>Ga0181612_177096_pt1 | contig 38048 bp, 25 predicted proteins | sample HoacroProtozoa21_FD_119630 | JGI IMG/M metagenome (GOLD analysis project Ga0181612, IMG submission 119630) | Hoatzin crop microbial communities from Cojedes, Venezuel. Combined Assembly of Gp0051906, Gp0051904, Gp0051908
CAGATACGCTGAATAGATTTGTCTCCATCAACATTTACCAGGATTTAATTATGCAACATTGCATTTGTGAGTTTCATCTGCAGATAAAGAGTAAAGGATAATTTTAAAAATCAGATCTCAGTACTGTCTTGTTGTATCCTTCACAAAACAAGGCTATTGATACTGTGGAAAAGTAAGTAACAAACAAACATACAGATTTTACTCTTTAACTCTTTCCCAATTATGTTTGTGGTCTCCATAAGGGATGAAGAATTCTCAGTGAGTTCTGTCTTGGCCTCAGATGTCATCCATGCAAATCGAAAAGACATCCCCTGTATCTTTAGGGTAAGTATTATGTCTTGAACTTAGTAACCCAGAAGTGCAGGGTTTCGCGGTGTGACACACGGTGTGCATTCACTGACAGCTTGCTAGTATTTTATTTCCTTTGCAAGTTCTGGCCGTGTGGTATCCATGGCAGCAGCAGCAATGCATAGGGATCTGTACATATATCATTTTCGTGATAAAAATAGCACTGGTACATTTAGACAAGCTCTCTTCTCGCCTTTATTTTTTTTAACCTTCACAATAGGATGTACTTTGCTCAACCTCCTGTAGTCATTTGGAATTCTTCTATTCTTCATGTCCTTCTACGAAAGTGGCCTTCTGCTTCTTCAATTTGATTTATTGTGTTATTCCTGAAGCCTTTATTTCTCATGTTTTCTTTGTATATATGCTTTGGATCTCTGAAAACTCCCATTCATCAGATAGTCAGTATAGAAATGCAATGTAAAATGCTTACAGAAATTAGTATCTATTATCTGGTATCAGGATTTTGCCATCATGGCTTTTTCTAATATTCTGATTTTTACTAGATAAAACATTGAAGCTTTGACGTCAATGAAGTATCTTTGGTGTCTTATTAATTCCCTTGTCATTTCTTTACTATGTAATTCTATTTCACTCCTTGTTTTTCCCGCTTTCAAACGGTTTGTCACTCTGCGTGCTGAGAGGAGATAAACCTACAAAAGAGGCTTTCATTTTTATCTATAATAACTGTACCAAATACATGAAAAGGGTGATACATCATTCTTCCATAAAAACCATTCCTATTGCATTAAATTATTAACAAAAATTATCGATCTTTAAAAAAAGACAGAATACTTTGTAAGAAATGCTTTTCATTGTAAAATTGCTGTGAGAAACAATTGACTTTACCTTATTTAAGGCAGACATTTCCAATTGTAGAATAAATGCAAATGCATTTAGAATAAAGCCAAAGTTTTATCTGTTCTTTGCTGAGTTATTCACTTCTACAGGTTTTTCTGCTGTGGGTTCTTGGCTGAGATAGAGTGTTGTCTATTAACTAAGGCTAAATTTTTTCATTCTTACTTCAGACAGCTAATTAAAAGGGCACTAATAGGCATCTGGTACCCTTGTAAAAATGATCATGATGACATTTTTTATTGCTTATGACTTAAAATATGTATTTTAATTTTTCCAGGTTACAGCTTCCCAGCTCTCTGCATCCAGTAATAAGTGTTCAATCCTGATTCTGGCAGACGGTGAGAATGAAAAAAGCAAGTGGGTAGGAGTGCTGAATGAATTGCATAGAATCTTGAAGAAGAACAAACTCAAAGACCGCTCAGTTTATGTTCCCAAAGAAGCTTATGACAGCACCTTACCCCTCATCAAAACAACACAGTCAGCAGCAATCATAGGTATGAAATGAGTAAGAAGAAAGCTCTGAGAAAAATGAGTATGCTAAAAGCATGCTTTTCTTGAAAAAGAAAGTGTTGAATGGCGTTGTCCGCTGAATAGAGAATAATATGTAGTGATTTTATCCCCTATGGTAATGTGTATGGGTTAGAAACGCGTGCATTTCACTACGCAGTACTTTTGTCAGATCTTTAAGAATATTCCCCCTATTCACACACATTCATAATTATGAATAATTTTACTGAGAACTGGACATTACTCTCTTGTTATTCTGTAAACATAATTCCTTAAATGGGAAAAATTAGCACTATAGAATACACTTAAATCACTGACTTCACAAAATCCGCTTGTTGAACAAGAGAGAAAACATAAAAGCAGAGAATTAATTTAGTCATTTTAAATTCTACTGCATAAAATATGTTAAACTCTGATTATTTAATTTGTTTAAATATGATATTACAGTTATTTAAAAGTCAGTAGTGCACTTAAGTGCTCCGAAAGGTTTTTTAAAAATGTTTCTTGTTGTCTCTTCTTTTAAGAGGAGAAAAGGGGAAAAGACTTGTTTTTTTCAGAAATTTGAAAGATTGGGAGGTTACCAATTTTTTTTATTGCATGAATGTGTTGGGTTTGGCTTTATATTTGTTTATTTCAGGGTATTAAAAAACTGTCTCTGTTAATCAGAACTATCACTATTGTTGAAGAAGTATTTCCAAAGAAAAATAGCCTTTTTTTTTTTTCCTTCCCTTCGTATCATAGACCATGAAAGAATAGCTCTGGGGAATGAAGAAGGGCTATTTGTTGTGCATGTCACCAAAGACGGTAAGAGATCAGGAACCGGTAATAATTTCCCTAATATTAAGTAATCGGAAAGTGACTTTGTAACCTTTATTCTCTTTCAATATCCTCTGGTTTCATTTTTCTTGACTTACTATGTTATTAACTGGACAACCCCATGTGAGAGCTGATCATCAAGAAGGTGTTCTGTCTGCTCTCTGTTTTGGGTATCCTTTCCAGTAACAAAGATCCAGCATCTGGAATTCAGTTGAAGGTTTTCTGCCCGTGTTTGAAGCAGGCTCAATACTGAATTCAGACCAGGTTGCTCATGGCTTTGTCCAGTCGGGTCTTGAAAATCCCCAAGGATGGAGGTTCCACAATCTTTCTGGGCTGCCTGTTGCAAATTATCCTCACAATGAAACATTTTCTTTGTATATCCCGGAGGAACTTCCTTCATTTCAATTTGTGACTGCTGTCTCCTCTTCTCGTGCTGTGCGCCTCAGTAAGGAGCCTGGTTCGATCCTTGCTGTAACCTCCTCCTTGGTATTGGAAATGAAAACTTACGTTCAGTATTGTAAAGAGATGTAATGGCAGATGCCCAAGCTAATTCAACAAGCAGCATGTTTAATTGTATGTTTCAGTTCTTTGAGGGTTTTCCTTTATTCGGTAGTTTTGTGGCTGTAAACTGTTTTTGAAATGAATACTGAAATAAGACAGCAGTTGTTATAGTATCGGATCTGCTCTTCCCTTTTTCTGATGAGGAAAAGCCAAGTGTCTATCCAGCATTGCCACATCTGGTACTATTAAAATACAAGTTTTGATTCTGTACTTTTTAATATTGTAGGGAAGCAATAAAGGGTATGTTTTGTGTTTCCTTCATAGTTTTATAGATTGTTATAATCAATTCACATTTCAGCAATATTTATTTGGATTTGGGGTGTTTTATTCTGTTTTTCTTTTTTTTTTTTTTTCTTTTAGAGATTATCCGTGTTGGTGACAATAAGAAGGTTCATCAGATTGAGCTTATCCCAAATGAACAGCTCATTGCAGTAATCTCAGGACGAAACCGTCATGTGCGGCTTTTCCCTATGGCTGCCCTGGATGGAAGGGAGACTGAATTTTATAAGCTGGCAGAGACAAAAGGCTGTCAGTCAATAGTTTCCAGACATGTGCGCCATGGAGCTCTTACCTGCCTGTGTGTAGCTATGAAAAGGCAGGTCCTCTGTTATGAACTAAATCAGAGTAAGACACGTCACAAAAAGATCAAGGAGATCCAAGTCCAGGGGAATGTCCAGTGGATGTCAATCTTCAGTGACCGTCTTTGTGTGGGCTACCAGTCAGGTTTCTTAAAATATCCCCTTCACGGAGAAGGCAGCCCGTACAGTCTGCTCCATCCAGATGACCACACACTATCATTTATCTCACAGCAGCCAACCGATGCCATCTGTGCAGTCGAAATCTCAAATAAAGAATACCTGCTGTGTTTTAGCAGCGTGGGGGTTTACGTTGACTGCCAGGGCCGAAGATCTAGACAACAAGAATTGATGTGGCCCGCAACTCCATCTTCTTGCTGTAAGTTGCCCTGTGTGTCAGTGTGCTTGCTATTATACATTGAAGTGATCACTGCTTGTATTAATATCCACAGGAAGTGAAGTTCAAGGATAATCAGCTGGCAGGTAAATGAATGCTCTCAGCTTCTGTCAGCCTTTTTTGTCTAGTCAGAGGGTTTAATCCTGATCTCATGTATGCTAGTTTTGACAGCTCTGTCACTGACCTATAGTGCCGTAACACAAAGAGGGATCAAGGGTCAGGATTTCTAACTCTGATGTCATTTCTAAACACGTGGCCTGATCTCTAAAACAGCCAAAAGCCTCGGGTCTTACAGAGGCTAGTGGGATCTTTCTGCATTCGCTACCACTGATACTGGACCATTGTTATTTAAAGTCTTAAAATTTGATTGTACTTTGGCTCTGCACTGTGATTTCAGCTTTCTCGGTGTTAAAGAGTCCTCAGGATCTGGTAGTTTGACTTGCTTTTCTCTAATGGTGTTTATATTCTTACTTACTGGGGTTTTTTTCAGTTTCCTTACTCCTTCCTTCTCTCATCCTCAGCAGTTTTTGTTGACATTATTCTCATTCATCTCCTCTCTTTGCTTTTTTAAAAAATCAAGTTTTAAGTTTTCCCTCCCATCTCCTTCTTCCCTTCCAAAATACCAATGTATGGTAGGCAGTATAGAAAATATATTTCGTAACCTTAAGGGAAAAATACTGTAATTTTTCAAGATTTTGTTTCCAGCAGGAACTGTTAAACATTTGTTGCACATTTTTTTTCCAAAGCTGGGGCTGTATCTTTGTGACCGTTGGAGGGATAAAAAAACCCAAACTCCAATGCCCGTCTTCTTCTTTTAAATGTCTTTCTGAATGCAGATAAAGATTAGCCAAATTTGTTCTCAGAGTATCTGTGAATGAGCCCAGTCCTATGCTGATTTTTGAAGTAGTCTGCCTTCATACCTCACTGTGACAGCAGTGCAGTCACACTGTGGAGGAGAGGAATGTTTCACTTTGTTTGAGTGAAGCCCCTTGTGAATGTGGGAGAAGCAACTATTGCAGGCTGTATGTCACTTCTGGTTTGCAAGCAAGAGCGTGATTGTTATAGTGGACTCAGAGAATGAATGAAACAAAATAGAAGATTTTGTGATAGATTGAAAATAGGTATTTTCACGTATAGTTCATCTATACTGGTCGTTGATATTTGTAAAAGTCTTTTGATTACCTTAAATGAAGCTACTTGATGTTATTCCAATTCAGAATGGAGGTATACTTTGTAGCAATAACTGTTACATTTAAACACAAATTGGATGCTCTTGTTAGTCTTGGCAGACCATGGCAGTCTTGGAAATACTAAATCCTCCTTTAGAAGTGGTCCCAGTGGAAGAAATTTCATCCTGGGGAAATATGCCAGATAAGTAGCACAAGAATTCTCTTTACAATCCAGAAAATAAGAAGAGAGAACTAAAGCTAGAAGGAAACAGGAAGATTTTTATGACTCTGTCATGGTGCTTAGTTCCAGCTGATGTTCATTTAGTGCATAGTCCAAAGAATGAGAGCTCAGTTCATTCAAATGACAGTTATTAAATAACAACAATATATTTTCCTACCACATCATATACAAAATATGAGCTCTTAAGAATAGGGTTTTTAGAAGAAAAAAAACTTTGAACCACATCAGTGTTTGGCAGAGTAGACTAATCCCTGGTAGTTCAAAATTTTGGTTCTGCAAAGTTAAAAGAAAAGTCATGGAGGTTTTAAGTTTTTTGGTGGTGCTGGTTTGCCTTCAGAATAACTTTCTTAGTCATTTATGAGTTAAAACATATTTTGCAAGGATTGTTGTTGGGTTGTGGGGTGTGTTTTGTTTTGTTTTTTTGATAAATATGGTTAAGCTATAAGAAGTTGTATATCATGAGCTCTGTCTACAAGCACATGACACTATACCTAATCATTCCCTGTCAGGTTACAATGCACCATACCTCTCTGTGTACAGTGAAAATGCAATTGATATCTTTGACGTGAACTCCATGGAGTGGATTCAGACTATTCCTCTCAAAAAGGTAACTTGCTGTTTCAGTATCAGTTAATGTCTGGACTCAGTATTGCTTTGCTACAGTCATACTGGGTTTTTTAAACACGTTAGAAGCCATCATTAAAACTGATTCTTTAAACATAATTGAACCAAGAGAAGAGCTACTGCAAAAAAACTAGTGTTTTTTGTTCGAAATACGAGATATGAAATGTGTTCTGCATGTGGTTTCACTATTTCAGATGAATGGTCAATCTGGAGCGTAGAAGTATTGTAGACTTGCTGATATGATTGTAGAGAGCAGTTCCTTGGTATTAATTGCAAATGGCTTCAATGAGACTGGTTGCATCTATGTTGTTGCCAGAAGATGGTGGATGTTAAGATAATTAAATAGGCCTTCAAAAATCTAGCTATTGATGCTTGAGAACATTCTAGACAGATAAGGTTAGAACATTTTGGTTCAACCAGTACAAATATTAAAACCAAGATGATGTCATGTTTGGATCACTTACCAGAAGGAAGAAGTTTTTGAAAACTGGCACTTCTTTGGTATTTAGAAGGTGTTTGCTCAGCTGTATTTGGAAAGAACAAAGAAAAGTCTTTTTTTTCCCCATAGTTTAGGCTGACTTCAACTTTGTATTAGTGTCAACATAATTCCCTTACTGGCATTCCAATGTCATAGAACTACAAGAAATTGCCCTTATGGTCTTGTGTTAGCCGTTCAGTTTCTCTGCATATCAATTTCAGATGCAGAGCAGGATATTACAGCAATGCTGTAAGTATGAATAATGCAAAGATCAAGATGCTCAGCTATTATCCCTCTTAAGGAGAGAAGAATCTGGCCTTTTAGAGGAAGTTTCCTCTACTCTTTCTGATATCCAAACTTTGAGTTAGTAAGCAATTGGAGCATTTTTTTGCCTGCACAGCAGAATGTGATTTAGTACTTTGATTAATACTTGGCTTAAGACTGCCTATTTAATCAATTAAGCTACTTTCAACAGACAAGAATTGCTACATCTAGGAGACTCAAAAATGGCAATTTATTATGAAGAATTTGTTTCTAACAATTTGCAGACTTGGAGAGTGGAATGCTTCTGTCATTTTGAAGTTGAAAATCACAAATACCAGTAGGTTTTAGCAATCGGTATTTGCTCTTATCAAGTTGCAAAGCGTAATTGTGACATGATACTAACACAAAACAAAAGCACAGCTAATTGGTTTGTGCATCTAATAGACAAAACTGAATCGTTATATGAAATAGACCTGTAACAGAACTATTTATTTAAATGCTGTGAGGAACGGTCTTAAGCCTGTGTCTTTAAGTGAAATTTTAGGCAGCTCCCACTGTGCTTGTTCTCCAACCAGAAGTTTAAAATCTAGAATTTTTTTTAACTATGTTTTGTGGCTTTAATGACTCACAGTTGTTAATTCTTGAGAGTGTGCATGTGCTACTGGAGATAGGAGGCACTGCTCCCTCCAGCCTGCAGTTCTGCTGTAGAGCGGGCTTTGCTCTGGCCAGTTATGTTGTTCTGCTCTCTGGTTGGCTTCATAACAGTGCTCCTTTTATAGAGTTTATAATGTACCTTGGAGCTTTCAAAATAAGGTGCGCTATATCAATGTGAGTTACTACTATCACAAGGACTGATTTTCCTTGTTTCAGGTACGACCCTTGAATACAGAAGGATCACTAAACCTTTTAGGCCTGGAGACTGTTAGATTAATATATTTCAAAAACAAAATGGCAGGTAAGTAAAGAGAAGCCAATTTTCATTATGCAAATTTTTGTTTAGTGAGAGCATTTTTCTTTGGCTGGGATCTGTGCATTGTAGAAAGTGATCTTTGAAATGTATGTGTGCTTGGGAGAAAGCCAAAGCTCATAGATTCCACAGTGATTGCAATGAGTCTGCTAGGCAGCTACTGTGAACTTCTTTTTCTCCTTTTGAGTATTCAGTGAAGACTTGAATGAAGGCTGGAAATAGAGAATAGAATGACTAGACACTCGCTCCAAATGTGGGATCACCTGCCAGAACGCTATCTAAAAATACCCGCACAATTAAAAACTCTAATTGTGACCTTGGCAGTACTAGATTAAAATTGATATTATACTTAACCTAAGAAAACCTCTCCCAAGGATCGGAAAGTAATATAATATTATGTATTCATAACTTATTAGAGCCACATATGACTGTGTGCCAAAATTTTACCTTCAGAATTCTGGTTTTATTATGAGTCTTTCTGACCTTTTATTTTGTTTTTAGAGCCCATTTCGTAAGCATGCTCCTGAGTAATTTCCTTAACCTTTTGTTTAACCTCTTAGATGGAGAGGGGTTGTGCTTTGTTTTAACAACCAAAAAGCTATATTTTTTTAACAACTATTCTGAAAACAGTGGAAATAAACATTCTAGAAGCATATACTGCTATTGGCAGTGTTTCAGTGGTTTTTTAAATTGCTAGCAAATTAGTAGGAAAGGAATGACAGTGGTAGAGGAGCAATATGGTGGAAGTATGTAGAAAGAATTTTCAAGTCTAATAAAGACTGAACATTAAAAGTAGAGCAGAAGAGAAAAAAAATGGAGAGCATAGGATCAGAAGTGAGGATAGTGCTTTGCTCCTGTACACTTCTCACTGTCTTTCAGAAAAGTTTGCCAAACAATAAAGTGTCCTCCAGGTGTTTCTCTTTAAAAGTCTGCAAGTTTTTTTTTTCCTGAAGCTATTTACTTAGTAGATCCCACACTTTATGAAATCTCCAGTTGCTCTTAAGCAAAGAAGAGATTTCAGTTCCATACAAAAAAATGTTTTGGCAGTGAGCAGTAGATGTTGGGTATGTTCAAGCTTATTAAGTGTAACTTTAGACTTTATAAGACAAGACAGAGCAGTTGCAGCGTTCATTCAAAGTAACACTCCTGCTGTGTGATTATCACTGCTATACATTTCAGGTCTTTATTAAAGACTCCTTGGCCAGATGTACAAGCGTGGAAAAAATCTTCCCTTTTCCCACAGTTGCACCAAAATATATCAGTGTTCAAACATTTCAAAAGGAGCAGAGAATGAATGAAAAAGAATCTTGCACCGAGTTTCCAGACGATTCACAGAACAAGACTGTTCTAGTGATTTTCAGTGAGAACTGCCAAAGAGAGTGTGAGATAGAGGACTGAGATCCTTTCCTGCCCACCTAAATGTTTTGTCTGAAATAATTAATCAGTGGTATTTTGAGAACACAGTTGGGGCAGCTTGTGTGTGGAGAAGGTTTGAGTCTGTTGCTATATAACAGAGTAGATAGAGACCAAGAAAACCCATAAACCAAGGAGTACTTGTTCAGGTTGGATGGGAAATGGGTGGTGTTCAGCACTAGCAAGAGCAGAGGGAGAAAATGTCTTTGAGTTCAAATTCCATGAATACCTAATGAATTGTCCCACTGGATCACCATATTTATATTGATTTCAGAGGGCGATGAACTGGTAGTTCCCGAAACATCAGATAACAGCCGGAAGCAAATGGTTCGAAACATCAACAACAAGCGCCGCTATTCATTCAGAGTACCAGAGGAGGAGAGGATGCAGCAGAGGAGGTCGGTATTCAGCATGTACTTGTCTTCTGTACATGCCTGTAGGCCCTGAAGGACAGTGACTGATGCCAATGTAGTACTTCATTTGTTGCTTGCTGGAATGCCCATTCAGATGTTTCTGTCTCTTCACTACTGCGTTTAATCCTCACTGTTTAATTTGTGTTAATACCAGTTTGGATACAGATATGCACTGGATACAGAAGTATTCATTAGTTCAAATGAAATGTGTGAAACAGCTGTAATTTGGAATGCTTGTCTCCACATACTGTGGCTATATAGGTGCATAGGTGTGCACATATACTGTATATATAAAGATCTTTAATAAACAATTTGCAAAAGGTGATTACATTGCTAACTATGCGTATGGATTAATTACTTTCAGACTCTGGTTCTGCTTTTCTTTCTGAAGGCAATTCTACTCTCAGCAGTATTCCAAGGCATCTGCTTTTTGATTTATAGATTTAACTTCGTAAACATTTTATAAATCTCAGAACTCACCTCTTCTGAGGACATAGGACTTCAGGATGTGTTTCTAATAGAAGTCTTTAACAGGTCACAAATACTTTCCTAAATGGCAATAAAAGTAGGTCTGCACTACTCTTCAGTGTTCACAGAGGATGTTGCTGACCGTTTACTGTCACTCACTAAAGATGACCTGCTACTGTGCTAACCTACACTCCAAGAACTGAGTATTTCAGTTTTCTAACTTCCAACGTCTTCCACCAATGGTTGGCTCCCAGCTTTCCTTTCTTTTTGGCTCTAAGAAAAGTAACAGCTGTGTACAGTGGAGATAAAATTCCAGTTCTTGTCCTTGCCTTTTCTGAGCTGATTGCCATTTGGTCTTTTAAAATGTTATTTATTCTGAGTTCTGAAATGCTTCCTTGCCATTTTGAAGAGCTTTTAATTCTGACCACAGACTGAGAAAGGTACTGCAGTATTATTTTAATTCTATTTTCATACTTCGCACTTTAGTTTCATCTCCGTTTTGTAGTACATCACAATTGAGTTCTGCTTTTACTCATCTTACAGAGCTTTTTAACAGTTCATAGTGGTTGCATATTCTGTGTATGTTAGGAAGTACTGGGCGTGGGCTGTTAGCTTGCAAACAGCATCCTTCTAGCCCCTTGCTCTCTCTTCAAGCTGGAAGCTTGTCCATGCCAGTGCTGATAGCAAGGGTTTACTACTGTTAACATGGTTAAATAGTTAATTTCCATTTAAATGTAGCTGATAGTCAAAGCTGTACATGTTTTATAAATGTCCATCCTTACCGTGAATGAAATATCTAAACAAAGTATTTTCTCTTCCAGAGAGATGTTACGTGATCCGGAAATGAGAAATAAATTAATTTCTAACCCAACTAATTTTAACCACATAGCACATATGGGTCCAGGAGATGGCATACAGATTCTCAAAGACCTTCCAATGGTAAGTACAAAAGTACATGTGAGAGTGACTGACTGCAACAGAGGCTGCGAAAAAGTGAAAGACAAGTGCGCTTTTAAATGTCCATATTCAGAGTGTTGATGTATTTCATGTCAGGAGCAGTGTAACTAGGGCAGCGGAGCTGAACATGCTCTGCTGTATGTGGTATAATTTAAACAAAGAGGGTGACACTTAAGCATCGAGGGGAGGAGGAGGAGTGGCTAATGCCTCCTAGGTTTTAAGGCAGGTTGGCCTCTCAGTGTTGTTGATAATTTTTATGACACATATGACGGGACAAAATTAATTGGATTTGGGCCTGTGTTCTTTGTGGGAATGGAGAAAGGAATTTCTTTCTCTGTGAACTGTGTTACTGTCAGTTCAGTTCCTTTCTTCTCTTCCCATCTTTAGCTCCAACTTAGCCTCTGTCTTTACAGCCTCTTTTGCTCAGACAGTGGAACTGTAGCCATTCAACAGTGTGTAGTGCCCAAATTTGTTTCCATGCCAAAGATGCTATTTTTCATTTTCTCTCCAAATTAACTAGTCTCAGTGAAACAGAACTTCTTACATAAAAATCTTTTAAATTGAAAAATCGAAAAAGAGAACATGTAATAGCACACATACGCTTTCATTTCCACAAAACTTTATATAGGAAATACTCTACTGAAATTTTTGATGAGCTAAAGACCAATTAATATTTTGTTCATAGGAGAATATCATACTGCTTGCCTCAAGCTACCTTGAGCATCTTGTGTGTGTGTTCTGTATTGTTATGTAACTTGTCCATGATGACACAGATGTGATTGAAAAGGTGCTAATGAGCACTGTAAGAAAGATCAGATGATATGATATCAAACAGATTATACGAATACCACCATAAGACATAGGCATTAGCATAGAAGTACTGTCTAAAATGATCATTGTTATTACTTGGATCTTGTGCAGAAGCAGCAAAGTAGATGCTGAAATTGGGATTTTCAGATGCTGAAAAGCCCAAAGGAAACAACAGTAAGACTGGAAAATAAAGTGCACCATGCAGTTGCACTAGTTTAGGAGCTTAGGAGCATAACCTCTGGTCTCCAGATACTCATTTTACCTCACTTTTGCAGCAAATGGTACTTTTATGTTACACTTTACTGTAAAGTCTGCACATTGTACCTGAGCCCTTCTGGCACTGTGTTTTCCTTGTATGAGAATACGCAAGGAGAGGGAAGGTTTTACTTTAAATCTTGTGCTAGAGACACTCTGAGAAACCTCTCGATAAGAAATATATTCAGTGCAATTGAACAACAAACAGCATTGTGTGTATGTTTATAAGTGAATAAATAATGAAGGAGCTGGTTCTAGAAAACACATGACAAATCAAAGGGAAGTTGGCAGGTAGTGTTTATCTTACCTGGATGTGAGTGTAGATATGTCTAATGTTAAACAAAGAATGATAATTTGCTTCAGGCAAAATGTAGATCAGAACCTTTTTTTACTTTTCCATTTCTGGTGGGTTCTTTAAAATATTTCTGGCTCTTCTCAGAAAGAAATATTTCTGCTTCTCTCTCAAGCAGAGAATATAATCTGCTGCTTGTAGAGGTAGGGCGAAAGACATTCCATTTCACACTATCAGTAGTTGAAAGTTGATGGGAATCAAAAGCTGCAAGGACTCTTAAGCCCCAAATCTGGCAAGTGTAAAATGAGTAATGATTTTATCTATAGAAGGGGATTTTCTAGATTTACAGAGATTAATATTTCTTCAACTATGTAATCTCTAGATGGCTTTTAGCTTTGAATTCATTCTAATTATGCAAGCCTTATATTAGCTCAAAGGTCATATTTGAAGTTAGGACTGGTATTTTGTTTCTTACCAATCAATATGATGTTTTGATAGAAATTCAGGAGTCACTAGACATTAGAAAATGTGTACAATATAGAACTAATTTCTGAACTTGTCCCACTGCTGCAGCTTCTTTTTAAAATTAATATTAAAAACTCTTTTTTGCAAGTAGGTATCAATCTTAATGCCGGGAGATATCACTGCAAATAAAGCAAATTTGTCATGCACTTTTCCAGCAGCTCCTTGCAATGTCATATTGCATGTGTATTCCTAACTTAATGGATACAGAACTGCATCAGTTATGGGACTTGAAAGTGTGTGAATTTGGAAGTGTAACTTTAGACTAGGAAATAAATGTTCTATCAGGAGCTACTTTGGTCCAGGCAGCTTTTTCTTGTCCAACAGCTTCCTGTGAGGTGTTTGGCTGGACTAAGTTTCCATTTAGTCGGTTCCAAACTACCTGCTTTGTTTCTCAGGCACAAAAATAGAAAGGGAGTTGTGCATGCATATGTTGTTATGCATTAAGTCCAATGTTTTATCTGAAAGATAAATTTAGAATTAAAAGAGAGGATTAAAATAGAGAGGATATTTCCTGGAGAATCCGTACACAAGGTAAAGAATAGTCATCCAGCCCTGTGTACCATTCATCTGTATGATGCTTTCTTTACAGAGACATGGGATTATTTCACTAGATTCATACCTTGTTCCAAAAATGTGAATAGTTCTGGGGTTTTTTGCGCTTCTTAGCATGTGTGATTATTTTGCAGCTGGAACACCTTCTTTGTATTTTAAATAGATTAGTATGTTGCAGAAGAAAAAGTATTTGCCTTTTAAGAACTATGGGAAAGATTGCAGCGTTTCATTGTGCAAATGCCAGTTTCTGTTTATGAAATTAGATGATAAAATACAGTTTTGCATTTAAAGAGGGCTGCCACTAGGGGGCACAAGTGGTGCAAGGCTAATAGTTTTCTCAAATTTTCTTCATCCAGCTGTTTTAGATGGTATAGCATCTTTTTTTATGAGATACTGGAATGCAGAAAGTGTCTGAAAGAATGGAGTGGACCTTTTTATTTGCATTTTCTTCTGACTTGTTTGAGAAATTTCAAATTTGTCTGGATCTACTGATACAAATTTGTTCATCCAGCAATGACCTTTCACTGAAGTCTGTATAGAGGTATGCAGGCAGAAGCGTCCTTAGTAATAAACAGGTTTTAATAGAGAATAGATATTTTAATCTGTGTTGGATGAGATTGTCACAAACTAAACAGCCAGCTCAGCCTAACTTTTATCTAGCATCCATGGATTAACTTTATAAAGCAAATGACAATTTTTATATATGTATGTATTCATAATTATTAATGAATATATACATATTCACTTTATACATGCAGTGTTAATCCAATCAAAACTTAACTCTGCAGTTCCACTAACCTGCCTCTGCTGCCTTTTTCAGGGGAAATGCCAAAAACTGAATGAAGTGCGGAGTTAGAACGGTAGCGATGGCCCTGTGTGGCTGCGGTATGTCAGTGGGTAGGAGAAGACATATGCTTGTGCTGCCTTAACCCATGGCGTAACTGCCTGGTGGATGCAGAGCCAACAGGAGCTCGCTTGCTCTCTGCCCTCTAATGTTCTTAATAATGTCTTTTAAAAGACCAGCTTTAGAGAGTTTAATTTGTATTGTAAATGTGCAACATGAAAATTGGATAAATGGAATGCTTTAAAGTCTTTCAGGCTATTTGATGTGTTGTGTCAGATGCCTACATATGTGCAACATACCTGTCTGCATGTGGTTGCCCTTGCTGATGCAGCCACACGAGGGGCAAAGATGCTTTCTCTGTCCGTTGTTTCCAAGGTCTCGGTATGCAATAGGCGTGTGAAATTAACAGTGAGATATATTTATGGCAAACTGCAGTCTGTTAACCTAGTCCCCCGTTATCCTCTCCATGAACGGACACCCTTGACTTTCAGTATAGCCCTATGTTTGGGGAGAAACGAACATGCCCAAGGCTTGGGTGAGATCAGATTTAAGAGAGAAAATATTAGAGATTATCAGGCAATTGTAAATTTGCGTCCTTCTGTTCTTCATGGTGAGCAGTTACTCAGGGGTCTGTCTTTGACAAGCAAGTTTGTGGCTACAACACAACAAAAACCAGAAGTTCTCGTTTGCTCTTAACAGAGCTGTAAGCAGTACATACTTGTGTTTTATTGATGTGGATACTAGATCTGGGTCATTGTCTTGTTCTGTACAATTTAGAATCGTTCCTATTAGTATATCCCCAAACTTATTTATTTACATGTTTTTCTTCCCTAGCAGCCTGTCACCAATTAACTGGCCGTACAGTCTGGCCTCCCTTCTGCCCTCTTGTCCCTTGAAGCCACTTTATCGTGGATGCTCCTTTGTAGTGAAGATCTGAAATCTGGAACTGCACTTACTGCAGCACAGACCACCTCTCTGTGTACATCAGATGTACAGGATTGATTTTGCTTTCATATTCTGCATGCCTAAGTATTTTACATACAGAAGCTAGTCTTGACTGCCATTATATTTGAACATTATGCTTCAGTTTGACCTCATTATACATCAGCCATCATACTTTCATTCTAGATGGTGTGTGAAGCTTTGCTTGTTTCAAATGAGAAACTTTTAGAGTAAATGAATACTTACCCATATTTGGTATTCTTTAAAGCAAGTGGGAACCCCATGCATGCATCTAATGGTGGAGTCCATGGACAAAGTTCCATGGAGGGTTGTTTTAAAAATGTTGCCATATCGTGGCTTTCTCACATTCATGAATGCTGGCTAAATATTGTCATGGTCTGCAGCTGGCCTACCCTCTGCTTTTTAGCTTGTGATTTTAGAGACTCCCTTTTCTCCCTTATTGGCATTTAGGAACGTAGCTGGCTTTGCTGCCAGTTCTCTGTTGTGAGCAGGTAACTCAGCGAAGTCTGCTCTCCTGGACCATTCATAGAATGGTGTCTTCTTGTACTGATATTTAGATGCTGCTAAACTTACTAATAACAATTTAATATATCTTATGTCTTATATGCCATAATGTGGTAATTGATGTTTTGGTTAACATGCAAAGCCTCATAATAACCGTGTGTTTAAAAAAAAAAAAAGGTTGGATTTTACCAGCTGAAATGAAGAGAACAGTAACAATAATGTTTGATAATATGTATTGGGATGTGACTTAATGTTCTTCCAGACTTTAATACGTTCCACATACAAAAAGTAGTGCCTTAGGTTTAGCGGAGGGGTAAGCTGTATTTTTACCATATTTTATTTTTTTAATTCCTAACATTTCTAATATTACTCAGATATGTTTGTTTTAAGGTGATGAAATCAGTTGAGCAAGAGGAAGAGAAAATTAGAAGTTAGAAATTAAAAAAGGTATTCTGATTTGCTGGTGGCCACTGGGCAAACCATCCCCTTGCAGGCTCACCTGCTGAACATGTACAGATGGCACAGGGAAGGAGACTGAGCCTTAAACGCTCTTCCATTAAATCTGGATGTAGATGACTTCACGTTACAAGAGCGCTTGGATTAGCACATTCTGTAGAGATGGAGTAGAAACTGTTTCTGTTTAATTTGCAGGATTATTTCTCCCCTCTCTTTCTTTATGTCACACTTTGGGAGCACATTGCTCAGTTGACCTATTAAAAACATTTGAATTTCCCAGTAATTTTGCACTGTATCTGCTAAGGGCCTAGTCTTCTGCAGCACAGAAACGGCAGTGCCGAGTCCCTTCATCACTCAAGCACTGTGAGGATGAAGTGAGTGTGCAGAGGACATAGGCCTTGTGTCATCTGTCTACAGCAGAGTACGCTGTCCCAGTTGTCTGACACTGACCAGTTCGCCTTCCCACACGACCTGTGTCCCTATCCTGTCGAAACACCCTTCCCTCCCGTTAGAAATACTCTGTGTTTGTTGTACGGGTGATACTTAATTTTAATGGAATCGCTAAAATGCATGAATAACAGAAGGAAATCTCTTACGATCTTTAACTGTTGTGTATTCTCATCTTTTCTTCTCCCCACACCATCTCACCTGTGTTCACCTTCCTTTGTTTGTGTTATGTCTATTTTAGATTGTAAGCTCCTCAAGGCAGGGAACTGATGCTTCTCAACTGTCTGTAAAGCACCTTTTACAACTGTGGTGCTCTTTGAAATATCAAATAATAATAAATACTAGAATCGATTCCCAATGAGTTAAAAGTTTTATTTGTTTTTAATGTTTTAGCCACAGCAAGGGCAGCAGGCCCGTATGACACCATGTAAGGAAGGTGCTCAGAGGACTGGGGGTGACAATGTAGGAACCTGTGTGTTGACATGTGAGCAGGGTTGCTGTCTGGCTGTCCTTCAGTGTTTGACTGCTCTTGTGGACTGCTGTTGCCGATGTAACCTGTACAACCATCCTTCATTGCTTTCTCTCTCTGTTGTCTTTGATAGCAGCGTTCCCCTTATCAATTCCCTCATCATCACTCCCGTCTGATCTCCTCTCCGAGCAACTTTGAGCACATCTACCACATGACTGTTAATTCAGCTGAAAAATTCCTCTCTTACGATTCCATAAACCCTGCATTTTCCCCGCCTCCACGCTCTGTCCTCGGTACTCCAGACTTTATGACTCTGAGGGTATGAACGGCTGAGTCAGGTGTTCACTCTGCTAACACTGTGTGGTTTTCCTTTTGCCTGGCTATTAACATGGGAGAAAACCCCTTGTAAGTGGTTTCCTTCACCCCTTAACTTTCTTCTGTCCCAGCTGATTTATTTTCTGCTATCAGCTGTGGTCTTTCCACAGCTCTGACATGCCAAGAAACAGATACTTCAGAGAAGAGAAGATACTTCTTTAGAGAAAAGAAGTGTATAATAACTGGGCTGAACCTTTTGCTATGAGAACAGCATTTTTAATCAGCAGGAAGGATGTGGGAATTTTGAATGAGAAGTTCTCTGTTCCACAGTGTTCATCCTCCAGCAGTCACTGGCAGGATGCTGTGTATCTGGTTGCATTAGAAAATGGTTCTGAATCTGTCTGTGTTGGACCAGCCTTTCAAAATGTTTGTTTATGATGAAATCGTGTGGAATACAAGAATTTTTACACAGTAGTGTACACAGATTGAGAGAGGCAGACACAGGTTGTGCCTCAGACAGTTTCTAGGTTAAAGTAAATAAGTGATGTTAGAACATGTACAAGCAAGATCAAAAATTAAAGATGATGGCAACTTGCTGATGTAGATCCTCTTAATCCTGGTAGTTTTAAGCAGAGGCTGAGGTAGGGTACTGTTCTGTAGCTATCGTTCCAGCTGGAATGTAGACTTGGGGGGATGGAAGTGGTCTTTTCTGTTTTCTTATATTGTGCATGCTGGTCTGACTGTGCGGGGGTTTCTAGGTCCAACAGAAATACAAGCAGTACTAAAACAGGCACACAAGTACATGCTGTGCATTGTAATTGTATACCGTGCTGTGGCCTGCGGTTCTGCTTGGGACAGAGTCGCAGATAAATCAGGAATGGTCTGTGAGGTAGATGTATGTGATGGTGGTTGGTTGCTCAGCGTTTGTATGGGTGGGGGCCGTATTCATTGCCGTAATGGAAACTCTGCTGTTGGTTTCTGTGGCCTTTGGACACCCTTCAGACATGCATGACAAACCTTCACTGCCAGACTGCTCTGAGTGCCATTTGGTTGCTGTTCTAGATCCCTATCGCTGGGAAGGTTTTTGGATACATACCTGCATACAACACTAGAGAGAATTTATGAATGCAGGAGGAAAATGAATTTCTTCCGTATGGCTCCCAAACAAATTTGCACAGCTAAGCTTTGACGGGTCATGTGCATGGTCGTGTGTCACTGTTGTGAGGTCCTAATTGTCACAGCCTTTAATATGCAAAAATGCAGTTGCAGTGTTTTGGAAAACATGCCCTGTGATAACAGGTCTGCATCCATCCTGGCTTTTCTGGTAAGAGGAGAGATGCAAATACACAAGAGGAATGCTCTATTGAAATGCAAAAAAAAATATTGTTAAGACAAATTGAAAGTTGTTTCTCTGTTAGAGGGTCATTACAGGGTCACTGAAGCTGTATTTCAGTTCTGGTTTTAGCAGGTTTTTTTTAATCCAAGTGTACTATAAATTTTTCTGTGTTTAATAGGCAGTGAGGTATCACCAGACTGTGACCCACTCTCTGCCTTCCCTTTCTCATGTGAGTAGTCTCCCTGGGATCAGTAAGGAATAACCCCTGGTCTTTCAGACAATAACTCTTAAGTTTTTGCTTTAGGAGCATCCTTCATCCTGATGTTGCAGCCTACTAGCATAAACTGGAGGAAAAAAATGAAGCGGGCAACCTGGAGTGTCGAGATCTTGTACCTGTCAGCTCCTTAGAGCACGAGAGGTTTAGTCTTGTATGAAGAAAAGCGTTGATCTCCTTTGTGGCTTGAGGGTAGAGATGCTGTAAGCTGTATGGAAAGCAAGGCTGTGAGTTTTGGGTTTGTGTCTGTCCATCCTCCCTTTGCGTTTGGAGATTTCAGTGTAAGAAGGGTAGCACCCCCTCTGAGGGGACTGTGGTCCCTGGTACAGATGGCATACTGGAACCAAAACAGCACGGAATCCATAGAGGAGTTGAAAAATGGCCCATTAAAGTAGGCTTTTAGATTTTGTCATATTATTTCATGGAAGAATAAAAAGCTCATGTTTATAATGTAATGAACAGAAAACTCCTTCAAAACAAAAAACACAAAATGAAAGAAGCAGCATGATGGACAGAGAAACATAGGCAAACAATTTTCTATAGGTGTTCTAACTGTTCAGTTAGACCCTGTATGTATGTTCTTTCCCCGCTGCCTGAGAAGGCAGCGTGGGAGTGGTTACTGCGGGTGCGAGAGCTGAGGCTCAGCAACACTGCAGAGCCGCGAGTGTAGCAGCGATTGCACGTACATAACTCACAACTCCACAGCAGCTCCGTTCCCTGACGGGGAATGGGATGCACTGAACTCTAATTTGGGTCTTTCACCCTATTTCACAGTGATTAACTTTGCTCAGCATGCAGCTTCTCTGCTGCTGATTTTTTTTGTTCTCTTCTCTCACCTTTATCCATTTGGTTCATCAGTGGGGATGAATTTTCCTGCTAGGATTTGAATTGTTGCTCTAAATGAGGGGTTTTTGTCTCTCTCGTTAAGTGAAGCAAGCTCAAGTTTCTTTTTTTTTTTCTTTATTTTAACTTGCTGCATTTTGCTGCTTTATAACTACCACTAATAACCACTCTTTATTTTCCTTTGAATCCCCTTTCTGCATCATGTGCATATCACTTTGGGGGTTTTGGTCCAAAATGCCAGGGTCTCTGGCATGTGCTTATTTTATTTCTAGAACAAAGAACAATGAAAGATTTGCTTTGTGAAGAAACTTTCTGTGAGGAATTACATGGACTTTGCAAACCGAGATCATGAAAAATAATCATCATTAGAATATGCTATTAAAATAAATAAGTCTTTTTCACGCACCCGCCCGTTCCCTCCTTCCCCTCCTGCCCGTAATGTTGTCTGCTCAGTCACTGTTAAGGAGGTTAATCACCTTATCATTAAACATAATTGTTCTCTTTGCAAAACGAACCATTGTAGGTTTATACAAGTAGAAAAGACCTTCCTTGCAACTCCAGTGTACTAACCTCAGTGCACACATTTGCATGGTGCTGCACTTGGCTTTCCTTTGTTTCCCAAAACACAGCAGTAAATTATTCCTTGGCCCATTAGTTCCTTTGCGTATATTCAGGGGAGCCTCCATTGTCTACGTACAGCCAGGATGCCCAAACTCTGATCTGTAACTCGCATCATTTACTGCATGGTGAAGGACACTGGAGCAGAAATGTAGTATTTTGTCCTACAAAGTAAGCTGGTTGTTCACATTTAAAAGGAAAAAAAAAAAAAAAAAGAAGGGGGGGAAGATAAGCAAGAGACAGCCGTATGATCCCACAATGATTTAAGAGACTTTTTAAAGCCTTTAGGTTTAAATCCTCATTGGGAATAGTGCAGCAATGGATGAGGGGAGAATTAAACAGGGCTTTTTCATTGGTAAGGTCTCCAATTCTCTTTTGTTGGTGTTTGAGAGAGATCTGGGAACAGGAGGAGATTTTTTAATTCTTTCTTGTTTGTTGTGTGTTAAAACTCAGCGATTTCTAGCCCACTGGGAGAATGAGAAGCAAAGGGTTGACTGTAAGAGCAAAGTGGTTTGTTACAGTAATGACTCCAATGATTATTGTAAGACTGGATTTGACAGCAGGTTGGTAACAATTATCTGATAAAGTCTAATCAGTTCATTACGAAGCCTCTATTTAACTTACCCATTTAAAAATACAGATAGAGAAATGGGTAGTATCTGAGAGTCTCTGAGAATACCCCTGGGAGGTGGAAACTTTGTTCTGGTCTGAAATTTCCGTAACATCCTAGCTTAAAAAGGTATTGCAATTGCAACTGTTGTTTTATGTGTGGCTACTTTATCTCAGAGCGAGGATGGGGTAATAATTAAATATAAATAGGAATAAATTAGCAGTTATTGCAGGGGGTGTTTTGTAAAGTGGAAATATAGTAATGCTCAGAGCTACCTGCAGTTCTTTTCACATTCTGCATCTGTAAGGGTTCCCTAAACCTAATTCTAGTGAATGCTAATGACTCAATAGTGAAAATTATGTAAGGAGCAGGGTGAAGTCTCATATTTAGCCAGAGATTAAATGATAGGCATGGGCATTAGAAAGTCTGTCTGGGCTAAGGAGCCAGCTCATATAGAGAGAGATGGGCTAAATAAGCTGAGCAGCCTTTTCCCCTAAGGTCAGCTGGATGTTAACAGAAGCAGAAATAAAATTTCCCAGAACTCACTTCAAAGTACTCTTTTCCCTTCTTTTATAGACAACTTATGTTTAAAGAAAGAACTACCATATCCAAGTAGAGAAATTGTGTTTTATCTCTTCCCTCAGTAAAGGACCACTTCAGTCCAGGAACTTACCAATTTAGAAAATCACACTGGAACTCTCAGGTTGCAAACCAGGAGTGAAAATCAAAATACATAGAAAAACGGTGGCAAGAGCTCTGCTCATCCTCTTTGAGCAGGCTGAAAACAGGAGGTTGATTCTCACTTTGGCTCAACTGATGTAGGTCTGTAGTAATGCTGTTGATACCGCTGGAGTTACATAAGTAACTGAAATACAGACTGATCCACTATGTGCTCATAACTCTGCAGGCATTAGGGATTAACGTGGTTATTGTTTAAAGTTACACATACAAATGATGGCATCAAAGAGAGAAATGTTAATAAGATCCTTGGAAGCCTGTATTCAGAAAGAAGGCATTATGCAATGTAACTTGAATATAGCAGCTTAATTAGGCTTGCAAACCATCCTTTCAAGGAAATCCTTGAATTATTAGACATACTCTTTCAGTTGTCTGCATATGTCCATGTAATTCAGCGCTTCACTCTTGCGTTGCGTGTGCTTCCAGTCTCTGCACTAAACTGCAGAATCTTGTTTTGCAAATTTTGTTGACTTGCTGCCCAGATAATTCAGCTCTGGTAAGGTTGGCGTTTTCGTGTGTTTTGGGGCCTTACTTCGTAACATCTGAGGTTGAGCCAGCAGTCAATAAGTAAACATGTCACTGTGTGTGTCTGCATTGCAGAATCTTCGGCCTCAGGAAAGTCGGACCGTATTCAGTGGCTCTGTCAGTATCCCATCGATCACGAAATCCCGCACAGAACCAGGACGATCGATGAGCGCGAGCAGCGGGTTAGCAGCACGTAAGCAAACCGAACTGTGTTGCTTTGGGTCTATGCGCAAGTATTTTAGGGAAAGGGCTACCTGCATTTGCTTCTATCCATACGGCCACTAGACAGGATTTTCAGAAGCAATGGCTGACTGTATTCCTGTTGAGGGCAAGCACAGTATTTTAATCTTGCTTTCAAAGGAGCACATGAATAAGCAGCTTCCACTGTGGAGAATCCCACATTTGTAATTTATAATTTTTTTTAAACTGGTGTTTGAATTAAAATTACATTCTCACCCTTGGGACTACTTTGCTGCTGCTTAACTGTTTTAAATCAGTGGCAGCTTGTTCACAAGCTCCATGGTTAACAACTTTGTTGCTGAACTGTGTGGAGCTCTTGGTGCCTCTCTTGCTGCCAGTGCAAAAAGAAAGCAATAGAAAACTGGCTGCTGATGTGGAAGAGTTGCTTTGCATTGAAAACACCTTTCCTAGTGCTGCCTTTGTGTGCCAGAGTTAGCACAGTGACCTGTGCTGAGACCAGGCAAGTGACTAAATAATGGAAATAGAGGCAAGCTGGTGTCCCAACTTCTCTGGTTTTTTCCCCTTCCTGTGGCACATGCCATGTTTGCTGCACGTTGCCAGCTGCTTGCAGAAAGCGTGTGTGTCTGCTGTAGTCTGTACCCACTGGTACGACCCACCTGCTCCCTGAGAAAGAGGCCACTGGAACTAGGCTGCCACCACAGCAGTTTCTACAACTGCTCTCTTTGTTGGGAACATAGTGACTGTGTCTGTGCTGGGTAGAGTGTGCTAACGCTGACGTGCCAAGGGAGGGACCAGAGAATCCCTAGGGAAAACTGCAGCTGAAAGCAGACAAGATAAAAGCCCACACAGCCTACAGGCTGTGAGCTGAGCATCCTGGGACATGCTGGAGGGAAGAAGAACTAACCAGAGAAACAGCTAACAAATTTCTAGTACCTTGAGTGGGCATCTGTAACAGTTTAATTTCTTCACGTGTTTTAGGATCATCTGCGCAAAACGGCAGTGCTTTGCGGAGGGAATTCTCAGGAGGTAGCTATGGAGCAAAGCGTCAGCCTATGGCATCGCCCTCAGATGGTTCCCTATCCTCTGGTGGCCCGGACCAAGGCAGTGATGCACCAACAAGGGACTATGAGCGAGAGGTGAGTGACAGGAGAAAGAGGAGGAAATTCAAGTGTGCTGATAAAGATGGAGAAGTTAAATTCTGTCATGGGTTTGGCTACAAGCTGGGGAGTCGTTGACAATGAAAGTTTGCGTTTCCTGTATTTCAAGCTATCCTGACAAAAGACTTTGGTCAAACTGTGTCAACTCTGATCCTGGTATTTAACATGCAGAAAACTGCACCCCTTACCTGGAGATATATGGGTAGTGAGGCTCCCAAAAATACTGGCCCAGTAGAGTAACAGCTTGATAGTGACCTATTACAGCTTGAAGCGGTGACATTCCTTCTGCCCTTTATTCTCATAGACTGTTAGCAGCCATTTCACAGGAGACATTTTGTACTCAGTCTCTGATGTTAACAAGGTAGTTTAAGAATTATCACATAGTCACAGAATCACACAGAATCACAGAATAGTAGGGGTTGGAAGGGACCTCTGTGGGTCATCTAGTCCAACCCTCAGTAATTTCATTTGGAGCAGAAACTGGGTATAATGATTTATATTCTGTGCAGAACACGACTATCATTATGATAGAACTGCAGTCCTGCCCAGTGCTAAACTCAGCCCCTCCAACCAAGAATGTTTTACATGGGAGGGTTCAATCTGAAATTGGCCAGCAAAACTTCCCCAGCCCATTTTCTTACCAAGGATTTTGAGAAAATTAGAGCTCATACAGGCTTGTCATGGTACTAAAGACATCCTTGGAGCTGAAGCTGGAAGGCAACTGTCAACCCAAACTCAAGCTCATACACAGTTGCATTCTACTGTACTCTGGAAGATCCAGCTGCAGTAACTTGATTAGGATGCTTTGAATTAATATCCTGGGAATGACTTATAAGAGGTAGCTGTGATGAAGCCCGTACCGTAAAGATTCCTCAGTTCAGTGCAAGAGCATCTCGGATCATAATTTGTGAAAAGGCAGGAGCCAGTGTAGCTTCGCAGGCAACCTGAAGTTGCACACTGTGCTGACCAAGAGGTCCTCGCCAGCATGCAGACTGCAAGAATCCCACAGGTGCTGTGTCCTTACGTCAGTGTCAGTTATGCCTGCTGAAAGCAGCATGATCTGACAGCTCACTCTTAAGTGTCCCTGGACCAGGAAATTCTGAGCAAAAAGAATTCCTCAGTATTTTTGGACACAAGGAAAATACGTGGAGGCCTTTGAATCCAGTCACCTGTTGCTCAGACACCCTCAGTCACTCTCAAACTTGCTATCCTGTTACTTACGGGTGGTGTTCTGTGTCTTTGGGCTGCAGGACTCTGACTCTCCGAGACACTCTACTGCATCAAACAGCTCCAACCTCAGCAGCCCTCCCAGCCCGGTTTCTCCTCACAAGACCAAGAGCCTCTCCCTGGAGAGCTCTGACCACGTGAGTTGGGACTCATGAACTGCTTCAGCATTCAGATTTGACATCACAGCAGCTTGCTGTCCCCATGGGTGTCCCCTTCACTTGTTCCAGTTCTCACCATCATCATCCTAACCCTCCCCATTCCCTGTCTGAAAGTGATCTGGGAGTGGGGTACGGAGGAAGGTAAAAGCTGGTCGTCTTCAGCACCGTTCGGCACTGCCTCACCCTCCCTTCCCCAGATTTGACAGCAGCAAACCAGCAAAGATAGGATGTTGGTAAATATCAGATGCTGTAGATTTGTATTAGTATTGGTTTCATTTTTTGTGGTTACAGCTGCTTCATTTTTAAAGACATATTTATCCCACCCCCCCTCCACTTCCCAAAAAGTAGCTTAAGTAGACCAGACCAGTGTCAACAAGAGAAAATGCAGAAGGATTTTGTTTTTGTACAGTAGCTCATTGTACTGTACACAAGTAGCACAGAGACCCCTTCCCCTGCATGGGGAATGATCAGTATGTCAGAGGCACATAAAAGCTTTCAGCCACCATGTTTGAATGTCAGTCTGATTGTCGCCAGCAAATCCTTATTGATTAAAATGATGCATATTTTACTACAGTACAGAGTTTAAATAAATACGCAGATGTTAGAGTAAAATACGTATGTATATATTCAAAGAAAAAAAGCATTGTGTATGCAGCAGAAGATGGATGCTTATTTAAGAGAGCCTTTAATTTAAGATTTGTGTTGTCCCTGTTTTCATGCTTGGTAATATACAGACTCGGAGGCCTGGCCTAAAACCTTTTCCAGGACAGATATTCCTTTTGCGTAGCACTCACTGCAGTGCCAGGAGAGGTCCCTGCAGTGCTTTCGCAACATTTGTTTACTTCTGGCGGTAGCATAACTGAAGCTATAATTCCTATTCTCATGTTAATCCCCACGCTTTGCAAAAATGACAACAGATGGAAAGCAGCCCCCTGCCCTGACAACCAAGGGCACCGGTCAGCCAGGTGGCTGCCCTGGTTTCTTGTGTGCTAGCTGTGCAGCTGAGGAACCTTACGGCATGCCACAGCAGAGGTCCTTAAGGCAGCAAGGGAGTTCAATGCAGCAGGATTCAGCAGGAAAACTGTTTCCCTGGGTCCGCCTTTGACCAGGTTTAACTCGGAAGGGAGCAGTCTTCCACATCTCCTTCACCATCCCAAACCAGAAAACTGTTACTGTTGTTACCAAATACTAGTTGCATCAATACTAGTTGCAAATACTAGTGCACATCAGCCAAATGAGTGCCCTTAGCCCGAAGCTAGCTGTGGCTGGCTATGCTGTCACTGTAGCAATGAAGAACCTTGAAGACCGACCTCACACTGTTCACACTGTGGTAGTCGAAGATGCCTAGTCACTCACAACTGCTGTGCTGGCAAGGTTGGTTTTCCTCTCCCTCCCTACCCGTGCTGTGGGTTTGTGCAATTTGCAGTTGTTTCTATTTGCTCACCTGCTGTTTGGTTCCAATAGCAGGTCAGGATGGAGGGCAGAAAGTAATGTGGTGGAAGACAGAGCCCACTGAAGTGGCAGAAATAAATAAAAAGCTGAAGCTGGTCACGCAGTCAACAGAATAAAGTGAGAGACTGATGTACAAATGGATGGTAAGAGGAAGATGTCTCCTCTCTTAAGTTAGCGAGGCAGATGTGTTTTGCATTTGGGAGTGTGTTCAAATGAGCCTCTCTTCTCAGTAGTGTTGTTGCTGGCTTTATATTATGACCATACTCGAACATGTAAGGGCTTTTTGTATTTAGAATACTGGGTTTTGTGGGTTTCAGAAACTTGTTATGGCTCTTATTAAACCATTCCATATTCTTGCAGTCAGCAGTATATAGTGTTTCACCTACATAGAGATGTTTGGAGTTTTCCAGTTTCTGTCTTCCCTAATAGAAGTGATAGGTAAGTTCAAACCATGTACAGTTATTTCCAGGTATGATCTAAATGTGAAATCAGGAATGAGACACAGATCATCTAATCCATTCGATCATGATGGGTCTCCTAGGTAAGATTTCTGTTTCACTTTGAATCAAGAGGTTTGTCCAAGTTTAAGCTCATTCAATGTTATTTTGGGACAGGAATTAAAGAAATTTCTTTAGAAACCATCATATCAAAAGCCTGTCTCTCTCCTGTTAGGGTTTTTCAGAGTAGCAAGCTGGTTGTGTTGTTTGTTTTCACTTCAAAGCTACTACTTTTGCAAGCCTGGCATTTAATATTAAAAGGTTTAGCCAACAACTAAGCTCTTGAAATTAATTCCTCCCAGAAAAGTTTTCAGTCTTTCTGAGGGACAGATAGGCAGGGCATTATTGGCATTATTAAAATTCCACATCAGCTTCTTTTTAAAGGCTACATATTGCTTCAACTATAGCCACTGCTTTTTCCCCACAATTCCCTCCTTTTGGTGAAGCACGTCCACACACTTTTCAAACCTTTTGCAGACTAGTTTTGTATTTACTGTTATGTTGTATTTAAACATTAATCTTATTTTGATGTTGAGAGAAGGCATTTAAACAGCAGTCATTTAAGATAGAGCAGCGTGCACGATAGTCCCATGAGAGGGGAGACAATGGAACCCAAAGAGCCACGACACAGCAACCAGTTAAACTGAGTAAATCCCTGTTTTACTCCGTTACAGTGCCTGCAATCTATTGCTATCAAAAACTGACATTTTCAGGCAGAGCATGGGTCAGCTGTGTTACAAAACTAAGCTCCAGAGGATGAGCGCTCCGCAGGCCTACGCTGTTTGTACACCACAATTTCTAAGCCTTGGCAGTCTCCTTTAGGATTACTGTATTTAATCATTAGTTTGGTACCGTGCATTTTTATATGCATCTGTTCAAGAGAGAAACAGCAACTGTTCTCTCAGTTGAAAAGCAAATGACCACCTCACTTATTTGAAAAGACAAAAATTTTCCTAGTACTTGAATAGTTCTGTATATTTGGGGACCATTTGATTATACACTCAACTGTAAACCACACTCATCTTTTTTTGTTGGTATGAACACTGAAAACATATGTAACTGTAGCTGAGCTTTTTAAATACTCATTGGGCTAGGAAAAGTAACTTGGTCATTTGAACTGTAAGACGCTTGACTGGTATCTCAAAGGCAGTTGTCTCTTAAGGTTTGTTGTTTGCTACTTTGTACTGTAGCATTGCTTCAGCTTCACAGTTAGAGGGCTGCATTTTGTTCAGGGAGCTTAAAATCTCCCACTGAATTTCTGACTGTAGCATATGTTCTCTGTACACAGTATGTATCTAGCCGATTTTTTCCTTTTGGCTGAGACTGAAGCTGTTTGCATTTTTGATGCTGCTTAAACATATGGCTTGTTGGGTTTTTGCATATTTTTTCTCTTTTGATAGCAACAAAGGATCTGAACAGATTCAGGCAGCTACTAAGGATTCCAGGTTATAGAAGGAAAAAGGTTTGGTAAATAGTTTTCCCCTGCACGTGTGCACACACAGATACGTGGCTTCCTTCCACATTTCATAGACACAAAAGCAAGGTTACAGTACTCTTCTCTGTAGCCTTTGACCTGTAGAAGCCAGCTGGTGGTTTCAAAAAAACATTCCTGAGGCTGTGGTGAAATAGTTGCTGCTTTTCCTCTCAGTTAGTTGCTGTGGCTTGTTATGAATGTGCATTTTGCCCATTTTAACAACTTTCAAAACTGAGTCAGGAGTGTTAGCGCTTTGATTTGATTCTGATAAAATTACAAGCCAGGTGTGTTATTCTCAGGTACACGGCAGAGGGGAGTTAAGGGTCCTGTCATACCAAACAAGTCCAAAAAGCATAGTGTATTTATAGAAATGTAGTTTAACCCCATCTAACTGGTTCACAGAGTACATCAGCCTTTCAAAACAAAACAGTTGGAGAATTAATACAGAAACAGATTCTGGCAGCATATTGTCTTGCATGGCCAGACCCTGAATGACAGGACAAACCTGCTCTAGGGTGGAAGAAGGTTCCCCCCCCCATTTTATGCAGGCTGTTTAAATGAATACATTAAGGGTAAAATTTATTGCAGTGTAAGTACTCACACCTCCTGAGCCTTAGTCTGAGAATCAAAGTGGCACATAGTAGCTTCTGCTGTGTTTTCTCTGTTAATAGGAGTCAGTTTCATGGAGGAAATGGGACTACTTTCTGCACTAACACAAACTGCACCCTTCTACGTGCATTAGGTTTACACTGTATTTGATAAAACACCCCCAGAAACAGCTCTGCTGCAGGCTTTCCAGTCTAAATTCCAACTCTACTTTGTCTCTCATTCCAGTCGCAGCTCAGTACAACCTGTTTTCATTCTGCATTTAAGAAAGTCTCATCCACAGGGAAGAAATCCACAAACAAACCAGTGTTCGTATTTCAGAGCAATTATATCTGCCTTTTTATGTATGACAGTTTCATATCATTTATTTTTAAAATGTTTTTTAGGTTTTTCATTGTAATATTATTGTACAGTTTTGCATGGCATAGATGTAATCACTTTTTTGTTTTAGAGTATAAAAGCTGACAAGTGTGCGTGTGGGGGAAAGATTCTGCTTTTTGCCTCTTCTCACTATTTTGTTTAATGCCCTCAGTGTTGTAGGGGACATTGTAAGAGATTCTCTGCTACAGAACAATGATGTAGATTCTTTTGCACAGAAATATTTAAGGTGGAAAGTCAACAATGTAAAAATGACTTACCACCAATATTTTATGTTGGTAACACACTTAATATTAACCTACTTTGATGTACTGCAATAAAACAGGGAACTGTTAGAAATGCAGATGGTGTGTCTTTTTTTCCTGCCTCCCCACATTAAACTTTGAGGAGGAAATGGAAAGGGGAATAATGGTGTTCCTGAAAATAAAATCAGCATGTTGTAACACATCTGCACAAGCACACAATGAGAAGAAAATGAATATGAGAAAATCAATTTAGCTCTAATAGCTTTCAGAAGAAGTTACAAAAATCTTTTTGAAAATTAAATGTCAAGCCACCTTATACTTCAGTATATTCATCTTCCATCAGTCAGCTACAGTTTTCCTGACCTTTTCTTAGGTTGTCTGTTCTGTGTCAATAGTTGCAGTCATTCTTTCTGATGTTCCTCCTTCATTTAGTTACACATCAAATGTTTCAGCTGTCCTAGTTAGAGAGGCCAGAGTCTTACTTATTTCTGAGCTACCACCATCAAACTGACTTTTGTGCATCTCAAAATACCTGTGAAGTTTTGCACGTGCCCTGACCCTTTCACATCATCCACCAGTCCCTCACAAGCCAGCCTGGGTGCTTCTCCATACCAGAGACTGTTTGTTGGGGACATCTTCCTCTTCATTCATTACCCTACTGGTAGAAGTCCTGGATTTGATTACATGCCTTTGTCACACACATTCCCGACAGCAGGACTATGCTGTTACTGAGCCTTTGTTGCCAGCAGTGCCAGCCTGGGCATTTGCCCGTTGTCAAAGACCACCAGGAACAGTCAGCACGCTTCCCACTTCTTGCATGGCCACAGGCTTCCTATTCCACAGAAAATTCTGATTCCTGTCCCTCTCCTTCAGTCAAAATCACTACTTTCTCAGCCCCCTACTCTAGCTTATGGGGATTTAAGCTCATCCTATTTAGGCCACTGCAGTTCTCCCCTAGCTGCTGTAGCTCTGCAAAATACCATGTTTCCTGTGCTCTTGACTTTTACAATCAGTGCTATATTTCTGATTTCCCAGGGTTTCAGTTGCACCATCACAGCTGTGAAGGTCTTGGGAAATGGGCCTTCTACTGTCAAGGGATTTGGACATTAGAAAAGCAGAAAGTGAACTGCATGTTAGGCTTCCTGTTCAGCTCCCCAGCATTTATCTTCCCTTTTGATGCAGTAGCCAGGTTGACTAAAGCAAGAAGCTAGGAAAATCACTGCTCCCACACGTAGCCTGAATCTTGATTTTTTAGAATGGAAGATCGTTGTCTTCAGAGAAGCAGATTTAATCTCCAGTTACCAGGTGGAACGAAGACCTGGTTTCTGCAAGAGGATTTTTCTAGAACTTAGAAGCTTGCTGCAACAGAGAAATATTCATATTGTCAACCTACCTGTGTAGTTCAAGCAGATGTGCTAGCTGGTACAGAGCAAGCAGCAGTGATCAAGTGTTCTTGCTCACTGTAAAATGTCATGACTTTGACCTGAAGCCACAGCACTGTGTTTCTGACTCGACTTTTCTCTATGGCTCTTACTGACATGCAATTCCTCATGTCACAAATCTCTGGACAAAACCAGAGAAATTATTAATGCTTTTAGAACATACACAAAAGGCCAGGAGAATTAGGAACTGAGTGCTCTGATTAGCTCTCCTAATAAACATCTTGCCTTCTGCTACTTGCTACCCTTTAGGCAAATGCAAAACAACTCACTCCATTGTTCAGCTTGATGTTAAACACGCGCTCTCTCTCTCTCGGGAAGTGTTTGCTGGGAGTTAAACTCTCATGCCCCAGCATGGTATATAGAAGATCCGTGGTCACATGAACAAGCACATACTAATCTCACCTGGTTGGGCTTACTGGAAAAGTGTAATGCTCTTTGAGTTATTCTGCCTTCTTTGCAAGTTCTCTGAACATACTGGCTCTGAATCCTCAGTTTCAGAAATTTTGCTCTGAAGCTCACCTAATGCAATTCCCTTGTCAGCTTTTTATACTTTGTTTTTTAACCTTTAACATAAGCATTTAACATCTCAAACAATTCCACTGTTTTTTGCAGCTGCAAGGTCTATATCCAAAGGAGAAAAACTAAACAGTGTCTAACAGAACCCAAAACAAGGAAAGTTGCTCTATCAGTGTCCAAAGTTAAACAGCAGCATAGTCAGGATTATCTTTATGTACTGCAGTTTAAGATCATACAACCTCTGCATTCCTGGGCTGTGTTAACTGAGTAGGACCAGCCGAGCCTGCTGCTACATACCTGGCACTTGCCAGGTAAGGACATCTGCCTTATTAGCACCAGGTAAGCACCAACTCCAACAGCCACTCTTTCATCACAAGTGGAGGAAAGGCAAAAAGACCTGTGTCCAGAAGACTGGTAACAGAGTGATTAAAACAAAGGAAAACAAGAAAACAAGTTACCAGGGATTTTCATGGCCACACAGCTGTTGAGGCTGACATCCTTCTGGCTTCTGGTAAACTTGTCACTATCACTGTTAGCACTGGTGACACAGCTGCAATGGAAAGATGAAGGAATAAACAGGCCATAGATAGATGGCTTTACAAGGATAGTAGCGGTTCTTTGAGCAAACAACTGCAACAAGAGCAGACTTGGAAGCTTCTCCTCCTGCTCAAGTCCTGTTTATCCCACAGAACAGGACATGGTTCACTTGGCTATTCATTACCACACCAGAAGATGAAAAAACTGCAGGCAGAAGGCCCACCGCACAAGCACTTTTTTATTGAAATCAGGAAGTCGTACAGGTACAGGCTTTGTACAAAAATCTAAGTAAATTTCCTAGCTTGACTCCAATAGTTTGAAACTGTGTGTCTGGTTTTAAATGCGTGACATTTCAGCAAAATCTGGAAATGCTCATGATAGACATTACGTGTTTGTCTGCCTTGCCATAAGTTCTGCATTGCAGGAAAACAAGCGACAGACAGACTAGGTTCTTGGTTAGGAGTCCAGCAAGCAATGGGTGTCAGGGTTGTAGCTTATCTAACTCGCCCTCAGGAAAGCTGCTACCTACCAGACAGTGAAGAATCCCACTATTTGTGCTTAGATACAGCTCTGTTGATCACATAAGTTGACTCCCAGAACTGAGGTGGGTTGTGTGAGTGTACATGTGTGTTCAAAAGAGACTGGCACTCAGTTCTCAGACTTAAAATATTTCCTATGTTTAGCCTGCAAGCCAAAAAGAGGCAGAAAGCATAAAACTTCATCCTATGTACACACACCCACACCCACCCACGCCCCTTGCATTAAATCAATGCCAGTAAAATCCAGGAGGGTTCTTGACTGCCACCACTTGACTTACAAAAATGGGGGGAAGGTGCTGAATGTGTCTGTGGTAGGGTACACCTTGGTATTTCATTCTATAATTCACAGTATGAAAACTACTTGGAATTCCACCTTAGCATGAAAGAGGGAAGGTTTTTTTAAAAAAAAAAACATTTTTTTGAGAATTACAAATAGGTTTCAGTATTAAATACTGCTCTTGTCCTCCTTCCCCTACTCGTTATAAAACCCAATCAATTTTGCAGCCACCATCATATTGTTAAAAATGCATTCAAGGTTGTTGGCTGGTGCCTTGTAACAGTACAGAAGCACTCAAGAAGAGAGTTTCCTGCAAGCTGCGGACTGTACTGGCAGTGTAGGACAGACACAGCATGAAAGAACAGCTTTGTCCTCGTGAAACGCACACTTTGCTTCCAGGGCACAGGCTGCTGCATCTCAAGAGGATGGAGAGCTGGGGTGCAACGCATGGGAGGCTAGAACGCTCTCTGCAAGGCTTAGATGAACTGTGCCCTCAGAACAAGACTCATTAGTTCATTCTTACTACTCCTCTGGCTTCTTGCCCCTACTGCTCCAATATTTGCTATACGCCTCTTGGAACATGTTTTTGCAGGGAATTTTGGCCTTCAGTTTGGTGCAGATAAGGAAAGAGCCCCCCATCTTCCGATGAAGAGAGTAGGTCTCCTCTGGCGGAGGGACAAGCCGATGCTTCAGCATCACTGGGATTAAACCATGGATCTTTTCAGTGGTGCTTTGGTTGCCGAAATCAAAAGGTTCCTCAGACGCAAAAGCCTCTCCCAGGATGAGGACAGCATTTAAGTGGGCATCTTCCATTTCCTGCCCAAAAGGAAAGAGGCATAAATAACATCACTAGCCATTTTAACCACCTGGGAGGAAAAGGAGAAACGCTAGCACTAACACCAGCGGCTAAAGAGAAATATCTACCTGTACCCACAATGAAGGTAGCCTCCAGCCCCCAACAGACTGATGAACATTCAATTAACACAGTTTCAGGCAACTAAACCTTACAGAAGATCACATGCCCAGTCACAAAATCTCAGCACTCATCAGCATCTGCTGGGTCTTGCTGGGGGAGAGAAGGAAGGGCAGCTTTGGGTTTTGGGGCTAGCTGTATCATAGTTACTGCTCCCAAAAGGAAGTGAGAGAACAAAAGCCAAAACCCTTCCTGCTCTCCTCCCTCACCCTTATCACCACAGCTTTCAGACTGACATTGGCTTTTACACATCAAGGAATCTGGGGAAAACCACAGAGCCACCACAAACTTACCACCAGCCACCACTAAAAGCAGACCCTTCTGCTCCATACCTTGACTTCATAGCCAGTGAGGAATTTCATTTCAATGGATTTCTTCAGTACTCTCTCTCTGTCCATGTCAGCAGCTGCCTTGATTACCTGAATAGGAAGAACACTTTCAGGAGAGCTATGGGATGACTGAAATTGTTTTGAGTACAGGATTAATACATAGGCTTCAGGTACACATGCTGCCTGCTCGTTTCCTTGCCTCTGCCCTCGTCTCCAGGGGCCTGCATGTTGGCCAGTTTAAGAGCTACTGGCAAAAAGATACAACTGCCAGCTCTCCAAAGCTCCTCCTAGTAGGGCTACACACAGCCCACAGAATGTTAAGGGACAACAAAAAAGCTTCATGGCTCAATCAGCCTCTCCCCCAACAAAATAGTAGAGCCAACTGTGAGAAGCTTTAGGTGACAGCTGGTGGCCCCTGCGGCTCAATTTATCAAGTACAGAACACGGTGATCACAAAGGAAGCACAGATGACTTCACAAAAATTTATCAGTCTGTAAGCAAGTTAGAAATCACAGTGAACTGGACAAGCAATTCCAGCATACCCTCATATAAAAATCACTGAATTCTGAGCGCTCCGATATGTTCTGCTGCCCGAGTCTCCCAGTAAGCAACATTACAGTTCTCACATTTGTCATGCAATTTAAACACCTGAACTCAGATAGCCAGAGGCTTGCAGCACACAGGCAGAAGAGAGATCTCTCTTGCCTCCAGCCCTGCTTCCCTCCACACCCAGAGCGTATTTAAGTACAAAGTGATACAGCCAATAGATAGAGTATTTGCAAAATTCTGCCTAATACCCCCAGTACAGCACTCTAGGACACACTGCAAGTCCTCACCTCTATGTAGAGATCTGTGAACTTCTCATCAAACCCTCGCGTTGCTCCAAAATCCAGCAGGGCCACCTGGAAATGGACAAACCCATCTGCATTACAGCGTCGACCACTCAAGCAGAGTGAGACCTTAAGACGACTCCTGATGTCTTCAGAAAGCTCAGCTGGCTTGAGAGCCTTTCCGCTGCAGCTCAGCTTCCCCCCCGACAGCAGCACAAACCTTTGCGCTAGCACATAGCAGGGGAGGTATGGCCTATGCTCATGCTGTCACACCTGCCCAGCGATAACTCCGCTCAGGCTTTCTGCGCGGGGACAGAGCTGCACAGAACCTTTTCCCAGCACCTTCCAACATAGACCTCGGGGATGAACAAGCAATTCCATCTGCTCTGCCGGGCACAAGCAAGCAGCCAAACCAACAAGCAGGACATCTGCAATTGCTTCCCCAGACACCTGTATCTTCAGCACAGCACAAGACAAGAGCATTCAGCTAAAAGGGTCCTTGGCTCAGGACTGCCCTTGTAGAGCACTGCCAGCTGCAACTTCCCAGCTTCAAAACAGACCCGGCGGTAAGGAAGTAGCTATGACTGGATCTAAGGCCAAAGACGGGCAGCCAGCTAGGGTTACGGAAGCCCTGCTCTCCCACCCAGACCAAGTGAGGGCAAGTGGCAAAGGGACAGGTTTCAGCTGTCCTACCTGCCCAAGGCTCAAGGACAGGAATCAGAGAATCTCAGTAAAGGCTCGTTAAATTCTGGAGTGGGGAATAATCAAAAGCTGGTGAAAACAGCTGCTTGGGCTTACCTTGTGCAACTGCGGGTCATAGAAGAAGTTTGACCAGTTTGGGTCAGTCTGCATGTACCTGAACTCAAACAGCTCCCGCAGACACAGGACCAGGATGTTGTGACAGATCTTGAAAAGCAAGCAGAGAAAGAAGCCAGTCAGGAGGGCAGCAAGCCCTCCTCACACATGTAATTTACAGCAGGTATTAGCTAACAGGGAACACATCATCACACTGGCAGGGACTATCTGCTCCATGCTGCAGAACTCCTGAAGAGGCATGAGAGAGCTTCCCAGACCAGACCTGCCATGGGACAACCTTAGCAGACAGCACAGATGCCATGCAACTTTCACATCAGCCTGAGCTCTAGTTCCTGTCAGACCCTGGATGTGCCTCCAGAGAGGCTGCTACCCTGTATCTGGCAGCTGAGAACAGCAGGCTCCGAGGGTCATCCAACTGCATGTGTTACTTGTGTGTTGGTCCTGCCTTTTACCTTCCCAGCTTTCACTAAGCACTTGGCTGCTGCTTTCAGGTCCAAGAACACCTTCACAGTCTGAAGAGGGATCCAGAAGCAGAAGTGGAGGAGGCCAGTAGAACATTGTGGCCTGCCCTGGTGGAAAGTCCTCCAGGACCCAGGCCAAAATGAAGCCAGTGCAGCTCCAGAGAAATGAGATGCAGTTCCAGGGCATCTTAACTTAAAGGCCCGAAGAAGTTAGAGATGAGAGTCTCTTCCTGTAAAGCTGCCAAACAACATACAGAGCTAGGCCCAAACCATTACTGAAAGAGGTCTTCACTAGATACACACACCCAACATGTACTCCTCAGTCAGGTCTTCTACTGGGCTCAGCACTGACCCAGCTTGAGGGAAGAGCAGCAGACCCACATCTTGGGACTGACAGGCACGGGGGAAGCAAGAGTAGCAGTCCCTGAAGAGCCTGCTGCTCAATTACATGTTACAGCAGAGCTTTTCCTATGAGGATATTTAAGCTGGAGCCTATTCAGCAGAACTGCCAGCCTCATTCTGCCCCTCGTCAGCCTCTGCGAAGCTGAGTGAAACATCACATCCAAGAGGAAGGGACGAAAGCACCAAATGCACGCCAGACCCTGCTACAGACACTGCCATTTGGGTCAGAAGGCTGTGGGTCAGCCAGGCCAGTTGCTTATCGGAAAGAAGAGCTGCTCCTGCAGTAACACCCCCACCTCACGGCCTTTTCAAAGCAGCCCTGATGATACATCAGCTCATCAGAGGGGACAAGCCCTAAGCACAGAGAGCTCAGGGGTCACAGGCAGCCAGCTCTGGCATAGCTTCAAGTCTAGTATGATGCTGAGATCTGTTTATCTAGAGGAACATACTTTGCCCCCTTCCCCAGTGACCTGCTAACAGCTGACAGCTCACACCAAGACACACAAACAAAAAAAATAAATCCAAATACCAGGACAGTTATTTCTGCTACTGGAGCAGCTGCTTGTCCCACCACAGCACTCCGATCCCTCGCTATATTCAGCATCACCGCCTACCCATCCCCGCATCCCCCCTCCTGTTTACCGGGAGGTACTTTTCCAGCAGCCCTGTGCGGCACAGCTCAGTCCCACAGGAGCAGATGACACCCAAACGCTTGCACTGAGATGATTCTGCACTCCTGCCCAAAAGAGCAGCTGCAAAACAAGACCCCTTTTCCCTAGCTCACAATCCCTCCTGAACTTCAGGTTATCAGAAACAGGGCATCTAGGAGTTACGCAGCTCAGCTACTTCCCCCCTTCAGCCGCCCCTGCCATTCACCCCTCCAATCCCTCCCTGCTGAGCGCTGGTGCCTGCAAGGCCTAGACCAGCCTGGGGAGACTCCAACATTGCCACCAAATTCCCTACACAAGTCCTCCGAGAGGCTCCAGGCAGTCCCCAGCTCCAGCCCTGCTTTGCACTGCTCAGGGTTTGCCCCTCCACAAAGCCCCCCCCGCCCCGATCCACCAGTCGCCAGACAGGCGGAACACGCCGCTCTGCGCGCGGG
>Ga0181612_131617_pt1 | contig 37988 bp, 28 predicted proteins | sample HoacroProtozoa21_FD_119630 | JGI IMG/M metagenome (GOLD analysis project Ga0181612, IMG submission 119630) | Hoatzin crop microbial communities from Cojedes, Venezuel. Combined Assembly of Gp0051906, Gp0051904, Gp0051908
GCGTCACGGCTCTGCGACTGCTCCGCCACTTTCAGGTTCTTGCGGGCATCCGATAGCATCGCCTTCAGCTCCTCCACCGTCTTGCCCTGCCCACGCTTGCGCACGTCAGCCACGGCCTTGTCGGCAATTTCCTTTTCACGCTTGGCCTCGTCACGCTTGGCCTGCGCCTCGTCATGCACCTTCTTGGCGGCATCAACCAACGGGATGCCAGTGTTCACAGGCTCGCCCTTCTCGTACAAGTCAACAAGACGATTGTGTTCCTCCATCGCCTTGAGGATATTCTCTTGCTTCCCAATTACGGACTTGCTCTTGCCTTCTTCTTTAAGTTTAGCAATGTTAGTCCTAATTGTATTCAGTTGATATTTGCTATATCGCTCGACTTTACTCCGATAACCATCAGGCGTAAACACACCATTTTCACGCAGCACACGGTGGGCGTTATTATTATTGCCGCTTTCTTCATATACGGGCATACTAAAGAAGTGTACACCGTCACCCTCAACAACAAGGCGTGGTTCTCTTTTTTCTCCTTTTTCATGTCTGTAGATATACACCCTGGCGTTTTTGACTTTCTTTGTCAACTCGGCTGCCTTCTCAAGCGCATCAATGTGAAACAAGACGCCATCAATTTCCATTACGAACGGCACATTGCTGTTCTTGTACGCTGGTTTCAGTCGTTTGGCAATATTCAGCAAGGTCTTTATTCTGTGGGTTATATCCACAGCATCATATTCCTTAACTTCGCCTTTACCACCTACGGCACTGCGCCAGTTGGGGTATTTCTCCGCGACCACGTTACCATTCTTATCCGTTACCTTTCCCTCCAGCGATGGGTCGTAGTCCGCACGACGCACAACCAATGTGTGACCATCACACGCAATCTCAAAACCACCCTCGTGGTACACACCGCCCATTGCAGGGTATCTTTCGGCATCCTTGCCTTGCTTGGTGAACTTGTGCATATCCACCTTGCTTGCAGACTGCGGGTCGGCGCTTTTAACCCTGCCCTCGATGTCTGCCGCCTTCATGCTCGGCATCTCCTTGTTGGTCGGCTGCTGCGGCTGCTTGTCCTGCTGCGCCTTTTCCTCGGCGGGCTTCTTGTCACCGTCGGTCTCCTCGGGTATGCTCTCCTTGTGCCAGACCTCCCTGCTCTTGCCTGCCGTGCGGATTGAGAACTCCGCCCCAGGGGCTATCGTCTTGCGCAATGCCGCCACGACACCCGCCAGTGACTTGCGTTTCAGCAGCGACGCCAGGGCGGTCCTGTCGGTGAGCGTGCCGTCTTTCAGGATTAACGGCTTTGCCGTTCGCGCGTTTGGCAGCTTGACATAAACCATGAAGTTGCGCCCGTCGTCAGGCACGCGGGCAAGCCACTCCTCCTCGGCGGGCTGCTCGTCCTTGGGCTTTTCGTTTCCCTGCCCCTCGGCGTGGCGCCGCACCTCCTGTGCATTTTCCTGCCCCTCGCCCTTGCCATCTCCCGAATTTTCACTACCTTTGCCGTCGGAACTGGGATTGTCCGAAGGCGTTTCGGGCGTAGAGGTGGAGGTCTGTCCAGACATCAAACCGTCGGAACTACCAGTTCCCTTTTTACGTTTATACATCGTTAGGAACGCCAACGACTTTCTGCCTGTGCGCACCTCCTCCAGATAGTATATGGTCCCGTCAGGATATGCTTTGGTGTATATCAGCACATCGCGACCTTGCCTATCTGTGTCGGGTGATTTCTCAATCTTATCATAAGCCTCAAGAATATCAGGCACTTTTTCAAAATCCGCGTCTGAAATAGGAATTTGCCCCATTCCGCCCTCCGTCTTTTGGCTTGTGTGGTCATTTTTGCAATGATTGACGGCAGAATTGTCCATCGCATGAACAAAATCCTTGTCGATTTTTAATTTTAATGCCTTATAATCCTTTAGTTGCCGCTCCGTCACCGCGCCAATCACATAGCGTTCCATTGTGCCCTTTACAGACTTGGCAAGATTGACTAGTTTCTTGATTAACGAAACACTCTCCTCCTTGCTTGCAGGGGGCGTGCGGTCATACCTCGCTTTTTTTGCGGCTTCCACTATCTTCTCTAGCTCGTCAACCTCCGCCTGGCTCTCAACGGTCGCTTGGATGTCCTGCAAACGCCCTGCAATGTGCAAACGTCGGCGGGCTTCCTTTAACATTTTCTTCAGCTCGTCCAGCGATTTACCCTCGGCCGACTTCCTTATAGTGGCCGTCGCCTTTTCTGCCAATTCAACCTTGCGCTGTTCCTCGCTGGCATCCTCCGTTGCGGGTTCCTCGGTCGGCTCTTTCTCCTGCTCACCCTGCCGCTGTCCCTCAAGGTGCCGCTCAAGGATACTCCCGTCACGCCGCGCCTGCTCGGTCTCCCGCCGCATCTTTTCATTGTCATTCTTGCTAATGACGAGTGTCGGTAACGTCTTGGGCGTGCTCAACTGTTTTTTTCCCCTTTTGTAGAGATTTTCATGCTTCAGTGGCAATGGGATGTTGTTGTGAGTGGTGATGAATGCTGAAAATCGCTGTGTTGTGATTAAAAATGTGCTAAAACGGTGCCTGTGCCTGTCACAATTGCTAAAAAAAGGTTATCTTTGCAGTTTGAATACACGTGAAAACGATGAAAAAGAAGAGCGACATAGCAGGAATTAACCTGTGTTACACCATTGAGGGTGAGGGCCGCGACGTGATATTGATGCATGGCTGGGGATGTACCCACGAGACCGTGTTGAGTGTTGAACGTGCGGTGTTGCCCGGGTTCAGGGTGTTCAATCTGGACTTGCCAGGCAGTGGTGAGAGCAGTGAGCCCGCCACGGTGTGGGGTGTGGAGGAGTATGACCGAATGTTGGAGGAGCTGGTTGCTGCCGAGGACATTCACGACCCCATCCTGATTGGTCACAGCAATGGTGGCAGGGTTGCCATCCAGTATGCCAGTCATCACGGGGTGCACAAGCTCATCCTGATTGATGCTGCCGGCATCAAGCCGCGTCGCAAACTCAAGTACTACCTCAAGGTCTATAGCTACAAGGCAATGAAGCATGCCGTGTGGCTGTTGATGGGTAAGCAACGTGGCGAGAAGTGGCTGGAACGCTACCGCAAGCGTGCTGGTTCGGCAGACTACAATGCCTCGTCTCCCCGCATGCGAGCCATCATGAGCCGTCTGGTGAACACCGACCTCAAGAGCGTGATGCCCAGCATCCAGTGCCCCACGCTACTCATCTGGGGCGAGGAAGACACAGCCACACCACTGAGTGATGCCAAGACCATGGAACGCCTCATTCCCGACGCTGGTCTGGTGAGCTTCCCTGGTTGCGGTCACTACAGTTTTCTGGACAATCCAGGCCAGTTTGCCGCTGTGATGCGCTCATTTTTGGACAAAGACCGTCAAACCGAAACAACTAACGAATAAAACTAGAAATATAATACACTAGAATTATGACCCCCAGAATAATAGCCAATGTATTCCTGCTGGTGAGCGCATTGTTTGCCCTGTGTGTGATGTTGCGCTGGGACTTGCAGATGCAACAGCAGAACAGCTACTACAACAGCCGCTATCGCAAGTGGCTCAAACAGAGTGGTGAAGCCACGTCGCCCAAGCGTCTGTTGGCACTAGCCGCCTTGCTGGCCGTGTGCACCACATGGGCTGTCCAGTCGTGGCTAGTCGTGTGTGTGGTGGCAGTCGTCCTGCTGGTGCTGGGCATTGTGATGTTGCGCAAGAAGTACAAGAAGCCGCTGGTGTTCACCAAGCGTGTGGGGCGCATCTACTTCACTGCCCTCGCCCTGGTGCTGGTGCTTGTCGTGGTGGCAGGCTGGCTGGGCAGCCGCACTGGCGAGGATGATGCCACGCGTTGTGCCTCGCTGGTGGCCGTGATGGCGTTGCTGTTGTCGTTTGCCATCGTGATGTTTGCCAACTGGCTGCTCAAGCCAGTGGAGCGTCACATCAACAACCGATATATCAATGATGCCCGTCAGCGTCTGGCCTCGATGCCCGACCTCAAGGTCATCGGCATCACGGGCAGCTATGGCAAGACCAGCACCAAGCACTATCTGAACCGCATCCTCAACGAGCACTTCTCGGTGCTGATGACCCCTGGCAGTTACAACACCACAATGGGTGTCGTGCGCACCATACGCGAGCACATGCAGCCCTATAACGAGGTGTTTATCTGCGAGATGGGAGCCAAGAATGTGGGCGACATTCAAGAAATCTGTGACATCGTGCATCCTGTCATGGGCATTGTCACGGCAGTGGGTCCCCAGCATCTGGAATCATTCAAAACTATCGAGAATGTGCAGAAAACCAAGTTTGAGCTAGTGGACGCCTTGCCGGCCGATGGATTGGCTGTGGTCAACAATGACTTTGAGTACATTGCTAACCGTGAGGTGGGCAACGTGCCCGTGTTGCGCTATAGCGTCAACAAGAGTGAAGCGGTGGACTACTGGGCACAGGATGTGCAATACACCAGCCGTGGCACCACATTCACCATTGTTGGCAAGCAAGGCAAGCAATTGCAGCTGACGACGCGTCTGGTGGGCGAGTGCAACATCAGCAACCTCATCGCGGCGGTTGCCATTGCGTGGCACCTGGGTGTGCCCGACGACAAGATACGATATGCCGTGAGCCACATCGAGCAGGTGGAGCACCGTCTGAACATGAAGCGCACGGCTGGTGGCATCACCATCATTGATGATGCCTATAACAGCAACCCCAGCGGTTCACGCATGGCGCTTGACGTGCTGGCCCAGATGACCGGCGGCAAGCGCATCGTCATCACCCCGGGCATGATAGAGCTGGGCAGCGAGCAGCAGCGTCTCAACGGTGAGCTGGGCGAGCACATTGCCGAGACGTGCGACGTGGCCATCATCGTGGGTCAGTACAATCGTGATGCCATCGTGAGCGGCATCCAGCGCAAGGGATTTGATGAGAGTAACTTGCATGTGGTTGACACCTTTAACGAGGCACAACAGCTGATGTTGTCGCTGGCCAAGGCGGGCGACACGGTGCTGTATGAGAACGACCTGCCCGATTCCTTCAAATAAAAAAAAGCAAAATCAACACAAAAAACATATCAAGCAAACAACACAACAAACAGATGAAAACAAACATTGGCGTTTTCTTTGGTGGACGTTCCACCGAGCATGAGATATCGGTCATCAGCGCATCGCAGGCCATGCATGCCATCGACCGCAACAAGTATGATGTCACCCCCATCTACATCACCAAGCAAGGCTTGTGGTACACAGGCGAGCCGTTGCTGGATGTGAAGAACTATCGCGACATCCCCACGCTGCTCAAGCAGTGCCAGCAGGTGTACATGCGTCCCGAGTTTGGCAACTACAACCTGTACAAGGAGAAGAAGCCCGTGTTTGGCTCCGACATCGTTTGCCACCTGGATGTTGTCATCCCTGTGCTGCATGGCAGCAACGGCGAGGACGGCACGTTTGAAGGCGTGCTGGACACCATTGGCATCCCCTATGCTGGCTGCAACACACTGGCAAGTGCCAACGGCATGGACAAGATAACGATGAAGATGATACTTGCTGCCGATGGCATCCCCGTGGTGGACTATGTGTGGTTCACCGACAAGCAATGGTCGCGTCAGCGCGACGAGCTTATCCAGAAGATTGAGACCAACCTGGGTTACCCAGTCATCGTCAAGCCCGCCAATCTGGGTTCCAGTGTGGGTATCGGCAAGGCCAAGGACCGCGATGAGCTCATCGAGAAGATTGACGATGCCGAGGTTTACTCGACCCGCATCATTGTGGAGGACATGGTTGAAGACTTGCAGGAAATCAATTGCTCGGTGCTGGGTGACTGTGATGACTATGAGACCAGCGTGCTGGAGCAACCCATCATGAGTGGTGACATCTTGAGCTATGAGGACAAGTACATGGGCGGTCACAAGGGGGCCAAGGGAATGCAGGCTAGTAGCAAACGTTTCCCCGCCGACCTGCCCGAGGAGGAGACACGGCGCATCCAGTTCCTGGCTGGTGAGACTTTCCGTGTGCTCAGTTGCCATGGTGTGGCGCGTGTGGATGTGATGATAAACAGCAAGACGCGTGACATCTATGTCAACGAGATTAACACCATTCCTGGCTCGTTGTCCTTTTATCTGTGGGAGAACAAGGGCAAGGGCATCTCTTTCACTCAGCTGATGGACAGGCTGGTGCAACTTGCTCTCAAGCGCAAGCGTGAACAGGGCAACAAGACGGTGAGCTATGACCAGAACATCTTCTCGATGTCGCCAGCTGGTGTTAAAGGTGCCAAGGGCATGAAAACGGGCAAAATGTAATAATAAAGAAATCAGATTTCAAATATATAAAAAGTAAAATTTTCATTATGGGTAAAAAAGCATTATTGATGATACTTGATGGCTGGGGCGAGGGACCCTGTGGCCAAAGCAACGCTATTTTTAGTACTCCGACACCTTATCTGGACTTCTTGCGTGCCGCCTATCCACACAGCACGCTCAAGGCGTGTGGTGAGGATGTGGGCCTGCCCGACGGACAGATGGGTAACAGTGAGGTGGGGCACCTCAACATTGGCGGGGGGCGTGTCGTCTATCAGGATTTGGTGAAGATTAACAAGAGCATCGCCGATGGTTCAATCCGTCAAAATCCCGAGATTGTGAATGCCTACACCTATGCCCAGCGCACTGGCAAAGGGCTGCACATCATGGGTTTGACCAGCACGGGTGGCGTGCACAGCTCACTTGACCACTTGTTTGCCTTGTGCGACATCGCCAGCGAGTACAACCTCAAGAAAGTATTCATCCATTGTTTCATGGATGGTCGTGACACCGACCCCGAGAGCGGCAAGGGCTATGTGGCTCAAGTCGAGGAACATTGCGCCGCCACGGCTGGTGTCGTTGCCACGGTGACGGGTCGCTACTATGCCATGGACCGCGACAAGCGTTGGGAGCGCATCCGCCTGGCCTATGACCAGTTGGTCAACGGCGAGGGCAAGCTGTGCGACAACATGACGCAAGCCATTCAGGAATCCTATGATGAGGGAGTGACTGATGAGTTTATCAAGCCCATCGTCAACAGCACAGTTGATGGACGCATCCAGGAGGGTGATGTGGTTATCTTCTTTAACTTCCGCAACGACCGCGCCAAGGAAATCACGACCGTGCTCACTCAACAGGATATGCCTGACCAGGGCATGCACACCATTGCTGACCTGCAATATTACTGCATGACCCCCTATGATGCCTCGTTCACTGGCGTGCACGTGCTGTTTCCCAAGGAGAACGTGCGTGACACGTTGGCCGAGTACCTGAGCAGCCAGGGCAAACGCCAGCTGCACATTGCCGAGACCGAGAAGTATGCCCACGTGACCTTCTTCTTTAACGGTGGCCGTGAGGAACCGTTTGAGGGTGAGGACCGCATTCTGGTGCCGTCGCCCAAGGTGGCCACCTATGACCTGAAACCCGAGATGAGTGCTCCTGAGGTGCGTGACCGTCTGGTGGCTGCCATCGGTGAGGGAAAATATGACTTCATTGTGGTGAACTATGCCAATGGTGACATGGTGGGACACACGGGCGTGTATGACGCTATTTGTCAGGCGGTACGCACGATTGACCGTTGTGTCCACGACACGGTGGAGGCTGCAAGGGCTGCTGGATATGAGGTCATCTTGATTGCAGATCACGGCAATGCAGACCACGCCATCAACAGTGACGGCTCACCCAACACTGCTCACTCGCTGAACCCCGTGCCCATCATCTATGTGACCGAGAATCCTGAGCTGATTATCAACACCGGTCGTCTGGCAGACGTGGCTCCCAGCATCTTGCAAATCATGGGGTTGCCGCAGCCTGACGACATGACAGGTCACGGATTGATTGATACTACCAAGTAAAAGATGCACCAATGCAGCGGGAAATCATGGGAACAATACAAATCAATGAGGTGAAAACCAGCTCGAATGCTGCCACGTCAAGCAGTGGCTTGCAGTTTTTTGAAAACCGCATTCAGGCTGGTTTTCCCAGTCCCGCTCAGGGTGAATATAGCGACAGCATTGACCTCAACCAGGAACTTATCAGCAACGCGGCGGCGACGTTCTGTGCGCGAGTGATAGGCAACTCGATGGTGGATGCGGGCATCAACGAGGGTGACTTGCTCATCATTGACCGTTCACAGCCTGCCCGCGATGGTCGCATTGCTGTCTGCTTTGTTGACGGTGATTTCACGGTTAAGCGCATTGTGGTTCGCGCCGATGGGGTATATCTTGTGCCAGCCAACGCCGATTTCCCCGAGATGCATGTTGGCGAGGGCAGTGATTTTCAGGTGTGGGGCATTGTGACTCACATCATCAAGAAGGTCTAAAATCAAGCTGCTCTTGCAGTGCAGCCAGACCTTATTTGTATAAACCTTTTAATAAATTTCTATAAAAAAACATTGTTGATATGGGAGTGATTTCGGCTAACAGACGTTATGGTGCAGTGTTTTTTGTGCTGTGTGTGCTTGTTGTGGCATGGCAATGCCTTGTGGTTGCCCTGATTACCTATCTGGGAGGATTGGGACAGTTGTTGCATCGTTATCATGCCGTGATGGTGTCGCTAGCTAATGCCCTGTTGTTGCTATCGCCCTACTGGCTGTTGCGCCGCCGCTGGCGCTGGCTAGTGTGGATACCGCTGGTGTTGCTCACGCTGTGGTCGTTGATGCAACTGTGGTACTATTGCTCCTATGATGACCTGATGCCGCTGACAGCGTTCACCATGACCAACAATGTGGATAGCACACTGGTGCAAAGTGCCGTGGCACTGATGAGCTGGCATGACTTGCTGATTGTCGTGCCGTTGCTGTTGCTTGTGGTGGTGTGTCTGTTGCAGCGTCGTGTGCCACGCTGGGAAAGTCGCAGGGAGGGTGGTCGTCTCAAGCCCTTCTTGCTCACGCTGGCAGCGTGTGCAGTGTGTCTGGTGGGCTATTATCACCCTCACGACACCATGCCACTCAAGGTGCAGTTGCAGCACAACTTCAGCAATCGTTCTTACTTTGCTGCCAATGGTTTGATACCTTATGGCATATTCTCGTTGCATGATGCATTAATTTCCTACAGCGTGACCGATGAAAATCGAGCCGAAATCAGTCGTTTTCTTGCCGAGGAATGTCCACAATATACCGACAACTCGCATGGCGGCACGCGGCGCAATCTGGTGCTGATTATTGTTGAGTCGTTACACTCGTGGCCCATCGGCATGACTGTTGACGGTCGTGAGGTGACCCCCACGTTCAACCGTCTGGTGGCGAGTGACAGCGTGATTTATGCCCCACACATGATGTTCCAGACCAGTCACGGCCACAGCAGCGATGCCTTCTTCATGTACAACACGGGACTGTTGCCGCTGGCCGATGCCGCCGTGGTGGTGAACCACGGCAACGGTCCCTATCCCTCGCTGGCAGATGCCATGCCGGGCTATGACCGCCGCATGGCCATTTGCACGATGGACGGCAACTGGAATCAAGCGGTGACGACACGCGCATGCGGGTTTGACACGCTCTATTCCCGTCGTCATCTTGAGGCTAGTGGCGCATTGTCGCGTCATGGCAACATCGATGATGCGGCATTGACCGACTACTGTGGCAACTTGTTGTCCCAGATGCACGAACCCTTCTTTCTGGAGATGATAACGATGACCATGCACTTGCCATACACCGATGACAAGTTGCCTGCCTCATGGATAACCCGCAGTGACACGCTCACCGCCGAGGCTCGCAACTATCTCAACTGTGTGCACGTGACAGACAGTTGTCTGGGCGCGTTTTTCAACGAGTTGCATGTCAAGGGGCTGGCTGGCAACACGGTGGTTGCCATCATGAGTGACCACACCCAGATGTATCTCAACCGCATCGAGGGACGTCCCGACAGTGTGATGACCAGCAACGACTGGGGCATCCCATGTCTGATAGTGGGTGCCGACACCACATTGCGCTATGAGCCCACCATTGGCCAAATCGATGTTTATCCCACCCTGATGGATGTGATGGGAATCAATGAGTATTATTGGAAAGGATTGGGGCATAGCATCCTGCGCTATCCTGTCGCTAGCGCTATCTTGCCGCGCAACATGTCGGTGATTGGAGAGGAAAATGCGCTCACACAACAACAGTTGGATGCCTGGCAGATTAGTCGTTGGCTAATCTTCGATGCACCCAACTGGTTTGGTGACAAGAAGAAAAATAAGTGAATCTTGTGGTTTGCTCCCCTCACGAGGGCAATGGGTCGAGGCCGTTTCAATCGGTGTCTTGACCGTTAGCCTTGGCGATGCGTTTGCGCTCCAGCTCGTCGAGGACGATTTTGCGCATACGCAGGTGGTTGGGGGTGATTTCGACATATTCGTCGGCCTTGATGTATTCCAAAGCCTCTTCGAGGCTAAAGACGATGGGAGGTACAATCTTGACCTTGTCGTCGGCACCGCTGGCACGCATGTTGGTGAGTTTCTTGGATTTAGTCACGTTGATGACCAGGTCTTTCTCCTTGGTGTGCTCACCGACAACCTGTCCGCCATAGACCTCCTCTTGCGGGAAGATGAAGAAGCGTCCGCGGTCTTGCAGTTTGTCAATGGCATAGGCATAGGCCGTTCCACCTTCCATGGCCACGAGTGAGCCATTGACGCGTCGGGTGATTTCACCCTTCCACGGCTGATATTCGAGGAAACGGTGTGACATGATGGCCTCGCCGGCACTGGCGGTGAGCACGTTGGTTCGCAATCCGATGATGCCTCGTGACGGGATGTTAAACTCCAGATGGATGCGGTCATTCTGGGTTTCCATGATGGTCATCTCACCCTTGCGGCGTGTGACCATGTCTATCATCTTGCTGCTATATTCCTCGGGTACATTGATAGTGAGCACCTCGACTGGTTCGCACTTCACGCCGTCAATCTCCTTGACGATAACTTGCGGCTGGCCCACTTGCAGCTCATATCCCTCGCGCCTCATCTGCTCGATGAGCACCGACAGGTGCAGCACACCGCGGCCATACACGTTCCAGGCATCCTCGGTCTCGGTCTTCTCGACGCGCAATGCAAGGTTCTTGTCCAGCTCGTGCTGCAAACGTTCCCAGATGTGGCGAGACGTGACATACTTGCCGTCCTTGCCAAAGAAGGGCGAGTCGTTGATGGTGAAGCGCATCGACATGGTGGGCTCGTCGATGGCAATGCGGGGCAGTGGCTCGGGGTTGGCGGGGTCGGTGACGGTGTCACCAATCTCAAAGTTTTCAAGCCCGATGATGGCACAGATGTCACCGCTGTTCACGCTGTCGGTATGCTGTTGTCCCATACCCTCAAAAGTGCGCAACTCCTTGATTTTCTGCTTCACCACGGTGCCATCCTTCTTGCACAATCCCACATCCATGCCATCGCGCAAGGTGCCACGATGCACACGTCCCACGGCAATGCGTCCCACATAGCTGCTGTAGTCGAGCGATGTGATGAGCATCTGTGGATTGCCCTCAAGCATTTGGGGCTCAGGAATGTAGCGGATGATGGCATCGAGCACGGCGGTGATGTTGTCGGTGGGCTTGCGCCAGTCATCGCTCATCCACCCTTCCTTGGCCGAGCCAAACAGGGTGGGGAACTCGAGCTGGTCCTCGGTGGCGTCCAGATTGCACATCAAGTCAAACACCAGCTCCTGCACCTCGTCGGGGCGGCAATTGGGTTTATCCACCTTGTTAATGACCACAATGGGCTTCAAGCCCAGTTGCAGCGCCTTTTGCAGCACAAAGCGGGTCTGGGGCATGGGACCCTCAAAAGCGTCCACCAGCAGCAGGCATCCGTCTGCCATGTTGAGCACACGCTCCACCTCTCCGCCAAAGTCGCTGTGTCCCGGCGTGTCGATGATGTTAATCTTGTATCCACCATAGCTGATGGACACGTTCTTAGAGAGGATGGTGATGCCGCGCTCGCGCTCCAGGTCGTTGCTGTCCAGGATTTGAGTGCCCACGTTCTGGTTGTCGCGGAACAGGTTGCCCGCGGCAAGCATCTTGTCCACCAGGGTGGTCTTGCCATGATCGACGTGTGCGATGATGGCGACGTTGCGGATGTTTTGCATAGCCTTACTTTTTGATTTCAGGGTGCAAAGGTACTGCTTTTTTGCCTAATAGCGGTTGAGCATGACCAAATAATTGCACAAAAAGTCAATAACCGAGGTTTTTGTCTGTTTTCACAGCGGGATTGCTGTGCCACAAGCATGGGTCATTACCCCACGCTGTGTGGCACAATGTGGGTTATGGGCTCTTTGGACAATTTGTGTAGCAGCCGTTGTGCTATCAGGGCTGTTGCGGTGTCATGGTGAGGTTGAGCACCGTGGCTGGCTCAATGTAGGTGGCGACAAACTGCTGCACCTCGGCAGGTGTGATGCTGTCGAGGATATTGAGGTAGTCGCTGTGGAAATCGATGCCAAACTTGTTGTAGTATTTCATCATCGACATCCAGTAGGTGTTGTCCATCACGTCCTCGGCATTGACCTTGCGCAGATAGGCCGTTACCTTGTCGAGCTGCTGCTGGGTGATGCCGTGCTGTGCCACCTCATGCACATCGTTGCTGATGAGCTGGCGCGTCTCGTCGGCCTTGCCGGCAGTGACGGTGACGTTGAGTGGCATGAAGATGACGGGTGCGTCATCGCCGTTCTGGTCGGCTACCACGCTGCAATGGGTGTCCACGTGGTAGGTCCAGCCACGTTCCTCACGCAACTGTTGCCTGAAGATGTTGGTAAACACTTGTCCGGTGATTTTAGCCAGCAGCACATTGCGTTTGTTGTAGTCACAAGGCGCGGTCCAGAAGAAATAGACCTTGTCTTGAGGATTTTCCATCGAACGTGACCAACGCTTGTCGATGTGGTGGTCATAGAGCCTGTAGCCGATGTCTTGTGGACGCTCGTGGCGACCTGCTGCGGGCAGTGTTGCCACATAGCGGCACAGCAGCTGTTGCAGTGTGTCGGTGTCAAAGTCGCCCACGATGAACAGGGTGATGTCGCTCATGTCGGCAAAACGGTCCTGATAGACTTGCATGATGCGGTCATAGTCCACCTGATTGAGCTCGTCCAGTGACAGGCGTTCGCCACCCAGCGGATGGCGGTTATAGACGTTGGCAAAAATGGAGTCAGCAAACTCAAACTTGGGGTCAGCACCCTGATTGGCGATGCGTGCCCGCTGGTTTTCGCGCCATGCCGCAAATGCCGCTTCATCCTTGTGGGGTTGTGTCAACTTGATGTATAGTAATTGGAATGCCGTCTTCAGGTCACGCCGTGTGGCACTGCCCTGGAACCCTTCTTCGGTCTTGCTGACAAAGGTGCGCATTTTCACGTCCTTGCCGGCAAGCACCTTCTTGAGGTCGTTGCTTGAGAACTGGCCATAGCCCGAAACTGCCATCACATTGCTGAATGCCTTGAATGACGCTGCATCATCGGCACCGCGATAGTCCTGTGACAAGCCACCAGGGCCAGCACCGGCAATCACCACCTCGCCCGGATGCAGGCTGGTCTGCTTGGCCATCACACGCACGCCATTGGATAAAGTCCACAGCGTGGCGTCAAATTGTGGCACTTGTTGAGTGTTCACAATGGTGCCTGTTGCCGTGGGCAGGTCGGGAAGCAGTTGACTTGCCTTGAGGGTATCCACATAGGGGTTCACGCGGTCGGCACGTCCGCTGTGGAAGGCGTCGATGAGCGACTGGCTGGTGGGCAGTGCTGTGGCGTTGTCGGGAGCATACACGGCTAGCACCACGTTGTGGTCGGTGTTGCTGACCAGACTGTTATAATACTGGTTCACCTCGTCGAGCGTCACCTGTTCAATCTGTTGCAGCATCAGGTCGCGATAGACAGGGATTGAGGCTTGTGGCTCACCATCAAGATAGGCGCGGACAAAGTCGCGAGCATAGTTGGTGTTGGTGTAACGGTCACGTTCACGATAGAGCTTGTCCAACGCTGCCTCATAGTCGAGGCGTGCTCGGTTCAACTCGCCCTGAGTGAAACCATACTGGCTCACGCGGTGTGCCTCGCGCGCCATCCATCGCATGGTGCTGTCGACACAGCCGTCCTTGCTGGTGGCATTGAAACGCAGGGCCTGACGGGTCTTGGAGACAAAAAAGTTGTGGTCGCCAGCGTGCACCTGGGTGAACGGCGCGTCGGGCTGCTGGCGCAGGTCGTTGAGCCGTGCTGTGAGCATCTTGCCTACCACGCTCTTGAGGTAGTCGTTGCGCAGGAATGCGGTGGTTGCCATCAGCTCGTCGGGCAGGTCATCGTGCTTGAACAGCATCATGACAGTGGTGGCAGTCTGCTCGGGGTCGGTCTGAACGGTCGAGATGATTTCATCGTTGTCGGGCACTGTGACCTTGACCACCGGGGCGGCATTGCGTGGATTCTTAACCTTGTCAAACAGTTGATGTATCATGTTGACAGCCCAGCCCGTGTCGATGTCACCCACCACGATGATGCACTGGTTGCTGGGGTGATACCACTTCTTGTAATAGTCGCGCAACTCCTTGTGCTTGAAATTCTTCACCACCGACATCAGACCGATGGGCATGCGCCGTCCGTACAGGTTGCCGTCAGGATAGATGACAGGTGAGGCTTTCTCGAGGAGGCGATAGTTGGCCCCGCTGCGCATGCGGTATTCACCCTCAATGACACCACGCTCCTCGTCGATGTCCTTGCCGTTGAGCAGCAGGTCATGCCCCCAGTCGCTCAAGATGAGCATGCACGAGTCGAGCAGTCCCTGTCTGGCAGTGGGCACATTGCAGATGTTATAGACTGTCTCGTCGGTGCTGGTGTAGGCATTGAGATTGGCACCAAATTTCACTCCGTTGGCCTCCAGATAGTCAATCAGCGAGTTGCCAGGAAAGTGGCGTGTGCCGTTAAAGCACATGTGCTCAAGAAAATGGGCTAAACCGCGCTGGTTCTCTTCTTCCTGAATAGATCCTACCCGTTGCGCAATGAAAAAGTCGGCACGACCTGCCGGATAGTCGTTGTGCATGACATAGTAGGTGAGGCCGTTGTCCAGGGTGCCAGTGACCAGGGATGCAGGCATGGGCACCACATCGGCGGCCATGGCAGTTGACACAAGGGCAATGAATAGCAGGGTGAAAATGGATTGTCTCATGATGATGTTGTTGTGAAAATAGTAGAGGTGATAATTGTGTTGTTTGTTGCAAATTAAAATAGGTAGGCAAGCGACAATTGTGGTTGCCACACGGTGAGGCTGTGCCGATAGAATGCCCACTGGCTGCCAGCATCCAGATGGATTGCCTGACGGCCCTTGACTGCGACTTGTAGTGACAGCAAGGCATCAAACCGCCAGTTGAAGTGGCTCACATAGTCAAATGTGGCCTCTTGAGCCCTCAGCAGTCCCTGCAACTCGTCTTTGACCTGATTGACCATGAAACGACTGTCAACAAGATTGACCATTGTCGCTCCCAGTGACAATGCTGGCATGAACCTGCCCATGCTGGTCGCAGCGTGCAAGCGAGTGCCCCAAGTGACGTCGTTGAGCTGCCACTGGCATTGCGGGTCGGCATAAATCTGGTTGCGGTGATTGTAGGCTACAAACGGGTGCACTGTGGTCAACAACTGTGGCGATAATTGCCGTGACCATGAGCCGTCAACGAGCAAGCCGAAGCGATTCTCGTGATACATGTCGTTACTGCCAATCTGGGGATAAACCGCCGATGCAGCATCACCAAACACGTTCTCGGTCCCCACGCGTCGCGAGGCGTTTATCACACCACGCACACCCCAGTTGCGGCTCAACCAGCCCAGCTCACCAGTGATGGCGTTGTGGGTGACGTGGGCAAGTGGCAACTCGTTGAGTGTGGTGAGGATGTTGTCAAATGCCAACCTTGATGCCGTGACAGCCAGGGTCAGTCCCTGCTGCATGACAGGGTGCAAATTGGCTGTGGCACCCCATCGATAGCCGTTGTAGTAGGAAGCCTCACCAGTGCCGGCAAAACGTCCATAGTCGTTGGTCAATCCGGTGAGGTGGAAAATTTTGTCATGTCCCAGCTCGCTGTAAAATGCCACGTTGTTGGTCTGCTTGTATTTCTTGAAATGCAGTGCCACTGCTGCAACATGGGTTCCACGCACCACCTTGCCGATGCCTGCGCTGATGTTCAGGTCGCTGATGACGTTGCGGGGACGCGGGTCCACACTGCGGTAATGCAGCCCGGCGGTGTAATCGATGGTCGCACCCCAGTAGAGGTTGCCGTTGTTGTCGGCATATCCACCGCCAAAACTGTAACGTTCCATCTTGAGGCGTGAGCTGGTCACGCTGTCGGCGAGCACATAGGGGTAAACCATGTCAAGGTCACTGGTCTCGTTCCACGACATGCCACGCGTGAAACCATTCTCATAGTTTGCGTGCCCCCACAGTGTGCTGCCGCCGTGCTTGATGTGGGTGCGGGCTCCCAGCGTCCACACGCGGCTGTAGTCGCCCTGTTGCACATCCAGCATGGGGCGGTCACTGTCGTTGTCATTCTGGTCCGACACTGTCCATGCGCCTCCCACACTGCTTGTGCTTGTGGAGCGTGCCAGCTGCATCACAGCGGGATTGTTCCATGCCACAGTCAGCAGTTGGTCGGCTTGCAAGGTGTCTTGCATTTCCAACCGTTGTGTCGCTTGAGCCCAGACGGATAGTGTAGCTGGCGTGATGATCAGTGCGAGTGCCAGTATGTGTCTTGCGATGTGGGTCATTATTGTTCTCGGGGGGTGACGCCATCCCACGTGAGTTGGGTGCAGGGGGTGCCGTCAACATCGATGGCGGTTCCTTGCTCCTCAATCAGGCTGGGGATGCAATAGGGGTTGAAATCATCGGTTGAGTTGTTGGTGTCCTTGAGATAAGGGTGGCCGTCCTTGAGATACAGCATCTTGCGACGCACGCTGTGGAAGTATCGTGTCTTGTCGTGGTCCATGGTGCCGCAATAGGTCCAGCCACGGTCCAGTGTGGGTGCCGTGACATTCCAGGCATACTCGGCCTCAACGCTACAGTTCACGGCGTCAACAATCCACTCGTTGGGCAACTTGAATGCGGTCTGGCTCATGGGATAGGTGCCGGCGGGGACAACAATCACATAGCTGTAGGTGTAAGAATAGTTGGCAAGATATTCCTCTTTGGCGATGGGTATGCGTGCCAACGCCCAGGCGCGGAAACCGCGGTTGTGCAGCACAAAGTAGGATAACGTGTAGCAATACCACTTGTCCAAGTTGGGCACGGTGGGACCGTCAATGTCGAGGTGAGATGCCGATGTGGACACGTCATACCATTCCCAGTCGGCTTCACTCAGGTCAAATGAGTTGGGGTTGGCCACACGGTGGTCAATGCCGGTATCGGCGAGGATCAGGCTCTCGCCAGGTTGTACGGGATAGTCGGTGCCGCTGCCAGGGATGGTGTAGATGGCCTGCACGGTCATGGCCTGGTCCATGATGTCGGGGGTGTAGTCATACTTGCTGGTGGTGACAAACTTGGATTCCACAAATGACAATCCATCGGCATACAGCACATGGTCGGTGTTGTTATAAATCTTGACGTAGTCGTCACCATAGTATTGGTTGCCAGACGACTGCAACGTGCCTGTGAAGAAAATTTCCTCAATTACAAAGTCATCGTTGACAATACTTTCAAATGCTGTCAAGGTCACCGTCTGGCTGGAAGCACCCACCTGAATGGACTGCTGGTAGGCGGTCACATGATGGGATGTGCCGTCGCGCACGACCTCGGCTTCATAACTCATGTCATACAGTCCAGTCTTGAGTGACACGTCGTCGCGGCTGCTGTAGGTCACCTTGCGACCCGTGGACACGTCTTTCACTTCCAGTTGCTCGCTGGTGATGGTAGCACCCTGCAAGTCGGTTGGCAAGTTAATAACAATGTCGGGGGTGTAATAGGCCAGCCCGTCGTCCAACTTGTCATCGCACGCTACCATTGCCCACGTGAGCAACATTGTGACTGCCATCATCATTAATTTTCTCATCTCTTTCATTATGTTGTTGATTGTGTTAATGTTTCTAGATTGTTACATTAAGCTCCATGCCAAAGTATGGGTCGCTGGTGCGCCTGATAATCAGGCCATTGGACTTGTAGTTGGGCAGATAGTCCAGGATGCGGTTAACAAACACTGCCATCTTCAAGTGGCGGCCTATCTCCTTGGTCGCCTTGAGGTTGACATATATCGCAGTGGGCACCGTCTGCCGCTTGAACACATCATCATTGTAGGTCTTGACGAGGAATTGCAACAAGGGGTCGCTCAACGACTCATCGGTGAACTCGTGAAGCTCACCATCGGCAACGTCCATGTAATAGACTGGCGTCCCGTTCATTGACAGACGCTGTGAACTGGTAAACCACATGCACTGCACGGCAGTAGAGAACACCAGCCCCCAACGCTTGATTTGGGTGTCAAACATGAAGTTTGTGTTCAACTGTTCGTTGACACGACCGTCATTCCAGTCATACAAACCCACATAGCGGTTGCTCACAATCACATTGTCCACCACATCGTTCACTGTGCTGTACATCATCTGTGAGTTGGTATAGGTGGAGCGGAACCATGCGCCAGTCACTGTCAAGGCTGTGGCCAGCGGCCGCCAGCGGGCTGTGGTGATGACCCACTCGATGCCCTGCTTGTCCAGACGGCTGCCGTTGGTGACCTTGCTGTAACCATCCAGTACCGTCATGTCCTCATAGGGTAAGTCGTCCAGCGACGGTTGTCCCGTGAGTGTGCTGGCATCGATGGCGCTTACATCATACTGCCGATAGCTGTAGGGCTTGTAGTAGGAACTATATCGGTAACCAGAGCGCATCTTTTCATTGAAATAGGTGACACTGAATGTGTTGCGCCCGGTGCTGCCACCGATGCGCAGCTCCCACTTGTGGTTGCGTGCTGGCTTGAGGTCATAGTTTGTTACATCATCAATGTAGGTGCGCAAACTGATGCGGCTGCGCGTGAGTGGCTCGTTGACATCATAGTAGTTGAGCTGGATGAAGTCGTTGTAGTGGGCTTGCGGAAACAGATAGGTGATGGTGGGCATCTTGGTTGTCACACCATAACCTCCCGCTACATACATGTTGAGGGTGCGTCCACCCGCCACATTCAAGGCGGGGAAACTCCACTTGGCATTGAGGCGCGGGTCAAGATACACGCGGTTGCTCAAGTAGTACTTGCTGTCCAGCCCCACCAGTTGGATGGTGCGCAATCCCAATTGCAACTCTAGCTTGTGTTCACCGATGGGGGCGGTGATGTTGTTCTCGGCATACAATGACAGCACGTTCAGTGAGGGAATGTCCTTGTAGGCACGTGGGCGGGTTATCCATGCTGCTGCCAGTGGCTTGGTGAGGTCATAGACCTGTCCATCGCCATAGTTCTTGGACAGGGTCCACTCGCCACCCACCTTGTAGTGGTTGTTGACCTGGCCCCACTGCCATGCCCCTTCGGCTTTAGCCTTGACAAACACATTGAGCGGCTTGCCATCGCTCACATAGTCGGCGATGTATTCAGACAACAGATATTGTCCGTCGTGTTCGCCTTCTTGCATGGTGGTCGGGGCAACGCTAGCGCGTTGTGGTGCCACCTGCTTGCTGCGCTCCAGGCGGTCGTGCTGGTAGCTCACCGATGTGTTCACATTCACGCTCTTGAGCCATTGCAGCTTCAAGAAAGTGAAAGTCAGGTCGCTGGTGTAGTTAATGCGGTTGTACCGTGACTTGTATTCATTCACCTTGCGGTAGCTCAGGTCTGGGTCATCCTTGGCGTTGTCAAATGAGCCCGTGTAGTCCACACCCGTAATCCATGCAGTTGTCCACATGTTGTGCTCAAACCGCAGGTTCAAGCGTGCCGACAGGTTGAGGCGTTTGTAGTTCTCAAGATTGTTGCGCGGATCCACCTTGCTGTCCAGCCAGCCGCCGTCCACATTCATGATGTGACCTGTGTTGCCCAGATAGAAACCCTTGCCCACCGACACCAGCTTGCTGTACTCGTCGGCCTTGAATCGTGCCGTGAGGGGTGTGGCACGCCTGATGCGCTTGATATTGACCATGCCGCTGGTGAGATTGCCATACTCGGCCGACGGGATGCCGCGCACTATCTCGACACTCTCGATGTTGTCGGTGCTCAGTGTGCGCATGTCCACGCCCTTGTTGGTCATGTCGCGCGTGTATTCGGGTGATGTCATGTCGCTGCTGGCATTGGGCACGTTCTGCATGTTGGCGTCGCCGTTGATGGGTGCGCCATCGACCATGAACAATGTTCCCAGCGATGAGATGTTGTAATCCTCGCTGCTATTGCCAGTTTCTCTCAGCTTGATGCTGTTGACGCTGCCCATGTCGGGTGTCTGGCTGATGTTGCCAGGCAATAGTTCCAGCAGGTCGGTGAAACTGGTGGGCTGCAAGTGGGACATGGCATCGCGGTCGATGCGCGACGTGCTGGTCATGCCTGTGGTTTCCTTGGCGGTAACAACCACTTCTCCCAGCACTTGGCTGTCCTCGGACAAGGCGATTTCCACAGTGCGTGTGGTTGGCACTTTTATCGACTTGTGGCTGGTTTTGTAGCCAATGAATGAGACGGTCACGTTGTACTCACCAGCATCCAGTGTGAAAAAGAAATTGCCTGCTGCATCGGTTTGCACAGCATGGTTGCCTGGTGACACGGTTACTGTGGCAAAGGCAATTTTCTCGTGGGTGGAGGCATCACTCACACTGCCACGCAGCGTGTGGGCGGCGCACAACGACCAACCGCACAACAGCATGAGCAATGAAGGGACTATATACTTGCCTGAATTCATAGCAGTTATTGTGTTCAAAAGAAAAATCGCACAAAATTACACAAAAAATGCAAATTCGATATCATTAACCGAGAGAAAACGCCATTTTAGGCTTATTTAACGGCAACTCTCCAGCATTTGCCCAAGTGCCCATGCAGGCTGTTAAAGTTGGTCAAAAATGCCTTGTTAATAAAAACATCGGCAGTTTTTTTGCGTTTTTAACGTGCGGTGTGGAAAAAAACTATTAAATTTGTAGGTTAAAAAGTAATGACGAAATTGAAAGAAATAAAATTAATCACAATATAAAAAGAATGTAACGATATGAAATTCAATGTTCAAAGTAAATTATTGCTGAGCCGTCTGAATGCTGTCAGCAAGGTAGTCAGCAGCAAGAATGCCTATGCCATTCTGGACAACTTCTTGTTTGAACTCAAGCCAGGTTGCCTTGTGGTGACGGGTAGTGACATGGAAACGCGTCTCACAACCACACTTGAGGTGCAGGATGTGGAGGGCGAGGGCAAGTTTGCCATCGATGTCAAGCGCACCATCAATGCGCTCAAGGAGCTGCCCGACACGGCATTGACATTTGAGATTGATGATGCTACACTGGCTGTGAAAATCACCTATCTCAACGGTTACTATGATGCTGTGGCATTAAACGGCGAGGAGTATCCCGAGAAGGCTGCCAATGCCAACAACGTGCAGCAATTCACGTTGCCGGCACGCAACGTGTCGCTGGGCATTGGTCACACGTTGTTTGCAGTGGGCACCGACGACATGCATCCGCAGTTCACGGGCATCTATTGGGACATCAAGCCCGACATGGTCGTGTATGTGTCTAGTGATTCCCACAAGCTCGTGCGTTATCGTCAGACCAACGTGCAGCCGGGTTTTGAGCGTTCTTTCATACTGCCGTCCAAGCCAGCTGCTATCTTGAGTTCGGTTCTCGACCGCAACAGTGATGAGGATGTTTCCATCACCGTTGATGAGAATGGCGCCACATTTGAGACCAAGGACTACACCTTGTCATGCCGTTTCATTACTGGCCGTTATCCCAATTATAACTCGGTAATTCCTGAAGACAATCCCTATGTCATGGCTGCTGACCGCCAGACACTGCTCAATGCTGTGCGTCGTGTGTCGGTGTTTGCCAATGTGGGTGGTCTGGTGCGTCTGGAACTCAATACCGACCATGTGGTGCTCACAGCCCAGGATATTGACCACTCGACCGCTGCCGAGGAGACCATCAAGTGTGAATATAATGGTGTGCCCATGAAAATCGGCTTCAAGAGTGCCGATGTGATTGATGTGGTGGGCAACATTGACTGTGATGCCGTTTACCTCAAGGTGATGGATCCTGCCCGTGCCGGTGTGTTTGTCCCTGCTGAACAAAATCCGGGAGAGGACCTGCTGGTGCTGCAAATGCCCATGATGGTATAATCACCCAATGTTTTTTGGGTTAAAGTAGAGACAACGATTATGCAACTCAATTTGAAAAAGCCACTGGTGGTGTTTGACATCGAGTCCACTGGACTCAATATCACTCAGGACCGCATTGTGGAGCTTTCATACGTGAAAGTTTACCCCGATGGGCATGAGGAACGCAAGACTTACCGCTTCAATCCCGAGATGACGATTCCGCAGGCAGTGATTGACGTGCATGGCATCACCAACGAGGACGTGCAAGACGAGCCAACGTTCAAGGAGCGTGCCCGCGAGATTGCGGCAGTGTTTGAGGGGTGTGACATTGCGGGATTTAACAGCAACAATTTTGACATTCCGCTGTTGACGCAGGAGATGTTGAATGCTGGCGTGGAGTTTGACCCTGCGCGTCATCGTTTCATCGATGTGCAGACTATCTATCACAAGCGTGAGAAACGCGACCTGGAGGCTGCCTGCCTGTTCTATTGCGGTCATCCCATGCACAATCACCACTCATCGATTGATGATGCTGTTACCACACTGGAGGTGCTCAAGGCCCAGCTGGACCACTATGCTGACAGTGAGGAACCGTTGCAGAACGATGTTGAATATCTGTCTCGTTACTCGATGCACAACCGCAATGTTGACCTGGCTGGTCGTGTGATACGTGACCCGCAGGGCAAGGCGGTATTTAACTTTGGCAAGCACAAGGGACGCTCGGTCGAGGAAATCTTTGCCAAGGAACCCAGTTACTATGACTGGATGATGAAGGGCGATTTCCCTGCTAATACTAAGCAGGTGATTACCCGCATATATATGAAAACAAAACAACATTAAAAATAAACATGCTCAACGGCAAGCACATTATTTTGGGCATCACAGGTGGCATTGCGGCCTACAAGTGTGCCACACTCACTCGTCTGCTGGTCAAGGCCGGTGCCGAGGTACAAGTCATCATGACCCCCAACGCCAAGCAATTTATCCAGCCCTTGACATTGTCAACATTGAGTGGCAAGCCTGTCATCAGCGAGTTTTTCACTGCCAACACTGGCCAGTGGAACAGTCATGTGGACTTGGGCTTGTGGGCCGATGCTGTGGTGATTGCTCCAGCCACTGCATCCACTATCGGCAAGATGGCCAATGGCGTGGCTGATAACATGCTGGTGACCACTTATCTGTCTGCCAAGGCTCCCGTGTTTGTGGCTCCCGCCATGGATTTGGACATGATGCGGCATCCCAGCACTGTGCGCAATCTGCAACTGTTGCGACAATATGGCAACCACATCATCGAGCCCGCCGAGGGCGAGCTGGCTAGTCATCTGGTGGGCAGGGGACGCATGGAAGAGCCCGAAAACATTGTGCGTGTGTTGAGGGAATACTTTGAGCGCAAGCAGGACCTCAAGGGCAAGCATGTGCTCATCACAGCAGGTCCCACGGTGGAAAAGATTGACCCCGTGCGCTACATCAGCAATTTCTCATCGGGAAAGATGGGCTTTGCTCTCGCCGAGGAGTGTGCCGACCGTGGAGCGCAAGTGACACTAGTGGCTGGGCCAGTGAGCCTCAAGGTGAACAATCCTGCTATCTGTCGTGTGGATGTCAGCACGGCGGTGGAGATGCATGATGCCGTGATGCAGGCGTTGCCACAGGCCGACGGCATCATCTTGTGTGCCGCTGTCGCCGATTATCGTGTCGAGCAAGTTGCAGACAGCAAAATCAAGCGTGAGCACAATCAAGCCCCCGTGCTTCACCTCACTGCCAACCCTGACATTGCTCGTGCCGTGGGTGAAGCAAAGCGGCCCGACCAAGTGACTGTGGGGTTTGCACTTGAAACCGACAACGAGCAGGCCAACGCTCAAGGCAAGCTGGAGCGCAAGCGTCTCAATTTCATTGTCATGAACTCGTTGCGTGACCCCAACGCCGGTTTCCAGACCGATACCAACAAGGTGACCATCTTTACCGACAAGGGTGAGGTGATGCAGGGTGAATGTAAGGCCAAGCGTGATGTGGCACGCGACATTGTGGATGTGTTGAACAATTATTTCAAGAGTAATGAAGGGAAGTAAGAAGTTATTGCAGCTGTTGACCCTGTTGTTGGCGTTGTGTGCCCTGCCTGCCATGGCGCAGGACGAGGCCACCGAGCTCAACTGTGAGGTGGAGGTGAATAGTGAAAAAGTCTCTAATGCCAACAAGGAAGTGTTCAATGCCCTCAAGACGGCTGTGACCGACTATATGAACACCACCAAGTGGACCAGCGCGGTGTTTGGCACTAACGAGAAAATCTATTGCAAGTTGCTGTTCACTATCAGCTCGTGGGACAATGCCACGGGCAAGATGTCGGGTGACTTGCAGATCCAGTCACAGCGGCCAGTGTACAACAGCTCTTACACCACAGCGGTCATTAATTTCAAGGACAGCAAGGTGGACTTCAGCTATGAGGAAAACCAGACGCTTGTGTTTAGCGAACAGGACATGCAGGACAACTTGACTGCTATTCTCAATTTTTGGGCTTACATGATTATCGCAATGGACTTTGACACCTTTGAACTCAACGGTGGCGACCCCTACTATGAGAAGGCTGCCACGGTGGTGCGTCTGGCACAAAGTGCTGGCGAGAGTGGCTGGAAAGCGTTTGAGGACAGCAAGAATCGCAGTGCGGTCCTGAGCGCTTTTACCGACAAGGCCACGTCCCCCATTCGTCAGATGCTGTATGATTATCATCGTCAAGGTCTTGACCAGATGGTTGTGACTGTTGACAAGGGGCGGTCAACCATTACCCACACGCTGGAAAATCTGGCCAAAATCTATGATGCTGCCCCCATGTCGGTGTGCTTGTCCATGTTCAAGGATGCCAAGCTTGACGAGTTGGTGAATGTTTACAGCAAGGCAGGCATGACCGAGAAGGAAAATGTCTATGAAATGTTATATCAAATTTATCCTGCCGAGACCGACCGTCTTGACAAGATAAAGAAAAGCAGCACCTGATACCTGCCATGCTCAAGCAACTGCACATCGGCAACTACGCGCTCATTGACCATCTGGACATCACCTTTGACAACGGCCTGACCATCATCACAGGTGAGACTGGTGCAGGCAAGTCCATCATTTTGGGGGCATTGTCTCTCATCATGGGTGAGCGTGCTGATGCCAAGGCGATACGTGACACTGCTCACAAGACTGTTGTTGAGGCAACATTTGACCTCACAGGGTATGGTCTGGAGCAGTTTTTTATTGATAATGATATTGACTGGGATGAGCATGAGTGCCTCGTGAGACGCGAGGTTGCCGTGAGCGGGCGTTCCCGGGCGTTCATCAACGACATTCCAGTGCAACTGGGCGTGTTGCGTGAGTTGGGTACTCGCCTGGTGGATATCCACTCCCAGCACAACAACATGCTGTTGTCGCAGCCGGCTTATCAACTCTCAATTCTTGACCACATTGCCGATAATGCACAGTTGCTGGGCGAGTATCGTAGTGCCTATCAGGCTTATCATGCCGCAGACAAGCGGTTGCAGGAAACCTTGCACAACATTGAGCAATTGCGGCGCAACGAGGACTACATTCGCTTTCAGCTGGAACAGCTCCAGACAATGGCATTGCAACCCGATGAGGATCAGCAACTCGAAACGTTGCAGGACCGGTTGGCTAATGTGTCGATGCTCAAGGAGGACTTGTGGGCTGTGGAAAATGCGCTCAATGGTGAAGACGTGTCAATATTGGAACAATTGTCAACTGTGGCACAACGGCTTGAGAACGCTGCTCAACATCTGCCTGAGGTTCAGGACATGAGTGCCCGCACCCGTACTGCCACCATTGAGCTCAAGGATATCGCCCAGACAGTCAGTGCCATTGCCGATAGCCTGAACGATGACCCCCAGCAGCTGGCACAAGTGCAGCAACGCCTTGCCGACATCTATGACCTGCAACGCAAGCACAACGTGCAAGATGTGAACGCGTTGCTTGAAGTCCAGCGTGACTATGAGCGTCAACTCAACGAGATTGAGTTCAACGATGACAATGTGCAACGCCTTCAGGAGCAGGTCACTCAATGTCATGAGCAAGCCACGAGGCTGGCTCAACGATTGTCTGACAACCGCCGCCATGCCGCTCAACAGTTTGCAGTGAGGCTCAAGCAGCTGGCTGCCCCATTGGGCATGAAAAATATCGCGTTTGAGGTTGATGTCACGACGACCGATTTGAACGTCACTGGCATGGACCATGTGGAGTTCATGATGGCATTTAACAAAAACCAGCAACCCAAGCCTGTCAAGGACACGGCCTCGGGCGGTGAAATATCACGCGTGATGCTCTGCATCAAGACCATTATTGCCCAGCACATGCAGTTGCCCACCATCATCTTTGATGAGGTGGATACGGGTGTGAGTGGTGACATCGCCAACCGCATGGGGGAGATGATGGCAGACATCGCCGCCAGCATTCAAGTGATTGCTATCACCCACTTGCCACAAGTGGCATCGCACGGCACTAGCCACCTGCGCGTTTTCAAGACCGATAACGAGCATGAGACATTGAGCCACGTGGAGAAACTTGATGAGCATGAGCACGTCATGGAAATTGCCCGCATGTTGAGTGGCAAGGACCTGGACCAGGCAGCCATCGAGAATGCCAAATCACTCATTAATCACAACCAACCCAACCAACAAACATCATCATGATAGATAAAAATCAATACATCTATGGCACCCATGCAGTGGTCGAGGCACTGCAAGCAGCCAAGGATATAGACAAGATATTGCTCAGCAAGACCATGAGCGACGACACGGCATCGATGGTCATTGAGCTGGCTCGCCAGTTGCGCATTCCTGTCCAGCGTGTGCCAGTGGCCAAGATTGACCGCATCACGCGCCGCAACCATCAGGGTATCGTGGCATTGTTGTCGGCGGTGACCTATTATCGTGTTGAGGACATTGTGCCTCAGTTGTTTGACAATGGTGACAACCCGCTGCTGGTTGTGCTGGATGGTGTCACCGATGTGCGCAACTTTGGCGCTGTGGCACGCACTTGCGAGTGTGCTGGCGTGAATGCCATTGTAATCCCCGACCGTGAGAGCGTGAGTGTCAATGCCGATGCCGTCAAGACGTCGGCTGGGGCGCTCAACCACTTGCCCGTCTGTCGAGAACACAATCTGGCAGGAGCAGTGCGTTATCTGCGTGACAGTGGCTTCATGGTCGTTGGCTCGAGTGACAAGGCAACGGTTCCTTACACGACCCCCAGTTACACTGGTCCTGTTGCCATCGTGCTGGGTGCCGAGGATGTAGGCATCTCGCCAGATATCATGCGGTTGTGTGACACTCAAGTGATGATACCCGAGTTTGGTCACATCAACTCGCTCAATGTGTCGGTGGCAGGCGGCATCATGATTTATGAGGTGGTGCGGCAACGCCTCAACGACAATCAATCGGTTGTTTAATGGCGTTTTTGTTGTCTAGCACTTCATTTTTTAGTAATTTTGCAGCTCAAAAAAATTAGATTATGATTAATCGTTCATTAATACGCATCAAGGTTACTCAAATCCTCTATTCCTATGTGCTCACTCGTCCCGAGTGCACCATAGCGCAGGCTAAGAAGGAGTTGAACCGCTGTCTGGGCAAGTCCTATGAGCTTTATCATTACTTGCTCAAGTTGCCAGTGGAATTGACCCACTTGCAGGAATTGCGCCTCGATGAGGCACGCAACAAGTATCTGCCCACCGATGAGGAGTTGAACCCTAATCCCAAGTTTATCAATAATCGTCTGGTTGGTGCTCTTGCCGATAACGAGACCCTCAAGCAGTTTGCCAGTGACCATGCAGTGACGTGGAATGATGACCCCATCTTCTTGCGCATCATGCTGGACAAGGTGGTTGGCAGCGATGCCTACAAGGACTATATGGCTGATCCTGAGCATGACGGCATCGTTGGCGATAGTTTGCTGTGGCAACAGCTGTTCAAGCAGGTCATTCTCAACGACGAGACCATGCTGGACGAGATTGAACAAAAATCGGTTTACTGGACTGTCGATGACCTGGAACTTATGGGGCAGTTTGCTTGCAAGAGCATGCGCCGCATTGCCGACAACGGTCCCGAGCCACTCATCATGCCCATGTTCAAGGATGAGGAAGACAGCCTGTTTGGAGAGCAGTTGTTTACACTCACTGTTAGCCAGATGGATGAGAATCAAGAAGTGCTCAACGGCCTGTTGAAGGACAGTCGCTGGGATGCACGTCGCGTGGTGCTCATGGACCGCCTCATCATGTGTATGGCGTTGACCGAGGTGCGTTGCTTTGAGAAAATTCCCATTCCTGTCACGCTCAACGAGTACATTGAGTTGGCCAAGAGTTTCAGTACTGCTGCTAGTGGCCAGTTTGTCAATGGCATGCTCAACAGTGCCATTGCCGAGCTGCGCAAGCAGGGCAAAGTGGCAAAACCAGAATATTGAACATCATATCTCATACACATTAATAATTAAAAAACAACTGACACAACTATGTTAAACTTCATCTTATTGCAAAGCACAGCGGCTGCCGGTTCGGCTGGTTCGGGCTGGTCAAGCCTCATCATGATTGTGGCGCTGATTGCCATCTTCTATTTTTTCATGATTGCTCCGCAGCGCAAGAAGCAGAAACAGATGGACAACTTTCGCAGCGCATTGCGCAATGGTGACAAGGTGATTACCGCTGGTGGCATCCATGGCCGCATTCGCGAGGTCAAGGACAACACCGTCATCCTTGAGGTTGCCGATGGCGTGCGCATCAAGATTGACAAGAACTCCATCTATCAGAGCATGGAGGATGTTAACGAGACGGGTTCTAATCCTGCTGGCAAGTAATTATCGATACCTCTTGCACCGCTATTGCACTAGTGTAGTCACATCATCATGAGAAGCTGGAAACAGATTAAACAGCAGGTCCGCAATCGGCTGTCCAACTCACCGCGCTTGCGCACGGTGATGCTGTATCTGTTTTTTGTCCTTATTTCGGGTGCTTTTTGGTGCTATCTGAACTTTAGTGATGACATGCAGGCGCCCATCAAGGTGCCTCTTGAAATTGTCATGTCTGATGATGTGCACATCATCAATCGCGTTCCCGACACGCTCACAGTGAATGTCAAGGACAAGGGTTTCAGTTTTGCTGCTTACTGGTTCAAGAAAGTTCCCACCTTGAGGCTCAATCTTGCCGATTATGCCGATGGCAACAGCATGTTCAAGGTTGACCAGAATCAGCTCAAGAAACTTGTGACCCAGTTGCTTGACCGCGAGACAGGAACAGTCGTGAGCGTGCTGCCCGAAAACATTACGGCCAAGTACACCGACTTGCCTGGCAAGCGTGTTCCTGTCAAGATGGATGTGTCGATTGAGCCGCGCTATGATTACACCCTGTGCGGTGCGATGGAGTTGAGTGAGGACACCGTGCTGGTCTATAGTGATGCCAAGACGTTGAGCGAGATTACTGAGGTCTATAGTTATCACATTGAGGAAAAAGGCTTGACAGACACATTGCGTCGCAAGGTCGCTCTGGCTCCCATCACGGGTGCTGTGATTGAGCCACGCTCTATCGACATCATGGTTCCCATCGAGCGTCTGGAACGTCAAACACGCAAGGTGAACATTGACGTGCGCAATGCTCCGGCAGGTGTAAAGGTGCTGTTGTTCCCTGGCGAGGTGGAGGTGTCATTCCGCTCTCCTCACAGTCTTGTCAAGAACAATGCCAGCAACATCACTGTTGTGGTGGACTACAATGCGTTGGATTTGTCGGGCAACGAGGCGCCAGTGATTGTTGGCGAGATGCCGGCGGCCTATCGTGACGTGCAACTTGACCCTGACAGTGTGGAATTCAAGATTGAGAAATCACAACGTTGAGGCATGAAATTTGTGCTGCTCACAGGAGGCATTGGCAGTGGCAAGAGCATCGTTGCCCGCATGTTGCAGGTCATGGGCTACAAGGTCTATGATTGCGACAGTTGGGCGCAATGGCTCATGAGGCATGACAAGGACCTTGTGAGGCAACTCAAGCAGGCCTTTGGAGACGAAATCTACCATGCCGATGGCACGATTGACCGCACCCGGTTGGGTAGCATCGCCTTTGCCGATTCACAAGCGTTGTCAACACTTAATGGTCTTGTGCATCCTGCTGTCAAGCGTCACATCAGCCAGTGGCTGCGGCGGTTGCAGCATCAAGGTGCCACAGTGGCATTTGTCGAGTCCGCCATTCCTCGCACGTCGGGTTTGGACAAGATGACCGATGAAGTGTGGCATGTTACCGCGCCGCAGCAGGTGCGTGTAAACAGGGTGGTGGCTCGCAGTGGCATCACTCCACAACAAGTGCTTGAACGCATGGCAGCTCAGAAGGCCGAAGTGGCAGTCCAAGCAGGTGAGCGTCAACTGATAAATGATGATTGTGAGCCTGTGTTGCCTCAAATCATGACCTTGCTCAATGCTGAACAAGAAATTAAAACAATCAATAATAACAATAAATAAATCAGAGAAATATAACTAATTATGTTAAGAAAAATTTTATCCATTTCGGGACGTCCCGGACTTTACAAGCTTGTTGATTATGGTAAAAATCTGCTGATTGTGGAAACAATGGCCGATGGCAAACGTTTTCCTGTGCATGCACGTGATCGCGTGATGTCGTTGGGTGACATTTCCATTTTCACTGAAGCCGACGATGTTCCTCTGGCACAAGTGTTTGAGACCATTGCCCAAAAGAATGAAAACAAGCAGTTGGATGCTAAATCGCTGTCAACGCCCCAACAGATGCATGAGTTCTTTGGTGATGTGTTGCCAAACTATGACCGTGACCGCGTGCACAACAGCGACATCAAGAAGGTTATCCAATGGTACAACATCCTGATTGGTGCCGGCATTACCGATTTCTCGCTCAAGGATGAGGAAGAGAAAGCCGAGGAGGAAAAGGCCGATGAGGCTCCTGCCGAAACCAAACAAGAAGACAAGCCGGCTGAAAAAGAGTGATGAGGCCTGTCTGCACCATTAAGACTATTAATGAGATATTGTGCTTGGCAGCGACACTGCTTGTGTTGCTGCCAAGTGTATCGTGCAGCAGCAACAAGGATTATACCACACACACTTATCGCCCCTATCACGAGCGCCGCAACCGTGGTGGAGGCGTTATTGTCGAGGACACACAATCCTCAAGTACCGATAATGGCAAACAAGGTAGCAAGAAGGAACGTCGCAGCACCACGGTGGACGAGGCATGGGCTAACTTGAATGTCAAGTTGGGAAAACATGACAACAAGCGGCTATACAAGGAACTCAAGCAGTGGTTGGGTACCCCCTACCAGTATGGAGGGCACACCTGTGGCGAGGGCAGTGATTGCTCGGGCATGGTGATGGAGGTTTACAAGACCGTGTATGGCATTGCGCTTGAGCGCAACACAGCCCGAATGCTTGAGCAGAATTGCAAGAGAATTAAAGATGATGACTTGCGTGAGGGGGACTTGGTGTTTTTTTCTACTGGCGGGGGCAATGTGTCACATGTGGGCATTTACCTCAAGGAAAACAAGTTTGTCCACGCCTCGTCGTCGCGTGGCGTTGTTGTTGACGACTTGACACAACCCTATTATAGTACCCACTACCACACTGCAGCTCGTGTGACGACCCGTTGATGTCTAGGGATATAGCTTGTCAAGCGCATTGCTCAGTTCTTGCAGTTGCGCCTTGATTGACTTGAGTTGCTCGATGGCCTCATAGCGCTTGTCCACACCATCGCGGTTGTGGCGTATCTGTGCCTGTGCGGCATCCAGCTTGAGGCCTTTCTCCTTGACAAGGTAATAGACCTTGCGTATGGTCTCGATGTCGTTGGGGGTGTAGAAGCGGGTGTTTTTAGCATTGCGTTTGGGCTTGATGACAGTGAATTGTGTTTCCCAGTAGCGCAGTGTGGACTCAGGTATGCCCAATATTTGCGCCACATCCCCAATTTTGTAATATTTTTTATTCAGTTCTTGCATGGTGTTGCACAAGTTGGATGAAATGATTAACTTTGCAGGTTGTTTCAATACCCAACCTGCTGTAATGTGGGCACAAAGGTAAAGAAAAAGTTGAAATAACACAACAAAAGTTGAACATTTATAATAAATTAAGATTAGATATAATACACTATGCTGACAGCAAAAGAAATCCGTGAATCGTTCAAGCGGTTCTTTGAGGAGCACGGTCACCACATTGTGCCGTCGGCTCCCATGGTTATCAAGGATGACCCGACGTTGATGTTTACCAATGCCGGCATGAATCAGTTTAAGGACATCATTTTGGGCAACAAGCCCGTGCAGTGGAAGCGCGTTGCTGACTCGCAGAAGTGCCTGCGTGTGAGTGGCAAGCACAACGATCTGGAAGAGGTGGGGCATGACACCTACCATCACACCATGTTTGAGATGCTGGGCAACTGGTCATTTGGTGACTATTTCAAGCATGAAGCCATCGACTGGGGATGGGAATTGCTGGTGGACAAGTTGGGTATTGACCCAAGCAACCTGTATGCTACCGTGTTTGAAGGCTCGCCTGATGAGGGTGTTGAGCGTGACAATGAGGCGGCAAGTTACTGGGAGGCTCATCTGCCCAAGGACCACATCCTCAATGGCAACAAGCATGACAACTTCTGGGAAATGGGTGAGACTGGACCGTGTGGCCCGTGCAGCGAGATTCACATTGACTTGCGCAGCGATGAGGAAAAAGCCGCTGTGCCAGGTGCCGAACTCGTTAACAAGGATAATCCGCTTGTGATAGAGATATGGAATCTGGTGTTCATGCAGTATAATCGCAAGGCCGATGGCACACTTGAGCCGCTACCGCTGCATGTCATTGACACGGGCATGGGGCTGGAGCGCCTGTGCATGGTGTTGCAGGGCAAGAAGTCTAACTATGACACGGATGTGTTCCAGCCGCTCATCGGCAAGTTGGGCGAGCTGTGTGGCAAGCGCTATGGCGATGACCAGCAGGTGGATGTTGCCATGCGTGTTGTTGCTGACCATGTGCGCACCATCGCTTTCTCGATTGCCGATGGCCAGTTGCCCAGCAATGCTAAAGCGGGCTACGTGATACGCCGCATCCTGCGCCGTGCCGTGCGCTATGGATACACTTTCTTGGGTCTCAAGGAGGCGTTCATGTATCAGCTCATCGACACGCTCATCGACTCGATGGGCGAGGCTTATCCTGAACTGCCTGCTCAGGCCGACCTTATCAAGCACGTGACTAAGGAGGAAGAAGACGCATTCTTGCGTACCCTGGAAACGGGCATGAAGCTCATTGACAAGGTAATGGCTGATACCCGCGCTGCGGGCAAGACACAGGTGAATGGCAAGGAGGCCTTCACATTGTATGACACCTATGGTTTCCCGCTTGACTTGACTGAACTTATCCTCAAGGAGAACGGCATGACTGTCAATGAGGAGGAATTTAATGTGGAAATGCAGAAACAGAAACAGCGTGCTCGTAATGCCGCAGCTGTTGAGGCAACCGACTGGGTGGAATTGCAAGAGGGTGTGACACAGTTTGTTGGATATGATTTGACAGAGTGTGACACGCAGATTTTGCGTTATCGCAAGGTGACACAGAAGAACAAGAGTTTTTATCAGATTGTGCTGTCGCACACGCCATTTTATGCCGAGATGGGTGGCCAAGTGGGTGACCATGGAACACTCACGTGTGGTGACGAGGTGATTGCAGTCACCGACACCAAGCGAGAGAACAACCTGCCGGTACACATCACCCAGAAGCTGCCCAGCGATGTGACGGCAACGTTGCACGCGGCCATCGACACTGTGGCGCGCCGTGCCACCGAGTGCAACCACACTGCCACCCACCTGTTGCATGCAGCGTTGCGGCAAGTGCTGGGTAGCCATGTTGAGCAGAAAGGCTCATATGTCGATGCGCAATCGTTGCGCTTTGATTTCTCCCACTTCCGCAAGGTCACACCCGAGGAGATGCGTCAAGTGGAACATCTGGCCAATGCCATGATACGCAAGGCGTTGCCGCGTGAAGAATTCCGTGATGTGCCCATCGATGAAGCTAAACAAATGGGTGCCATGGCATTGTTTGGTGAAAAATATGGTGATCGTGTGCGTGTCATCAAGTATGGTGATTCGGTTGAGTTGTGCGGTGGCACTCATGTGCCCAACACTGGCAACATTGGCATGGTGCGCATCATGAGCGAGAGTAGCATTGCTGCTGGAATACGCCGCATCGAGGCCATCACGGGCGAGGCTGTTGAGACGGCACTGGATGCTGTGCAGGATACCATGAGCGAGGTCAAGACGTTGCTCAATAATGCCCCCGATGCCGTTGCTGCCCTGCGCAAGCAATTGGCCGAAAATGCCGACTTGCGCAAGCAGGCCGAGGGGTTCATGCGCGAGCGCATCAACAACATTGCCCGTCAGGTCATCGGCGAGGCACAACACTGTGGCGATCTTGCTGTGGCGACCCTGCGTGGCGCTCAGTTGCCCGATGTGGTCAAGGGCGTGGCGATGGTTGTCAAGAGCGAGGCCACTGGTCCAACGGCATTCCTTGCTGCAACCGAGCATGACGGAAAGCCGATGCTCACCGTGTTGCTCACCGAGGATGTTGTCAAGATGGGCAAAAATGCTGGTCAGATTGTGCGTGAGGCTGCTAAGAACATTCAGGGCGGCGGCGGCGGACAGCCACATTTTGCACAGGCTGGAGGCCGCAATGTGGCAGGTCTGGATGCTGCCATGCAGTCGATGATGGACGCATTGAAGGTGTAACTGATAATAAAAATAGAAGCATGGACTACAAGGTTGTTTTGATAACTGGAGCATCCAGTGGCATTGGTGCAGCATGTGCCCGCAAGTTTGCTGCCAATGGCTATCGTGTGATTATCTGTGGACGTATGTCTGACAGATTGGTGGCTTTGGGAAAGGAACTAGAAGCTCAAGGAGCCGAGGTTAAAACCCTGGCATTTGATGTGCGTGACCGTGACGAGATTCTAAAGGCAATAAACAGTTTGCCTGACGGATGGAAAGAGATTGACGTGCTCATCAATAATGCTGGGCTTGCTTTGGGGTTAGAACCTGAGTATGAAGGCTCTTTTGATGATTGGGACACAATGATTGACACCAACATCAAGGGACTCCTCACCATGACACGTTTTATTGTCCCAGGCATGGTGGACCGCAATCGCGGTCACGTTGTCAACATTGGCAGTGTGGCAGGTGATGCGGCATATGCTAATGGTAACGTGTATTGTGCCACCAAGGCTGCCGTCAAGGCCATCTCTGATGGCTTGCGCATCGATGTTGCCCATACCGCCGTGCGTGTTACAAACATCAAGCCTGGACTGGTCGAGACCAACTTCAGCGTTACTCGTTTCCATGGTGATGGCGAGCGAGCCGACAAGGTGTACGAGGGCATTAAACCGTTGACAGGCGATGATATTGCCGAGAGCGTTTATTTTGCCGTCAGTTCACCCGCTCATGTGCAAGTTGCCGAGATGCTTGTGTTGGCCACTCATCAGGCCAACGGGACAGTCATCCATCGTGAAAGGTAACAAATAACGACTACTAATCATTGCGACATCATGTCTTTCAGGTAGGGGGCATGATGTCGTCTTGTTGCCATAATAGTTAAAATCAAGCGAGTTTATGACCCGGTGTCGCCCGATGATGGGCTGCGGATAATGGTTGACCGCATGTGGCCCCGTGGAGTGCGCAAGGAAGCTCTGGCATGTGACATGTGGGTTAAAACGATTTCACCCAGTGATGACTTGCGCAAGTTGTTGCATGACAACCCCTCTGGAAATTGGAACGATTTCAAGGTGGCTTATGGGCAGCAATTGCAGGCCAGTGCCGAGTTCAGGCAATTTGTTGCCGATATCCGTCAGCAATCCCCATCGGCTGTGACGCTGTTGTATGCCTTCAGGGACACACTGCACAACCACGCGCTAGTGCTCCAGTCGTTGTTGCAACAGCAGCTGTGAGCGCCGTTCTCAACGTCACACAAGCAACGTCCCCGTCTGGATGCCATGTGCATCATGTGGGGACGTTGCTTGTGAGATGGCAAGTGATTGCTTGTTACTGCATGTTGGGGGCTTCAAGCCCGTAGTGGCATCGGCGGTCGAGCAACAGCAGCAGGCTCGCTGTCACAATGGCTGCCATGCCGATGATAGCAAAAATCCACAGTGCCGCTGTATAGTCCACAGTGTCGCCCACCGTGTTGCGTTCCAACACCTTGCCAATAACAACAGGAATGAGCATCAACCCGATGTTCTGGATGTAGTAGATGATGGAATAGGATGTGCCTAGCTTCTTCATGGGCACAATCTTGGGAACGGCCGGCCACAAGGCTGCTGGCAACAGCGAGAACGCAATGCCCAGCACACACATCAGTGTCACGGCTAGTGCGCTGGAATTGCCTGGCATGGCAAAAATCATGAGCACAATGGTGAGCATGATCGAGCCAATGACCATCATGGCGGCGCCACGACCCCGCTTGTCGCACATCGCTCCGAACAGTGGCGTGAGCACGATGGACGTGAAGGGCAAAATGGATGGGATGAGACCAGCCACATTAGGCTCAACACCATACTTGGAAATCATCAACTTGGTGGCAAAATCCAGAAAAGGGTAGAGAGCCGAATAGTAGAATAGGCACAGCAGTGTGATGAGCCAGAAACCTGGATTCTTGATGGTCTCTAGCATGTCGGCAAAGTGGAATTTCTCGTCCTCACTGCCGCTGTCCTGAGTTGACGTTGCTTGTTGGTCAAGGCGGCTATCCATCGTGCAATAGTACAGATAGGCCACCAGACCGATGCCCACAGCAAAAACACCAATCAGGATGGGGCGGGGCAGACCATAGCGCAATGCAATGATGGGACTAAAGCCCAAGGCCAGTGCCGTGCCCAGGCGAGCCATGGCAACCTGCAAGCCCATTGCAAGTGCCATTTCCTTGCCGCTGAACCACTTGACTATAACCTTGGAAACTGTGATGCCACACATCTCATAGCCGATGCCAAAAAACGCAAACCCCAGTGCCGCCACGACAACTTGCCGCTTGAGTGTACCCAGCAGTGGCACCGTCATGGTGGGGGTGGGGGAGAGTGCTGTCACAGCACCATAGATGGCCGCCGCACCCACTAGCATCAGCACACACGACAGGATGCCAGTGAAGCGCACACCCATCTTGTCGAGAATGATGCCGCCCACAAACAACATGAGCAAGAACACGTTGAAAAATCCACGAGCTCCGGCAAACACACCAAATTCCCCGCTGGTCCATCCCAGGCCGCCGTCACCCACAGGTGTCTCAAGCAGGAACTGCAATGGGGACATCTCCTTGGCCACTACATATCCTGCCATCATGGTAAACGACACGATGGCAAGCACTGTCCAGCGAGCCCACTGTTTGTTTGCAATAGCGTTTTTAACCTGCTGTTTCATCGATAAAATAAGACTATAAGGTTTAAAGGTCTAAGGCTTAAGGCTTAAGGTTCCAATGACGTTGCCCTTAAGCCCTAAGCCTTTAGCCTTAAAACCTTTAAAATTACTCCTTGATGTTGGGCTCTTCCAGACCCAGGTGCTCCTTGCGGTCAACCACCTTGAGGTACAGACCGATGAGCAGGGCTGCAATACCCAGGCAAGCCAGCATCACCAGCGGCCAGGTATAGTCCAGCTGATGCTGGTCGGTAACATTCGGGTTGGTCTTGTCCAGCACCTTGCCGATGAGCATGGGGAACAACCACAGTCCGATGTTCTGAATCCAGAAAATCAGTGCGTAAGCACTACCGATAATCTTGGCGGGAACCAGCTTGGGCACACTGGGCCACAGGGCGGCGGGAACCAGCGAGAACGAGGCAC
>Ga0181612_114052_pt1 | contig 37953 bp, 22 predicted proteins | sample HoacroProtozoa21_FD_119630 | JGI IMG/M metagenome (GOLD analysis project Ga0181612, IMG submission 119630) | Hoatzin crop microbial communities from Cojedes, Venezuel. Combined Assembly of Gp0051906, Gp0051904, Gp0051908
GCGCACATGTGTCGGTAGGAAAGAGTTGCTTTGCACCTGTCTTCTGCACCTTTTTTCAGATTTCCTCTAATATTTTAAACTTCATTTACTCCATTCAGAAATGGAGCTAATACAGCTGCCCCTTCCTACAGAATTATATCCCTCCTCCAAAAAATAGAATAAAGAAAACAAAACAAAACAAAAAGCCGCTGCAATCGGAGGTCAGGAAACCTCAGCTGATGGATTTCAATCCCGACCGGTAACACCTGCTGTCCCCATCCTGTGACCCCACACGGTCCTGCCAGTGGACAACCTGTCCGTGTCCCGCAGCACTGCCAGCTCCTGCACAGCTCTGCCAAGGCTGCTGAAGTTCTGACCTCCAATACCCCTGCTATCCAAGCCTTGCTCCTCTTCCTCCACCAGCCGCTCTCCTGCCTTCCCAGCGCCACTTCACAGATGTAAGCCACCACCCTCGCTGGCTCAGACGTCTCCTTTTTGATGGGAGTGTGACAGAGGTTTCACACCTGTGCCTGCTCATCTGCTGGTGTCAGTGCTCATGTTAAAGCCAAGATCCAATTTGCTCATGCACATGAACTTCAGCATAAGTTCTAAGAGTAAAAAGAAGCATGTTCTGGCAATATTCTCTTATTTGAAATCATGGTGAAGGAGATTTGGCGTAAAAAATACAGAATTGCTACAATACTTTTTTCAAATATCAGCAATTCAGTTGACTGAAGTACTCCTATTCATACCCGTGCCCTCAAAAATGCCCTGGTATCACACAATTACTTTAGAGGGTAAGATCTGAAGAAGGCTTATGAAAGATCTTTCTCTAGCAGCAAAAGTGAACTAAAAATCAAGACTGCTTGCAGAAGTGCAGAGGACAAAAGCTTGAGGGAAAAGAGCACATTCTGAGAGCTCATCAACTGAGTAGGACAACAGCCAAGAACTCAGGCTTGGCAGCCCTGGTATAATGCAGCAGACATGGCTAAATTCAGACCAGCCCTTCACGTGGAGTTGCCTACAAAAACATTGCTTCACTTATCGTCCAGATCTGCAGACAACACTCCGGAATGACAGCTGTGAGTTCCTGGGTTCGGATGTCTGTATGACACTACAACTCGGAAGTGTTGGTGAAAAGGGTGTCCCCTTAGACATGTGCGTAAAATTAAATTACTGTAACTCAAGGTAGCGAGCCTGAATGCTGTTGAGAGCCTTAACTCAATCTGCAAGGGAATAATGAAGAGCTCTTTCATCTCAGCTCTTTAAGCGGCTAATGCATCCCATCACCATGGCAGTTCCCCTGCCTCGCTTGTTACAACTAGTCCAGGGCGGGTGAGCATGTTTCTGCTTCTTCTTTGTCTTCTCTGTTTTTAGGTGAAATGAAAAACCGTTGGGATGGTGAAATACAAACCTGGCTCAGGGGTGGAGACTCCAGAGCGCAAAGTCAAACGGGCATCATTAAGATGCTGTCAATCTTGAACAGGAGAGCAAGGCAGCAGGACCACTCCTGAGACTTCTGTCTGCAAAGGGTCTTCTCTGCCCCCTCGCCCGCAATCCCTTCCCCTCTCTGCTGTGGTTTTTAACAAGGCAGAAATTTAAAAAGCAGATGGGAAATTACATCACCAGCTCAGAGCAGGCTGCACGCCCTGCAGCGACTGTGCAGAGGGAGGGATGGGGTCTGCAACCTCCGTGGTGAGCAGCCGGGGTGGAGTGACAGAGTCTCAAGGCAGCACCCTGGGAGAGAAGGGAGGCGTGAGAGAGAAACCTCTCCCACCACATGCCCAGCTTATGTCAGTTCTGAACCCAGACAGAAAATACTTGAAATAAAAAAAACCATAAAATCTCCAACTGAGGCTAGGAACACCTTCCCAGCAATCTGCTTGCAGTGCCTTGGCTGTCATTTCTGAAGGAGCTAAAGCTGCTCAGGGATTTCTAGCACACACCAGCTCTGCTCATATGGCAGGAGTCACAGGTCTTGCTCAGACTGCACCAGCAGCGCCCAAGCCAGCTCGCTGTGCAGCCGCGAGGGTAGCCGCCGGTCCTGGAAGCAGCACTCGGCTGCGGGACAGGAGAGAAAGCGGCAAGCGACCTCTTGTCTGGAAAACATCCTCGGTCCAGTGCTTGTTAGGGTCTGCAAGGAATTGCTAGAAGATCACCAGCAATAAGGCACGTTTGCAATATAGGTAAGGCACAGTAGTACCCGGTGAAGAGGACTCACTGCAGGTCTAGCCCAAATCCCGGCGCTGTGTCAGCAGCCTGTGTTACAACTGGCCCTGAACAAGTGCAACAGATCTGTGTGCATGGGCAGCAGCCAACATAACGGAAATTCCTAAGCTATACCACACATCAACTCACTGGAGAAGTCAAGGTCAAGTAAGGCAGTCTTTGCTGTCACCTCTGGGAGGAGAGCTGTTTTTCAAAGAGCTGGCATTATCCGCTGGCTAAGCCCAGACTGCCCTCAGCGTGGTTCCTGCAGTTAAATACCAGCTGCTTACAGGGCACCAGGCTACGTTTTGTTCCCACTGACAGGCAGGGAAACATGAATAAGTGCCTCATCACTAGTTTCCAAGCTGTTTGGGGGGAGGATCTTCTTATTTCTGACTTTGGGCTCTTCATGGCAGAAGCTGCTTTGTGTCTGTGTCTTGTACAGTAGGAGCATGATGCTGGTGCTCAAGCAGAAGTCTGGAGTAATTTGCCCTTAGCACAGTAACATGTACTCTTACAGCACAGTAAAATACCAATAATTCATGCCAGACTAAAAGGCTTATCACTCCCCTGTTTAAATTATACAGAAGTCAACTCTTGGAGGTCCCTCTGAGCACAGCTCACAGGAATACACATGGTTAACCCACGCAGGATTTGCTGTATACTACCAACAAAAATACCATCAAAGTCTCTGCTGCAACATTTCCTGCCAACTACCAAAAGATGACCCACAACAAAGGGACTACAACCAAGTCCCATCTGTGAGAGATGTAGGTTTTTTTCATAAATTGACAAATCTCCTCTGGATCCCAGGAGTTTGTTGTGATTGTGGAAGCAGCACTGCCTCACCTGCGTGATTACACAAGAATATCTACATGTATCAGCCTCCAGGCAAAAAAATCCTGGGTGATACCATACAGCCTGAGTAATGTTTTACTGCCCTTTTAATGTCGAAAATAAAAGTAAAACTATCAACCACAGATCTGTGGTGCGATATACTGTGGAGTGAAGACAATCTAAAACAAGTTCTCAGTGTCATATGAATGCAATTAAATAATCTGCAGCAGTCAGGTATCAGCCCAAATACTACTACAAGCTTTGCAGCAAGGATGCTTTATCAAACCATCAGAGCTGACAACTCACTAGATAATAGCTTCTACCTTTCCTAACAACGCAATCTGATCAATACTCCAAGAGCTTCTGATAGTGCCAGATGACAGACGACAATTAACTCTATTCTAACATCAAAGAAAATTCACATACAAAGCCTTGGTATTGAGGTTAAAAGTGTGCATGGGCAATAAAAGAGAAGATAGCTTTTAAAATTGTTTTTAAGTAAATCCTTGACGTCTCACATGATAACAGAAAACAAAGACACGGGGCTTAAAGAGAAAAGCAAACAGCCCAGGTCTATCTTTTAACGGTCAAACTGCCTCTTAGGCAAGATTCACCCAGGCGTCTGCCCCTACTAAAGCTGCCTATGTGTACAGAGGTGCATTTCCCTGCATCCACCCCAGTCCATATGGTGTAAAACCACCTGGACCCAGCCCTCATTATTAATATGCAAAGCCCATAAGGACCTGATCCTACAGAAAGTAGCCTCTGTATTCCATCTCTTTGCAGCTGGTACTGCAAGAGAGTACTTTCAACAGCACGAGCCATAACAACCAGCTCTGGCTATGCCCTGTGCCAGCATTTATTTCCTTTCTGTTGTCTACAAACAAATGTCTCAGCTCCTTTATAGCTGCTTTCAGTATCTTTTAACTGCTTGCTTACCAGAGAGGGACAAAAGGGATTGCCTGCATGCGGGGACACTGAACTACAAGACGACCCCCACTTTCAGGTTGGTCAAGCCTTGTGCTCCGAGTGAAATCCCAGAGGGTTACAAATGTGGACTGGCCACTTAGGGATAATGGAAATACTTTTAACCAATGCACTACTTAAAAAAAGTGACCGGCACAGTGCACTACCATAGGAATAGACAGAATACTGACCCTGCCGCACGACACACTGATCTCTCATCCACCGTGTTCTCAGTGAAAAGAATATAAACTGCAGAAATGAGTCAGAAGGCCAACTCAGCACTTTCCAATCAGCTCCTCACTTGGGCTGCCAGCCATCCAACGCAATGCTGTTGATCCAGATCTTGTGTACACTACCTCCTCATGCAACGTACAACTGCAGAGCAACCCAGTGACTAGCAAACGAACATCTGCTGGATCTCACTATGTAGTCCACAGCCTTCCTCGGCAGATCGGTATGGCTGCTTTTTTGGCAAGAGGTTTCACATGTTTTCAGCCACTAACATTAAGGAAATCAGAATTAGGTTGTGTGCTTGAGTCGCAGTCAGTACTGGTGTGCCAGGAGTCTGGCTGGGGATGGCGAGCCTTCACATTTAGAGGCTGCTCATTTTAACGATGTGGGAAATTCTTAGGCATCCAAAGGAAATGAGATCCCGTAGCAAAACAGCAGTACTGGACACTAGGCTAATAGCGTTGTCTGGCACAGCTATGTGGGTGACTATGTTCCTATTGCCAAATAACTGTTCTGGCAATGCTCGGTTTTGGAGAGAAAACCAGCCCTTTCTCCGAGTTCTTGGAGAGTACCCAAAACTCTTCTGCGGTGGGAAAACATTCATAAAATGGAGGCAGGGGGGAAAGAATGAACATAAAAAGGGAGGATAAACCAGGAAGATCTGCAAGGCAGAGTGCCTCAAAGATTTGCACTCAGGTAAATAGAGAAGTAAAATGGTCTCACTATAGTAATGAAGATGCTGCATGATGCCAGCTCCTCTGGGCCGGTACCGTTCCTGGCTCCAAGAGTCGCTCCCTGCCCGCCAAGGAACTGACACTTCCCTTCACCTTTGACACTAACTGATTTTGACACTTGGCCTCACATAAGCAAGGGCATTACCTTGGGGTCACCGTTACTTAGTGGTCCACAGAAACATGGCAACTGCAAGGAATGAGAAAGGTACAAGTAAAACCCAAACACAAAAACTTGCTTACTGTGTTTGTTTTTCTTCTCTGGCAGAGGTGGTGGCTTCTCTGGGTCACTATTAGAATCTGGAGCAGCAAAGTCAGCAATGAGTTCAACCGCTGCTGAAGAGTTTCCTTGCTGGAAAGGCAAAACAGTAGCAAACTGCGTGAAGGGAAATGATGGGACAGACGCTACATTCTGCATGTCATCCTCCGAGATGTTATCGTATTGGGAAGGGTGCCTCTCATAAGAGACCCTGCAGCCTGAGTTATCCGAAGTCTGAGAGGCTGCGCTTCTCCTCTTCTTTTCTGGTAAAGCTGGGGGAGTCTCTGTTGGCTGTGCCGCTCCCGAGAGACTGCAGAATTCCAGTGGAGGAGAGCTGCCCTGCGGGAGCTGGAAAGCATGTCCATGGAAAGGGGAGCCAGACTCACCCAAGGACTCTGGCAATGGGCTGAGGATACCTGGCACCTGCTGAGGTATCTGATCAGCATTGGAGAGGTCCTGCTGCAGGAATTCATAGTCCGGATCATAGTGATCTGATTGATCTGGTTAAACAGAGAGGACAGCAGAATCATGCATTAGTTTCTCCTTTCACTATTCAGCCCTTCTCAGCTCTGCCCCTCCCACTCCCTCAGTTATTTACTCAGTTCATGTAATCAGAGTGCTACTTCCTTGCAGCAGGGATCATCTTGTTACACCTTCTGTGAAGTCCAGCCTTAATATAACTCTTATCATTACTTCTTTACACTAGCAAATAACAAATATTCAATCGGTAGACCATTGCAGAGATTACTTGAATTTCATATTTATGGTTTTGTTTTGTTTTATTTTCTTTCCTAGTAAGAAGAAACAACATCGCTTTAGTCTACCAGAACTGTCAGTTCCTACTGACATCTGCAGACAAGTCTGAAATCAACAAAACATTCCACTCGAGAGCCCAGCTGAGTTTGAACACAATTATCTATAGCTAGGGAAACACATTCCCCTGGGCTTTTTCCTATCCGACAGAATATAATTCTGCATAGAACTGCCTGCAGCAACTACAAGATGACAGTTGCAAGCTCAATCCATTTAATTCTGCATCACAGCTATAACAGCTCCCAAACGAGAGTGAAGGGGGCTCCTCCTGTGGCTCTGGACAACCCCACCGCTTACCTAATGTTTCACAGCTTGTATTGCGGGAGCACTGACCACTGTCGCGGTCCAGAGAAGAGAGTTGCTCGTCAGACTTGCTGAGTTTGCCGATGCTACTGCACGGTGAGAGCCGAGGAGACTCCCCCCCATAGGAGTGGCTTCCACCTGACAACCTTCTCTGGGCATAGCAGTCAACATCAAAATCCTTAAGAAAAAAAAATCACATCACTGTCATTCTTGGCAGCTTGCTAGCAAACAAGATGCAGCTCGAGGAGCAAACACCTCACAGCTGCGTTAAGAAAACCAGGACGGGACAGGATCACTGTTGCTAGCCCTCTCTAGTTAGACAAGCTCGTCAGGACCACAGAAAACCTCCCATTCGGTCAACTGCCCAAGCCAGGGAGCTTGGTGTGTTCTTGCTTCTTGGCAGGGTGTGCTGTGACCCACACCGGACTTCACAGACGCTGAGAAGGTAACAGAGTTCCTCACCACTGCACAGGTCTGAGGACTGCTTGTCAAGACACTGATACTAGGTAACCACACTGCAAGAGTTCTCATTAAATAACTGGGGCTTTAGCAAATATTTGGTTAGCTTAGGTGCATGCAAAGGAACAATAAGCCATAGTGAGGTACAATTTTCTGTGCCCATGACTACATTTCTATTTCAGAAATTATCTCAAGTTCATCAACCTGTGAGCGAACCCCTCAAGTATTCCCACTCCTGCAAAAAACCTAAGTGTGACTGTGCTAGTAACTGAAGGATTGCCACAGCTTTATCTGGGTCAGCCAAATGACTACAGGGGCTCCCTAAGCCAGATGAGGACAAGATTTGACTGTGGTGCAACTTAATACAATTCAGATCCTCACTTCTGCCTAAGTTCCTGAATGTGTAAAGCAAATCCAGCCATTCCCCACCTCATAAACCCCAGCTTAGCACAAGCGATGGAATATGCTTAACACAGACAGTCCCAAGTTTTCCATTTTCCTACCAGAAAATTTGCAAATTTCCCCAAAGCACCAGCAGTGGTCAAAGCAATTGCTCAAACTACTGCTTGGGTTAAAAGATGTTTTAAATTGTGACTGGATGAATACAGACTTCTGATCTCAATATGTTGCTTGCTCCCTGGCCTGTAAGTAAACCTTGGTGAAATCTCAGTAAGCTCAGCCAGCTGCTGTGTACCCTGATCTATTCGACGTGGCAGCCGCTCACATTGTCACACTCTGCTACAAACATTGCTGCCTTGAGCTGTAGCAATTTGTTCATTAAATCCAACAACACTGTAAAAAAAATTAAGCTGTTCACATTATTTATTACACTGACGTTCCTGTCACTAAAACTCCTGCTCCAGAGCTCTCCTGCACAGAGCTGTTTGGGATGAGCAGAAGCGTGCAGGGAACTGCACGGCTGCAGGTCATGGCATTTCTCCAAGCTTTTGCTATAGTTCACAGCACGTTTCCCTTGGCTTTCAGAGAGCGGTGATGCCATTACCTGTCTGTTGATTCCAACAGGTAAACTGGACCCACTGGTGGCTCGACTCATGGGGGCCACAACGGCCACTCTGGTTGGGGAAGGTGCCGACTGACGCTTTTTCGGGGGCAATGCTGGTGGAGGGCTGCAAGACACAACAGGCATTGATGCTTTCATTACTCTTCCAGCAAGAGGACTTCCAGAGGCTTCATGAGCTTGTTTTGCAGCAAGCCTTTGACTTGCCAGGCTCCAAGCTCACAGGTTCTTGCCCAAAGCTGGTCAGGAGCTGTTCAGCAAAGTGTACCCACCAATAAAACATCAATTTAAGAATACTCTCACAGGTAAGGTCCCGTTCTGTGATTTTTTTTTTTAAGGTTAGAAAAAGAATTGGCATTTCCCAAACAAAAACAACTGCTGTTTTAACAGGTATTTTTAATGGAGCCAATTAGCACGGTAATTATTTCTTAATAGAAGTTGTGAACACCCAAATTAAATGTTTTGGTTGACCCAAATATTGTTTCCATTCACAGAAGTCTCTCCTCCTCAAAGCTTCCAGGTTTGAAGAATGTTCAAGGTTTCAAACACTTACAGGATGGGAAAATTCTTTTTCCACCCTGTTACTCTCCTGGTGAATTTCAGGGAACGAGATGGTCAGTGCTGCTCTCACCATGTACATAAGGGCCCATGTTTTGGCATACATCTGTTTCAGATACACACCTTAGCAGCAACTAGTGTACTTTTAGTTGTTGCTTCTAGTGACACATAATTCTGGTAATTGTCAAGCCTGCGAGGTTCCCAAGAGCACACATATTCTGTTCCTGGAACATACCAGGAAATTTTTATATAACCCATGAGTATTCATAAAATACAGAGAAATGTGATTCTTTTTGCTAGCCACAGCCTTTGATGCCGCATTTTCAAATTAGCACGACACGTATTTTTCACACCATCCATTAGCACCAGTACTAGAGAAGAAAAACATCATACACACAGACCAAAAACCTGCAAACTGGGGGTTTTCTCTCCCTTCTCAAAATAGAACATAGAAACTTTCATGTGGTTACTCGTAGAACAGGGTAAGAACAACCAAGTAAAAGATTCTTTTCATGCGCTAGTGGCTCCCTTTCACTCTTAGGCTGATAAGCAATGCAGAACAACCTGGATGTGCAGGACAGACTGACACCCGCCAGCCGAGGTGAACAGAACATTTCCCATTGGACACAACAGCACCAGACACTGTTGTACAGTGTGGTATCCACCTAGTTTTGAATAAGGCCCTTAAGCATTTAAGTGATGCCTCTCATGTGTGAATCTGAGGGCATGGCGCTATCCTCACACAAAAAGAAGGAAAGGAAAATACAGATCATGGAGTGTATGGCTCAAAACAAGACAGAAAGAGTAAGAAGTCATAAACAGAGTCCAGGAGCAGGGAAGAACTACTCTGGAGGACTCGAAATTCAGAGGCATTACTAACCCTCCTCATGATCTCTCCTGTGTACATTTTGCCAAGATTGTTTAAAAAAACAGAGGCTGGTAACAGCCACTGGTCTTCCCCTGTCAGCTGGTTGGCCAGTATTACCTGTTCTCTGCCACACGAATGCTAGGCAGAGGGGGTTTAGGAGGTGCAACTTCTTCGTCCATGGAGTCAGTCAGCAGCTCGTTGGATTGTGTCATATTAGTTGTTTTGTTAAGGATCTCCATTTCTCGGTCTGTAAGGGGAAGTTCTGATGGGCTGCAATAAGTAAAATACAGATTGTACATCATAAAACACAGTTGGAATGCAGCATGCTGAAATATTAATACATATTTTAAATCATACGCAAAACAAGAGGCACCTAGAGCAGAAGGCAAAATTTGCATCTGCAGGTGGAATTCCATGTATATGGAGAATACAGTGTGCATGTGTCATGGCCCTGAGGATGCTTCATTGCCAGATTTTGGTACCTTCGCTATCATAGCATGGTGTTCCCTGTAAGTGGTCCCATTGTAATGCACAAGGCTACATAAAGAACACTACACCATCTTCGGGGAGAAATAACTGAACGCTTTAATTCAACTATCAGTAGCCAGAAATTATCCCTTCTATATTAGTACTGCACACAGAAGAAAACCTTGCCAGTGACCCACCTGTCAGATTTACATGCTGGTAAACTGGGTTTAACTGGGCTTGTGGGAGAGGGATGCTCCTGCTTTTCAATTGTGAGTCTGACCAGCTCCTGATGGTTGGAGAGGAGAGAATAAAAAGAAAATAATTATTTGCTGAATGCTGCACTCGGACATCCTAGGACAGAAAGGGATGCTACTGCAATAGACTCTTGGTTACCCAGGTTATGGATTAACAATGGCACAGACACAAAGAGAGCTGAGCTGGGTGATGGTCTGGTACAGAGCCATACAAATGATGCCTTCTAAGGAGCAGCCTGCACCCAGCAGTAGTCTAGCCATATTTGAGTCAAGTTCATAAATCCTGCCCCTATGGGGATTCTGCACAAACCCACATATGTGTCTTTTTGCTGTCCTTCCTCTTTCCTCTATTGTCACAAACGTGTTCCAGTCCCTGCAACACTCTAGATAATGGCAAATTGACTTTACCTACATAAATACAAGTACAGAAAAGTCTTACACAGTGGAGTGCTTCACCTAGCCAGTAAAAAAAATAAATAATTGTTTTATATTTTCTAAACAAGTATGTATTTGTTTCCAAAAGCAAGTTTTCCGTAAGACAACCAACAACAAATTAAACAGTGAACAGCTTTATTAAAAGGCGTGCTTTCCCTGAAGCCATCTTTTAACATGTTAGCAATGGAAGTCTTAATCATTCAAGGGACTCCTGTAGTATATCTGTTATAGGCAGATAAGGCTCTGGATAAAGAGATAAAGGCACGGTAATCCTGAACTACCAGTCTGCCAGCAGTCAAAACAACAATCACTCACGCCAGAAAGACGGGGAGAACATTCTACGGATGTATGAGGCCAACAAATAGATCTACTGCTCACAAACACATCCCCTCTTACAGGGAGGCTGCAAAACTGGCAGTGCTTCCTGGCAGTATTGGCTTCCCAGCATATTATGCAAAGGAAACTATATGGGATCAATTTTTAATTTTTTTTTCCAAGCAGCCTGAAGTACAGTGCCATCATTTCAGTATTGTCTTCATGTCTGTGTCTGTTGAGCTTGGAAACAACTGTCATTGCTCTCTCAATGCAATAACTGCAACTGGAATGTCATTGTCATCATCATCCTTCCAAGGAGGGGAAATATTCTAGTTCCCGTATTTTTATATAAGGCTCTATTTAAAACTCAACTTCCATGGGTCAACACACACACAACAAGAGGAATAAAGTACTGCACTGGATGTGCAAAGGACGACAAATGCAGCCCAAGTGCCCACCACAGTGGATTTTGGTTTCAACGTTCTACTTATGCTCTCGGTGTGAGCTTGTGCTGAAAAATAATGTACACCGTGTCAACCAAAAACAGGACAAAATACTCAGCCTTCCTGAAGCTGTCCTGGAAAACCTCACAGGTGGGGAGGAAGAGCGAGCACAAACAGAGCACATGCAGATGTCCTTCTGGGCTATTGCTATGAAGATGTTCCTGCTCGGGACAGACACACAAGAGCCCTGGAGAGGAACAGCATGTTCGGAGAAGTGACCTGATGACAAAAAAGCACAGCACCAAGCTGACCACAGCCAACCAGCCTGGCCAGTTCCCACCTCTAAGGAGGGCCACGTTCCCCAACGGGGAAACACTCTGCAACATGGAGCAACAGACCAACAGGGCTTCTGACAATCTATCAGATCTGCTGTGGTAATGTATGTTACTTTTTATGAAAAGTAAAATAATTAAGGCTCCTCAATCACAGAAGAACGAACACTGAATTTACCTCAGACTTCTCTGCTGAGTGTCCCCAGTTACTCAACAGAAACTATTTTAAAAAAATGTACTTTCCTGTGTTTCATCTTCTCTTTCAGGATGAACAATCTTTAACTAAAAACTTGCCATTCCTTTTAGACTCTAGAAATTCCCACACACAGTTTACAGAACATCACTAGGAAAAACAACTGTAGGACCTGGGAACCTACTAACTCCAAAAAAGGCTTTTCTGTAAACCAGATGGTTTGGAAATTACACGGTGACACCATTTGACTCTTCTGGCTGCTGCTGGCACCATGCTCCAAGTCACCATCAGGGGTGAGTGGTGACACAAGGGATTGACACCTTCCTGCCCTCTGGACAAACTTCTGCCACTGAAGAGGTTTCTGGAGACTCTCATGCACTCCAGCAGACTCAGCATCAGACCCTGCAGGGCTATCGGGTACCGGCCAGCAAGAACAGTGACTCCACACAGCGCGTCAGAGCGCAGTAAGGCAAACAGAATGCATGGGCATTCAAACCAAAAGCCCAAATACTCCTTAAACACCCTCCCTGACAGAAAGGGCTATGGAAAGGAAAATGTAACGTCCTTTTCCCCACCTTTCTTCACCACATTCAACACCTTAAACCAAGCCGAGGCCAGCATTGCAGACTGTGGTGGTAGCAGTAGTCACAGCAGTGCTGACGAGCCCATGGCCATCGGCTTTCCTATTTTGCCAGTTGTAATGGACACGTGCTTGTTCACCACATGAGATTGTAGGTTACAACAGGGGAGAAAAACCATCCAATTTGGCTCAAAAGTATCTTTAGAATGATTCAAATCATTGCTACTGTGAAAAAAACCCAAACCACTTCCCACCAGAGACACCGAGACAACGTACAACTGACAATACCTGAGAGGAAAACTTTTTCTTCTAAAATTTGACAAATACCACCAGATTCCCTGGACCTTGGCTTTTTCTCCTCTCTACTAAGCCCAAAATGAGAACTAGCATTTGAAAATCAAGCCAAGATCTTCAGTGTACACACAGAGGCAATCAGCACGCAACCGAGCCAGATGCACATTATGCTATTCCTTATCAGCAAGTAAAGAGATTCCTGCAGCAGTAATTAGAGATAATTAAATCTTCTATATAAACTTATGCTACTTCAGCAAGCTGGAAATTCCAAAATGCAATCGATTTTTAGAAGTTACATAATCAAAACAAGGATTTTTTTTTTCTTTTCATATATGCCTAGCAAGGCACTGAAACCTGAGATCCAAACAGCAAGTAACACAAGTGAACAAGCAACTCCTTTATGCTCAATTCTGAAAATAAAGGGGGAAGTAAGCACTGAAATGTGGAAGTGGATCTTGTGTGATCTGCCAGAAAGACAAAAAAGGCTCTCCACAGCAGAGAAGTGTCCAGCTTCTCAGTTCTGCTTCCAGATCTGAAAGCTGGTTTGGCCCTTCTAAAATAAACCTTGTTCCTCGCTATGCAGGAGGAGATGAGTGCACGCCGCTTCCAAATGCTGACCTGTTGATGGGCAGACACACTCTCATCTACCCAGACAGCCGCGCATCTCCTCTAACTGTGCTCCAAGCTGACCAGACATAAACCAGCTCCAACTGGAAGGCCAAAATAGCTTTTAGTCTACCAACAAAGCAGAGACTGATATAGCCATGCCGCTCAGCAGGGTTTAATAGCTCAGGCTTAGCACTGCACGGCCATGCCTGCATTGCTTCCAGCCAAGGCTGGCTCGCAGCGCGGGCAGAGCAGGCATCCGAGACCTTCCACCCATCCGCACAGGCACGCTACTGTGGCTGGCAGGCAGCAGGTACCTAGGGTTTAAACATTGCTTGAAGCGAATGGACAGTGGGCGTCCAAGTGTCATGGAATGAGACTACACAACTTTATCCCGGATCTGGTGATAACGCAGCTCTCCCCAGGATTGTGCAGATTCATTAAGTGTTAACAGAGCAGACGGTCTCGCTATTTGCTGGGGTATTACAGTTCAGACACCACAGTGCAGATTTTCACATACTGCAAATTGCTGCTGAATTCCAACACTAACAGCAGCAGAGACTTTAGGCTAAACTCTTTTCCTCTATCCTGTTCTGTAAATTTAAGACTGCATTTACTTTTCAAATCTGGAGCTTAAAGTTAAAGGGCATACTGTGCAAAATAATCCTGGAAAATCTGTCTTTTTTAGGTGATGGGAATGTTCTGTTTCAGAGATATTTGTTTAAACGGCTTGATAAGTAATAGTATATTTCAGTGTAAGTGTTTGAGTAACATTAAAGAGATATTCAGAGCATGCGAACACCACACCAAGGCTCCTGAAAACGTGACAGCCAAAGCTTGGGAGATCCACTTCATTTTTACATTCATCTCCAGTTACTAAAAACAAACTGCGTTTGAGTACAGTGAAAGATGCCTGTTCCTGATGCACTAATCCAGGTGAAAGCCTTGCTGCAGTTCTTAACACACCACCCCAACTTTCCTTCCATACCTGATCTAAACATTCCCCTTTAGATTCAGCCCTGCTGTTGACAGAGGCTCAGCTTTCTCTACAGTTTTCAAAATAAGGTCCCCAAGGAGATATGACGCTCTCTCCGCTTGTGCCCTGAGCCCAGGTCAAGCAAACTTTTAATTGCAGTGCTAGGACAGTTGAATGAACAGCCTCCACGGCCGTCAGCCCAGAGACAAGCCTGGCAAACAGAAATAATGGGTACCAGAAGCTTACCGGGAGGTAGAAGGACAGCCAACAGCTTTCCCTGGGTGGGGCAGGGAGAGAATGCTATAAGCAGGTCTCACAAAGCATACAAAGGTTTCTGTTGAACATTTTCATTAGTTATGTAAAATTAATCTCCAGAAAACTGAGCTTAGCTCATTACCTGTTCCACACCCTAATCTGACTGTTGAAAGTGGTGACGTATCGCTGCTGAATCCCTTGAAATTTATGTTAAAAGATGGAGCTGAAGTCTTTGATTCTCTGTGGGCATTGTCAGGAAGTATTTCCATTACATTTTCTTGTAATCTGCATGGGAGACTGGGAATGACTTGCTGAAAACTTAATACAATGCTCAATAAACACTGCTTCTTCCAATTCATCCAAATGCCACGGCGAGCATTTCAGAAGTGCACACACTAACAGCCAAACCGTTTGTGCTAGTCTTCAACCAGCGCACTGAGTAGGATCGCTTTACTTATGGAGCAGTTGGTTTAAGAGGGAGTTTACTGAAGGCAAGAATACGATCTTTACATTTTACTGGCACTTAAAAACCTCTTTCAACTAGATCTCTTCTGAAATATATTATTATATACCTTATATAATATAATTTACAATATTTGTCTCATGTACCTTGACTCCATCTAGAACAGCTTTTATGACACCCTTCACTGTGGTCACCATCTCCTTGTCTTCTGAATTCACACCTTCCAGCATCACTTGATCGGACCAGCGAATTAGATTGGCCAGACTCTGGTACACACGGCTATAGCAGGACGAGATGGCAGAACTGGACGCAGGGGAGGAAACAGATGAGAAAAAAGGACAAAATGAAATTATGGAGACACTGTCAAATGTTATGAGAGTGCTTGATTTAAAGTGCATTTCACACTATCAAAACATGTGATTGTTCTCCTTTTCTCTCTGACATTCAGAATTTCTGTTCAGCATGTGAAAAAGCTTGGGTTTCTCCTCCACTGCAGTTGCTCTCCCATTTCCAGCACCAAATGGGACGACAGTTTGAAGGTACAAACAATCAGCAGTTCATTCTCAGTTAACAGAATGAATTATCTGGGCTGCAGGTTAATACAGCAATCCAAAAAGCACGTGTCTTCCACTTTAATTTACAGCTCCATCCTATGCCATAATTTCAAAGGTCTTTAAGTCCTGTATTTAAGTTATATTATTTAAATTTTATCTACGCTTTCCTTCTTCCTTATTAACTCTCCCCAAAAATGTCTTGGATAATTGAGAGCTGACTGTATTCATTCCTTTACAAATAATTTCCTCACTGTTTATAATGCCTGAAAACATGTAATTAAAACCTGCTTCTTTACAGAAATTGAACTGAATGAATTTCAGGTTTGGAAGAGGAAGGGTGTTGCTTTGTTTTGTTTTTAATGAGACACAGAATTGAAGCTATTGTTCTGAAGGGGAAAAAAAAAGAATTTTGGAAGGATGACAACTCTAAATAAAAGTTAACTGTAACAACAGTGCTCAGAGCCATTTTCCTGGCCATTCTGAAAACACTTACTTCATTACTAAACAAGGTGTGTTAACAGCACTGCTGATGGCAACGCTACAACAATTCTTTGTAAAGTAAAATCAAATTGCATCAAAGCCATAAACAGATAAGAGAAGCTGTAATCTTGCAATCATTACTGATATGAGTGTTCCAAATCTCCCCATTTCTCTCTGGTATCCATTTTACACTGGCTTAACTCCAGTAATTTCATTATCTGTGAGAAGAGAATCAAGCCCACAATCAATGACATTATTTGGGTGAACGCAGTCTGCAGGACTAGGGAAGGAACTATTGTCAAGTTACAACCAGGGGGACACAAACAACGGCAAGTACTTTTTCGTTTGGATGTTTTGGTTTTGTTTTTTTTTTTTTTAAAGCATGCTGCTTGCCATTTGTCCTAATTTCAGATGAAATTAGCTTGGTAGGAGATATTTCCTAAATAGTGCCCTCCCCCATCTCTTTCTAAGGCTTTGATTTCTTTGCCATTAATCTTCAGTCTGCTTCCTTCTAAGGAGGCAGTAATTGAAAGCCCATTTTGTACTAGATTTAATTACTTTTTTCCTTGATGCAAATGCTTCCCCTAAAGCAAAAAGAAGTCCAGCAATATTTGTAGGGCTTTCTTCCACACTGACACAAGCCTTGCTCACTTTTCTTGAGGGAGATTTGCTTATCAAAACCACCCCTTTGTGTACTGCCACTACTCAAAAGAAATAAAGTGCATAGGTAGGCATGAAAGGACACGGCTTTTTGAGAATGCCAGATGCCCTTTTCTTCTGTGAGGCCAAACAAGGCAGAGCACACATAGGGGATCTGTGCTGTAATACATACTGTGTCCAGAAAGAAAGACTTATCACTATGCTGAGGAGTCCATTGACTACTGACCATGAAAATTCAGCTTACAGGGGTAAATATGGATATCCAACTCTCAAGGCTGCATTAGTTCATGACTAAGAGAGAAGGTATAAGAATTTGAAGAATAGAACTGTGAAATACTGCTCCTGCTGAAGACCACTTAGTTGATTTTTATTTCCAAATATATTCTTGGAAGGAAAGATCACCCAGCAAACACCCAGTGGATACACAAATCAAAGCAAGTGACTGTAACGATGACATGTTCTATCCTAAAACTATTTTGCTGACTTTTTACATGTTCTCCTGGTGTAAGGGGAAACTTCATTCTTTCTTTCTTTAAGTGAAAGCAGGTGCTTGTCAGGAATTCAATGGCTGTGGGAAACCTGACAGCAACTGATTAAACTTTTGTATCTGTATTCAGAAGCCTGATGAATGTTCCCATTCTAACAGCTATTGCCCTTTGTAGTTATACAGATCTAACCTAAACTGGATCTCCCCTGTCCCACCCACAGCTCTGATACTCACCCACTGCCTCCTTCCTTTTGTACTGTCAGATACAATCCTGGCCTATGCATTAGGGCCAAACACAGCTAAGCATCTCTGTTTTCAAAATACTGAGCACCCCACTGCTGTCTCACCCACACTATAAACCTTTCTCGCACCAGAATTGAAATAAGCATCTTGAAACAAAATTTTTGGAGATGGGAAATGGAAATGGAATGGGGAAAAAAAAAAAATAGGAACAGCACAGAAACTGGCAGGATTTCAGGAACCAAACACCTGCATTTCTCTGCCTAGTTTTGTGCTTTTCTCTGTCTGTGCTAATTTCCCTTTTTCTGTATTATTCAATGATGTTTGCTTGTTTTGTGTAAATCCACTGCTCCAGCATCTATGGGATGAACAGCAGCTATATCTCTATGGCTTGGCAACTCCACAAATTCTTATAATCTATGCCGAGCTTTGCTGTGGCAAATTTCTACTTCTTTTCTGGCTTCAAACCCACTGTCTAACTGGTTAAAACATAATACACGTAATCTGTTAAAACATAAAACAATCTGTTGAGAGCGCACAGCAATGAACTTGGACTGGTTAATCTACTGAAGTACATCTGCTTACTTCTGTTCTGCATCTGATCCAGTAAAATCAAAAAAAGCAGTTAAGCGTGCAGGCTCAGACTTCTCTAGAATCAGGGTGGATAAACCGAACACAAAGAGGGATTACTTGAAGATAAACTCTTTTTCAGGTAAAAGCTATTGGATTTGTTAGCTTTTAGGATACCATCACGGACTGGAGAAACAGTGCAGCATCTGAGGAGAATCTCCCGCTACTAAATGATGGATTTCCAAGCTTATACTAAGAATCAGCCCTTCCTCCTCTCTCAAACTATTCTGAATTGCTTTATCCTTCCACAGCATGGGCTTCTTCGCAGCAGGGAACCTGCTTTTATATTATGTTTGAAAACTATCACATAATTAGTAAAAATAGCAGTCCCTTCGTTAGCCACCCCAGCATTTCCTGTCTCCTGCACAACGCGATTCTTCTGACACAAGAAGGGAAGAAGCTGGGAGCCTGCTGCTCTGTCATAGCCCCAAAACCCCAGAAGGAAACTCACCTTTGCTGGATGCGTGGATCGGTTTGCACCAAGGGCAGGATGGCTTCCAGCACTTTACTTGCTGAGCCTGGCAGCATCTCTAATACTTTCTTATCAACTGCCATTTTGTCCACAATAGTCTTAAAGTAGCGCAATGCACTGACGACCTCCTTCTCCTTCTCCTCTAGCCATGATACATTCTAAAGGGGAGGAAAAAAGGAGAGAGATGTTAAAACCTCAGGATTTTTAAGGGCAAGGTTACTTTAACTTACCTGAAGTATGGCGATACTGAATGCAGTACATTCTGCTTCAGAGAGCTGGAGAAAACCCCTTCTACCACAAACGCTTTTAAATCGAATTACTGCTCTTTCAAAAGAACAGTCATTGCAAAATTGCACCCACACTTTAACTTTCTGAATTACGTGCATTCCAAACTAGAAGGCTAATCTTGATCAGTTTAGGCCAAGATTAACATTACTGATGATGTGAAGGGCACTGCTTTGAAACCCACATGCCAACCTGGGAGGGTGAAAGAAAAAAAATATACTAAGTGCAGATAGCAATGATAATGCAAGAAAGGAAGCAACAACTACTGGTTTCAATAGAGTTGCCCCTCTGATGCGATCAAAATCCTTTTACCTGAAGCACATCTTTCTTAAGTGCATCTTGCTATCAAAAGGTTTTTTTCAATCAGTAAATGCAGTGGATCAGCCAAAGTCAAAGAGAAAAAGAAAAGGGGAAGAAACCCTCCCATAATCAGAAAAACTTCCAAACTCCACAACAATCCAGATGCCTCCATTTTTGGACCCAGCCCTGACAGTTTCAATGACTTATGTGGTGTTCACCCTTATTATTTTGAGTAATTCTGCTGACTCCAGTGTGCCTACTTGTATGAAACTGGGCTACAGTGTCGTGTCTCCATTCACAAATAAAAAACTCCCTTCCGATCGGTCTCCAACCTAAATCATTTTGTGATGCTGCTGGAACGAGGGAACTCACATGCTTTCCATGGGGACAGACTGCGAAAGCTAAGTTTTGGCATCAGTGAATGAATATTGCAGAAGGGAACAATTCATTGGAATAAAGCTAAGTTGTGGTCACCAACTTCCGTGCCACCATCAGCACTAGAAGAGGAAATTCAGAAGTGATAGATGATATCTTAATGGCATTCTGGACAGGGATATGTTTAAAAGTTTACCAGAGTATGCCTGGAGGACTTTTAATGCCACAAGTAGTTCCTAAGTGAGATTTAAATTAACTACTCAACACTGCTAGAAAAGACATAGAGAGCTTAGCAGAGTCAGGTTTCATCCATTATCTCCTCAGTAAATTCAGCTTCAAGAATTAATGACCTATGGGCATTGTGCGCTCCCCATACTCTTGTCAGCTGTTAAAACTGCTGCTTTTCTGAAAAATCAGGCCAGCAGCCGAAAGGTTTTAGGAAGAACAATTTATAGGCAGCACTGGTTAGTAATTTCGGGCTAGTTGCATAAAAGGATTAGAGTCCCAAGTCCCATCTAGCTCCAACTTTAGAAGTCTAAGTCCCAATCCAAGATCTGCAAACCACCCTGTCATTTTCCATCTCATCTGGGAAGCATCCAAACCCTGCTGCTGCTTCCACTTTTTGACCATATTGCTTGCCAGGCACCTCAAGTTCTGATCTGCAGCCCGCAGCGCTCCAAACTCCCCTGCTAAGGAGCATCCTGGCAACTCGCTGATGTCAAAAATTACATTTCCCATTTTTCAGGCATGTGCCCTCACCACTGCACAGTTTATTCCAGGATACAGAGAGGCTCAGTCCCTCCCATGAAGGTTTTGCACTTCATATGGAATGAGCACACATTTCAGCGATGAGAGAGCCCGTATATTCCCTGGGCAAGTGTTACTATGGCCCAGTGGTCAGAGCTCTTCAACAGAAGTGAATAAATGTGGATTGCAGTTCCTGCTCTGATGGCTGTTTATGTATTTCATTCAACAACCGTTTCCCGGACTGTTTCCCGTAGAAAGGCTTGCAACTTAATAGCTTAAACACTCTCCTTGGCACACAGGAGGGATGGGCTTGAATCTGGGAGTTCAGGGCTGAGAATGACAAGTGAAAACACAAATCCTTCCGTTGAGCACATCAAGGCACGCAAATCCAGCCACCGGACACTATTTTGAATACAGCCCTTTTGTTGCAACTTCCCTGCTAGCTCTTTGGGTGACATTGCTAAGAGCACTCTTTATGAATCCCCTTCTGAAGTCCAAAGGTATCATACACACGTGTGCATGCATGTGCACACAAACACACCCAGAGAAAGCCTACACATCCTACACAGGATTGCAGGTTCTGCCACAGAGCTCAGATATATAAATGTCAGTCGTTGCTACGAAGCTGAAGTTTCTGGTGTTCAGTGCTTTACTCACTGAGGCCTGAGAATAACAGCAATAAATCTAGAGAAAGGAGTAATAACCTGGCAGGATGGATGGATATTAATACATTCCAGTGTCTGCATCTCACAAGACTGATGATATTAAGTTCTTCCACCAAACATTTTAGTATGTCCCTAAAGCCAAAGTAAACACGCAGTGGTACTCTGAACTAATATTTCGTTTCATTTCTCAGTGGAGGTGAACTTGCCCTAGCAGTTACCTTACCCCAGCGAGAGAGCAGATCAGTAACTGTGGGAGCTGCTAAAGCACCAGGAACACTTGATTCACCCACTGCCCTTTTGGGCATTAAATGAGATAAAACTTCACATTCAGGCAAAACAGCCTCTCCTGCCCACTCCCCTGCCTCCCTGTCACAGGTATTTTTGCATGATTTTTGAAGTTTACCCTTAGATAATCGCTACAAATGCATCATATGACACACAGCTCACCCAGAAAGGGTTACGGTGAGTTGTACAGAATACACCTGATTATAAAAGCTGGAACAGTCCCTTTTTTCCTGCATTTTGGCAGTGAAAAACCTATTGCAGCTTTGCATATAGTGTTGAAGGACACTACTATTCCTACAATATGCCCTATGATAGGAATCAAGGACAGGGTCCAGGGGACAAATGAGGCTCTGAAAAAACCTCCCCCTACATTGCCCACATCTAGGTGTAAAGGGGAAGAGGAGAAGATGTCTGCATAGGTTGAACATAACCTTCAGGTTACAGGTAGTGACTTTACATTAATTTTTGGTATTGCTATTTCTGCTCTCAGTGATTATCTACTTCAAGAGTATAAAAATAGCATCTTAAGTACTTAGAGGGAGGAAAGGATGATATTTGGTTTATCAGGTGTGTCTTCTGACAGAAAATCTCATGTTTGTCAACTGATGTCTCTATTCCAGTGAGAGAATCTGGTGACAATCCAGGCATATCCTCTTCTCCGCTCCCTCCCCACTAAGCTAACAAGCTGACTACATCCAAATAATTGATTAGTTGGACAGCAGCTACTAAAATAGATATGGAATGAGTCAGAAATCAACAATATTTCACAGTATAAAAATGTATACAGCTTAAATAATCATGTATAATAACAAAAATTATTGCAAGTGTTTTGCTTCCCAATAAAAAAATCCCCATCTGTACATAAAAAAGGGTTTTGCATGTTCAGCATGCCTTATCAGTAAATCTTTTTGCATTGAAAATAAAAACTTCACCTGTTATTAACATGGTAATATACATTTGCTATAGAATAGCATTTTGCAAAGGGCTCTTCAGTTTCTAATTTATTTACTATGTGGTCACATATCAGTTTAAAGGAATGCCTCTAAATTATCTTAATATACCATCCTGAAACATAGTTCAAATTAAAAGCCTTCGAGGAGCACTCCCAGACTTTTTTTTATAATTTTTATTTTTTAGTAGCAGTTAACAATACAAAGTGCTCGGCTCCCTAGAAAGCATATCCATAGCCTCCACGGGGTAAAAACCCCACAGCCTGGGAAATGAAAGCCCCGCCATCTTCCACCTGATGGTGCAGAACAGGGCTAGGAAGCCCTGCAGCAACTTCTGTGGGGGTTAAGCACATCACACAGCATAAGATAACCGTATCTTGCTGACTGCTCTCAATAACACTACAACAACCCTCAACAGAGATAATCTAAAAAAGTTTGCATGTCTGGCGCTACACTGGATGAGACTTTCAACAACAACTGGGAAAGGTTTTGAATTATCATAAATAACCTCGACTGTTCTTAACTTTTGGCTTAGATTTATAATTGAAAACTGACTACAACAGTACTGTTACAGAGACAGTCCCCAGCCTATATAATCAGGTCACAACAGGAGAGGAGGTAACACTTCAATAGGTTTGGGCTGGGAAAGGGTGGTGACCTCAGCTCTTCGAGGACGTGAAGTGCTTTGGGTCTGAGAAATGGGGTGCTGGAGTCCGCAGCTGCTCGAACGCATCTGTTCCACTGTCCCTGCTGATGCCGTCAGAGATTGAGCACATCTTTGGATCAGCTTCAAGGATTTGCTCGCCTGGGTTTTGAGGGTTTTTAAAAGGATCACACCCCAAAACCAGGCAGTTATTTGGAAGCTGTAAGCATAACCATAGGGTGTGCATGTGGGGAGGATGTGTCAGGCCATAAACTACATTCCATAATGAGATATTTAAACCCTTATGGAAGGAGGTCTTATTAGGCTCTCCAGAGGGAAGTACATGCCTTGGTTGCTATTATTTTATACTGCACAGAGCCGTTTATAACTAACCATAAAGTAACCCCGAGAATCCTTGAAAAATCTGCACAATTCTGCAGAGGACAAAGTCTGAACACAGGGCTGCAGATTTTGATAAACTGCGTACCAGCAAGCAAGAAACCATCAAGACTAACAGAACACGTCCTTCGTCTGCTTACTTTGTTCGCTGACTTCTCTGGTGTTTTCACTGTCAGGTCAGCTGGCTTTCCTTTCTTTGAAGGGGTTCTCTTTATTTTTGGTGAATGAAACTTGCCCTTCAACTTCATAGTGAACGAGGAGAGATGGGAACGCTCAGAATCTAGAAAGACACAGAAATGCATTACCAGATTAGGGTAAATTTGTTGAAACCAGGGAAGTTGTGTCACAGCATTATCTAGAAGACCAGCCTATGAAAAGCACTGCAACCATGTAAATTTTTTGAGTGGAAAAAAAAAAAAAAAAAAAAGCGGCTGTCTATTCTGTTTCCAACGGCAGTATCACCATCATTTCCAGCTTCCCGTTGGAGGGGAGGGGAGTGCAAAGGCAGGAACAGCAGGATTGCTACTGCTCTGTGCCTTGGAAAGCAAAAATATCACTCTTAAAAGCACTTATCTCCAGCAGATCCCAAAGTACCTTACAAAGGAGGTAATCACTGTCCCTCTTTTGCAGATGAGCAACAGAGTCAAGGGGATAAAGTGACCTGTTCACAGGCTTCTGGCAGAGCAGAGCTCCTGCCCGTGTCCTGGCTGGGGGTCAGAGGGTTCTGCCCAGCACCCAGGACTGGTGGCTGCTCCAGGAAAGGAAAACACCATCTGTCCGACATAACGTCCTTCCCGGCCTGCTGATCTCTACCCGCTTGGTGGCATTGCCTTCGAATGCGGCTCCACCGGTCATCTGAACAAAAATGTCTTGTCATTCGCAATGGGTTTCACTTCAAATGCACCAGACAAACCAGGGAACAGAGGAGCTGCTTCAACACTGGGGCACCCTTGAAGAAGCTTAATCACAGAACCGCTCAATCCTTATAAAAATTGTATTTGCATGGTTTTTTGAATATCTCAAAGCAGATGTCTCAAAGGTTTGCCATCATGCCATATGCAGAGTTACTGTTGAAAGATATTTTTATCTGTTTAGCCACAAAGCTAAATAAAACTAAGCTGCTTTGCAGAGAGCAATTTAGAACGTATTTTGAGCAAAGAGCACTTTAATAAATGAAGGTCTGAATTGCTCTCTAGTGACCCAGATAATACAGCAGAAGATAACGAACTTGTCTTTAACAACATTATCAAGAAAATTAAGCAGTTTTGCTGTACGTTTCCTTCTTCTTTTACATTATTAGGGAATTGACTGCACTGGCTGTAATGAGTCAAACCGACACAGTCCCATGCACACAGCACTGCACCACCTTGTTAGCATGCAGCCTGCAAACAGAAAAGGCTGCTGAGTCAAATCTAGCACCCAGAAGCTAAATACCACACTGCAACGCAAACGCCGCTCCTCTTACTCAGAAATTACCTAACCACAGCTCAAGGGAAGGAACCTGTGCTTGCCTCCCTTGTAAGAGCTGTCTCCCCCTAAACTTGGTTTCCTGGTAGTGTGTTAAGACCCTGCTATTAACACCTCCACCCGAGCCCAAACTCTGGTTAGTTACATTCTCTAGATCAAAATTTTGCAGGCATCCTATTAATGGGAGCTGCATCAGCACCAATTATAACCTAGTCTGGCTGCGGACCTGTTCTCCACTTACAGGAGCAAATTTTTTTCAACGTTTTCTTTGTACCCTAAAGTCCTGTTTAATGCACTGAGGAGGGAGGCACTAAAAACCTTGGTCACTGCAGATAAATCCAGACATATCAGCTGGCCTCTGAAGAATCACTTACAGCAGCTGGCACCCTAACTTAGCAGCAATTTACGTCATTGCTTTACATCCACGGGGGGATCTCCAAACCTTTAAAACCTCTCTGGCTCCACAGGGTGCTGAAGGTCATCACTGAAAACAGTTCCTGGCTGCTGTGACAATGATCCTGCGCTCTGCCCCTCCAAAATAATTCATATTTATTTCATACACCATATGAGAGTTTCTAGACATGCACACTTGCCAAAAGAAGTCATAGCTCTGATTTTTTTTTTTCCAAGAACTGGCAAACAATTACAATAATTAATCTACACGGAAATAATGGTAGCAGCAACAAATTGCGTCTGGTTCCTCCATGGGCTGCAGTGAGATCCAAACCACTAGTCTGAGTCATAAAATGTTCCATACCTGCAAAACCCTTGTTGCTTATGGTGACAATTTTGCCTGGTAGGGACAAGAAATTTAGAAGGGAGACAGATTTCAGAAGACTGCAATTTCTTTTTCTCCTTCCCACCAGACATCTTTACCCACATTTATGGGGCAAGCACGTGAACAGCTGAACCCATGTGTGTGTGCATAGTCTGGAACCTCTAAAAGGAGGTATCTTGTCAGTGGAGAAAGTTTCTCTTCTGCTGACAGCAGATTCCCTTCACCACCACCATCAGCCTAACCACTGCCTTTCGTTCTCTCTACCTTCCTGTCTCATCAAATGCTGAATCATTTGCATGCCATGCTTCAAGGGGACACAGACCTACAGTGTAAGGACAGGAGCAAGTGGCTGGAGTAGAATAGGAACTTCTTCAAATAGTAGTGATGAAGTAAACCGGCTGACACTTGCAAAAAAAAAAAATCAACGTTATTGTCTGAACAGCCCTGCTAAGTCCTACTTTGAATATCACAAATCAATGCAGCTTTTTCCTACCATGTCTTTCCATCTGCAACAAGCATTTTACAGATCTCATCTGCTCATGAGTTTCTGATGCATTCACAGTTAAACAAATGAGTCACAAACCAATATTCTCTTACACTCAATTACACTTAGTGCTTAAAATAGCACTTTACTTGTTCCAAGTACATTATAAACATATCTTTCTCATCCTTACACAGTTAGGTCTTAACCTTCCTTTGCAGATGGGAAGCAGGCACAAAGGTGAAGGAACTTGTCTAAACAGAGCAGAGGGTGAGTCAGTGACTCGAGTGCAGCATCTCCACCAAACTGCAGGCCCTTTGTCCTCTCCTCCTATTCGTGAATCAAGCAGTGCAGCTACTGTGATTACATTCAGTGAATGCCAACAGACATTATTTGGCATGATGGGCTTTATAGTTTTCAAGCAAATACATCACTCAAGCATTATAAACAGAATTTGCATTTTAATGAATCTGGATGAAGTGGTATAAAAGAGAAGTTACACTCAAATAGGAAGGCATTCTAGCTCAAAGGTGTACGGTATGTAAGCTTTTACAGATGAAGATGAAACTCTCCTGCAAAAAGCACAGCTGAGCAAGACCTAGACTGGTTACCATAGCACTGGACTGCTTTGAGAAAATCACTTTCTTTACACTATATCCTGATTTAAATACCTAACATGTCGTATGTCTGTCCAGTTAAAAAGTTCAAACAGCACAGCACGGCTTTACAGATCAAATAATTTGATAATATACAGAGAGAAGCAGAAAACAGAGCCATGGCAGCAGTCAAACCACTTCTGTCCCTCCGCTCCTTCCTGCCTGTCGACAGTAACCAAACCCCTTAATGCAGCATTGAGTTGCTCCCGAGCTTGGTAGTCTGCCCGCTGGAAATCGTTCTATCGTATTACCCTCGCCTCTTTCTGATGAATAACCAGCAGTGTTTAACTGGAGTCTCAGCACCGGCTTTCTGAACTTTTCTTTCTCCTTTCCGTTGTGCAGGAGGGTACCCCATACTTACTTCTTTGCACTGTCTAAATATTTATAAGATGAATAGGAAAAGACAGGGTAATAAACTCGACAGAGTGATTTCAACTGGAAGGGGGAAAAAAAATGCTGTTGTATCAAAGTGTTTCTGTCTCACAAGAACTGCTGACTTTCCATCCCCTCATGTTTCATCTGTCTGCATGCTCTGTTGCTGCACAGAACTGGAAAACAAAATCCCTTCAAAATTACTTTACTATGTATTTGAATTTCTTGATTTCTGACTGGAAGTTTTCATACGTCACTCGTTTCATTGCTAATTCCATCCCACTACTAACGAGGCTCCCGCTCCGTTGTGCTTGAACACGTTCCAGCTGTTGAGTCATGGCCTCGCTCAGCTCTCGGGCTCGTCTGCCTGTCCGGCACGTGTCTGGGATCCGACCACACACACAACACGAGAAAGCTCATGTTAGGAGCCTGCCTCAAGCAGCCCCACTGCCCGGCATGGCCCCAGGGATTTTTCAGCACCCATTGAGCCCCTGAGCCCAGCACCCTGCTTCGTCCCCTGGCGGCTCCAGCGCAGTGGTGCTGCCTGCCAGTTTGCTGACAAAAAGCTAAATCTGGTGAGGAAAGAACTGCAGATTTTAAACGACAGTGGATTAAGAGGCACAAGGGAAGGCAGATAAATCAGCTTATGTGCTTGCCGAGGAAGAAACTAGGCTGCTTAGGAGAAAGCCGGCAAGTCAAAGCCCAACGTCCAACCCTGCCATAGTCAAATGGTCACTTTCCACTTGGGTTCGAACAAATGCCAAAAATGAAGTTGGAACACGCGCACGCTGGTGAATTCCACCAACCTAACTCCGCAGCAAATTCTTTACTTTAAAGTCAAAGTGAAAGTTCAGCCTTTTACAGAGCTCAGTCACAGCAGACTTTTCCAGTGGCCGGTTTCTCCTCGCTGGCCACGCATCACCAGCACATGGGAGGCTTTCGAGATGGGAAATAAACCCGGAGGCTGCTTCTGGACCACCTGGTCGTGTTCTGGTCACTACGGCACAGCTCAACGGCAGGCAGGCTCCAGCAGCAGGGATGTGCAATTTAACTGTTCAACTTGTATAGTGCTTGGATCATACCAACCAAATTGAAAACAGACCTTTTTTATTACTAAAAAAACCCAACACTTCAGAATACAGTATCTTTTCTTTCCTTCACCTGAAAACCTAAACTCTCCATCTTCTCTCACTCTGTATGCGTTCACACACCAAAACCCTGCAGCTTGTAGGGAGACAAAGCCTTACAAAAGGGTTATAGTTCATCTTCCAGCTTGAACTGACTCTTGCAGCTTGTTAGAAAGAATGAAATAGAGTCTAAAAATCTTATCTCACAAACGGCTCCATTTTTAAAGGCCATTTGGGTCTCTGCTGGATGCACATATTTAAAAGCTATCAGATTAAAAATAACAGTGGACATCTCTCTCCATGTCATAATGAAGCTATTGTGCACATTTTTAATCAACCGCTCCCGCCGTTTATGCCACGAGTCCTTTGAAGGCAGAGGTGACTTATGTAACGAGTTACACAACGATGCCCATTAAAATGGCATTTGTTCCCTTGGGCTCAGCTCCATCATTTGTGGAAGACAACAGGCAAGTTGCAAGGCTTCAGCTAAACGCCAGCTGACAGGGACTTTAAGAGTTCTGAAGCAAAAGGAAAAAATAATGAGCTATAGTTCAAAACGACCTTTCTGCTGAGGTTGTTTGGTGCTGCGATGTGCTACCCAGCGAGAGGCTTCGGGGCTGGAGCTACGGCTCTGACTCCTCTAGGCTCAATTCTGCTGTCAGAAACACAGGAGAACAGGTGATTCAGGACAGACGGGCACATGGGAGCTTCCCGTGATATTCATGAAGCATGCTGCAAAGCACAGGTCTTTCAAGATTTTATACGAATATGGCTAGGATTCCCAGCCATCTTCCTTCCATCCTCTCCCTTCCCCTTAAGGCAAAGGCTGTTACCTACTACATACTTGTAAGTACAATGATCTGTGGGGCCTTTGGCCTGGCTAAAGCTTTTGGACTTTTTCTTCAAAGTTTTGATTCATTAGAAGACAGAAGTCAGTGAAGAGGAGAAAGAGCTGGGAATCTCTTGGTCATGAGGTGTCTACTTCAGCATCCATCATCAAATCACCAATTGCTCCGTGTTTTCCACTAAGACTTTAATGCTTTTTTTGCATTGTTTAATGCAAATATTAAAATAATAGTGATTGACAGAAAATCAAAGCCTTTGAGCTTTGCAGAAATGTTGCTCTAACCTGAAACTCAAACACCCTCTCCCAACAGCCAGGTTCCTCTGCAGAAGAGGCACAGTGGATGCAGAAGGAACGATGTGAAGCTCACCAGTGGGCTGTGGGCAACAGAACGCTACCGCGGGGGCACTTTTAAAAATAATTTTTAAAAATTTTGTGGTGGAGGGCATCTCTGTCTTGCGACAAAGCATTCAAGCCTGCCAGTGTGTAGCTATGGGGATGGAGAGAAAGCACTAGGCTTTCACAGAGGGTTCAAGAAACAGAGGAGGAGAATCCCAGATATGTTCTTGGCCCTTTCACACCCACAATGTGTAACTCGGCTCTCGCATTATGCAGCAAACAGCCTTCTGCTACTTTTCACGCCCTCTTTCTCCAGAAGTCCTGGGGATGTTCAGAAGCTTAAAAATGCTGATATGCAGCGCTTTTGAGATGCTGTATGTTCTCAAAAGGATGAACTGGAATCCTGAATACAGAAAAGACAGAATGTGACAGAACAGAACTAAAATAACCCTTTTAAACATCTGAGCGTATCACGGCTGCATCGCAGGTGCTGCAGAAGCCTCAGACCTACCACTTCCATCTCTGTGAGTTTACTTATCTCAAGTCTTGCCATTACGCTCAGAGACTCAAGCAAAGCAAATTTATTCAGAGACAAAAAAAGACCTGGTAGGAGATTCAGAACGGAAAAAAAAAGGGAGGGTCCGGTGTCAATCAGGAAGTTTGCCCACCCTAACCTTTGTACCTTAGGTGGAGCTGTTTGTAAGCTGCTCCAAGTCCCTCTCCAGGGAATCTGATTGCTAGGAGAGCTGCCAGGTTTTAGAGGAAAACGGTGGAGGAAGGGCAGCTCGAGAATCAAACAATCATTCTTGAGTGCTAAAGAAACTTTTAACATCACATCACCTTCGAAGCAGCCAGCATTTGGGAGCGGAAAGACCAACTGCCCTTTTTCTTTTTTGGCAACATTACAGTGAATGAGCACAAACCAGTGAGCATTAATGATGTGCAATGACAGCACACAAACTTCTATGGAAAAGGGAGGCTCAGTTCCCTCTCAGCTGGCCAGGCAATGCTCACTGACTCACAGGCTTCATTATTTTTTATGCCGCCCTCTGGGGCCTCCAAAGGAAGCAAAACATTTTTATTTGTCAGAGAGCACATTTTTACTTTGATTTTTTTTTTCTTCTCCTTTCTAAGCAACCATGAATGAAGCATCTCCAGCTGCAGCAACCTCATGTGGAAAGAGCTCACAGTGTTTGCAAGGGAACTGGGAGGCACAGAGGGCAACTTATCAATTCAGCCACGTCTCCCGACTGCAGCAAAAAGGATTGGGTCAGTCAGCGACATTAATTTTATGGTTCATTAGCACTAGAACTCTTCTTCCTTCCAGCTTCAGATTCAGGAGCAAATCTTCAGGTTGCGAGGAAGAGAAGATGCACCAGACCAAGAAGCAAGTTCAGAGCAGCTGACCAGGTTCCCTCCTAGTCCTCTTTTAGCCTAAAGCATTTCAGAAGCGAGAAATCTCCTTGCATGCAGACACACAAACCAGGAATCCTTTAGCTGCTGAAAACTCTGCAGCAATGCCACCCAACTGATTTACAGGGAAGTGGGGAGGGGAGGAGAAGGTACAATTAATTGAACAAGGAGGGATTTAAGGAGCAGGACTTTGCTACCCAAGTTCAGCTTCCTCCAGCAGACCAAAATGAGCTTTGAGACTTCTTTTTGAAAAAGATACTGTAATTTATTGATAAGCAGCAGACAGGACTTTTGCTCTGTTTTACCTGAAAGACAGGCACTCCAGCAGATTGATCCCATATCAGCTCAGAAGCAGAAATGTTGCTGTTTACCGAAACACCAGCGAACCTTTGTGCGGCGTCTGGTGAGTCTCTAGTAATTTCCCATTTCAGTACTGATTTTGCACAGCCCTGCAAACCCAAGAGAACTAATGGGATTACAACACTGGTAACGTGACTCGTAACTCCCCCTGTGCCAGCAACACTAACACAACAAGAGAGTCAAGTAGCCTCCAATATCAACATGACTGCTGTGGTCCATGCTCCCCCTGTTCTACACATAAAAACCACCAAGGTTGTTAACTAAACATTTAATTTCAAATGGGAAAAAAAAAATCCAGCTACGAGGCATAGCCTCTGCATTACTTCAACAAACAGCTCTGAACACAGAAATTGCAATGGTTGCGAGGGAATCTGTTGAACTTCTCTGTTCACCAAACATGACTTAATATGGGGTCCGTGGGCATCCCCACTCGTCTAACGGCTTTGTGAGGATATAGTCATGACAGTGATTCAGACATCTAAAAATAAAGCCCTGCAGGCACAAGTATGCCTGCTCACTACCTGAGTCACTCCAGGCTGTAGGGAGCATGTGAGCCAAAGCTAATTGGTTTCATTCAACTACTGACATGGCCCAGCAAAAAGCCTTGTCACTGAGCTCCGCTTAAACTCTTTCTCCCCTCCTCTCATGTTACTTGAGCACATTTAGACTCTTTCCACGTTGAAAAACCTTTGCTAGGCTTGGGTTTCAGTCATACGGATGTCAGCTTTGAAACTCAGACCTGAAAGATTATAACCCGATGTTGCTGAAGCTGTTTATCCATCTCCAAGGTGACAGGATGTCGTCACCGGCGCTCTGCGGGACGGCAAGCAGAAATGCATTATTATAGATGATTTAGGGAAAAGCCTAATTGCTCACAACCTGCCTACAGGTTCAACAGCTGAAAAGCAAGGTTGTAACTGAGAGTCTTGACTTTGCGTCTGTCCCACAGCACCAGTTTTGAATGGGAAAAACTCAGCCCTCTTTCATCCTTGGAGAGTAACCTCACCTCCCATTCATTAGGCAATGGAAAAAAAACAGAAGCTGGCTCGGATCTGCCTGACACAATTTCCAGTTGCTTTGGACATTACTAATTATAGTCATCTTTATTTTTGACCTCTGATTACAGACTCTTTGCACATTCAGTCTGAACTGTGAAGCTAACCCTTCCTTTCTAGGAGGCTTGGGAGGAACCTTATACCCTGCCCAACAGCCACTGCCCACACTCATCTGAGCTGAGCACAAGAAATAAGATCAAAACATGGAAAGCATTTGCTTAAACATGCTCAATTTTATTTCCTTCTTTAGCAAGTGCCATAGATTAAGGGCAACAGTCCAGGTAAGAGTGTGATGTAAGCTCTTTTCCATGCACGTTAAGAGATGAGCTAACTGTGCTGCAAGGAAGTCTCATTTCTCACTGCCCTGACAAGCACCATACCCTCAGGGCTCAGATGCTGAAAAGCAGATATTCGGTTCAGTAAGATTAAACATGCCTGCACAACTCCAGCGCACCACGCTGGGGGCTCACATCTCTGCAAGAGAAAGAAAAATGAATTTCAGTAACCAGACCAGCACTATCTCCTAGAGAGGCACTACGATACCAATGTAAACTTCCCTAATATTGCTTACTCAGTAAAACAAGCCATCACAGGAGGGCTATGCAAATCACTAAACTTTGAAGCACTACTATACCGTTGCCCCAAAAGGCCAGCTCCCTATCTCCACATACACAGACAAGCATGTGTGCAAAGTGACACAGCGGCAGGGAGGTGTGAAATTTCTAACATAATCAGGTCAGAAGTTGCTTTTACATTATTGTTGTGCCACTTGCATCAGAGGTTAAGAAGCTGCAGGCCATACCCTCAATTCCATACCCTATTCTATATCTGATAGGATCTGCAACCAAACCACCAGTTTTATTGCTTGCCTACAGGCAGTAGGAAATTTTAGTCTTCTATAAGCACAATTTGAAACATCAGTGCCTCCAGCAAGGGGAAACCGAGATGTTAATTGAACTGAACAGCCAAGGAGGGAGAGGAAATACTAGCCCTCATCTTTATTAGCTATAGGCTTAGCACATCCCTACACCATTATGGCAGGAAACATGAGGTAGCTTATGGAGCCTGAGACATATGTCTTTCACTCTACTGCATATAAACATTAAAAGTTACTTTAACAGTAAACAATTCTTTCTGACAACTCTCTACTTTATCCTATCTCCTCATGCCCGAATTAAAATCGCCTGGTTACATCGCTCCTACAGACAGCAGGTTTCAAGGAGAAGGCATACTGCTACAAACACCTGCAGTTCTCCCCAATTTTCTCAGCAAATCCCAACTCCAAAACTAACAAAAGATCTTAAAAAAGTTATAGAAGAACAAACTTCCACAGAAGTAAATTCTAGCAGATCTGTACAAACATCACCAGAAATGCAAAGGGAATCTGAAGGAATCCATGCTGTCCAACACAACCAAGCCTACTGAAGACTTCAGCAGCGTGTAAAGAGTAACTAGAATCTTGTTACTTCAACACTGAAGACAAAGCAGCTATTCCCCAGCTATTTCGGAATACTACTTAGCCTAATGCAGTGACAAGTTTGAGGTCCACTTAAAGGCATAGCTGAGCTTGATTTCTTTGGAGCTTATTTCTTTGCTGGCATGCAACATTATTTCTTCTATCACCCTGGCTATCTGTATTTAAACAGTTGCCGTTACCTTCTATGGAAATTACCAAAAGTGGGCCCTACTAAGAATCAGTTTTTATTTTTTAATAAGCTTCCAGTTTGCTGATACAGAAAGTTGGCCTACATTTCAAGAAACACCTTCAACGCTGACATACAGCAACAAGGCGATAGCTAAAGGGAACTAAGCTGAGACTGTATTTTACCAAAAACAAAAGTTGAACCTTATCTCAGCATCTCTTTACAATCCTGCTGAAACAATTCTTTTATCACCGAATAAATCTTGGTGAATTAACAGCTACTTGAGTGAGGTTTTTACTAGCAGCCCATTCCCTTACTGTATCACATCCCATGCAGCGCATGACATCAGGTTTCCTAAGTGAGATCTTGCCCAAGCCATACCTGCCAGGGAGGCAGAAGGTGCCAGGCATTCAAAGACCACGATCCACTCAAAAAAACTTTCTTTAAAACCCCGTGCCCAGATTCTGTGGCAGAGAGACCTTAGCATTCTATAAATAAGAAATGACTTTGTACAGTATTTATATTTAACCTGTTTTTGACAAAGCAGTAAAACCACAACTGCCAGAGCTATTTAAGTCTCTGCAACACAACACGCGATTGTGTGGCAATCCTGCCATCCAGCCCCGAAAAGCGAATCAATATTAATTTCAGCTTGTGGTACATTGAGCAACACTTTGGGAGCTCAGGAGGTCTGTTTGGAAAACAACAACTCGTCTGTAAGGAGCAGCTCCGGCTCCATGAGGCCTGAAGGCGTTCGGCGCAGGGTCTGGCAGCCCGGGGAGGGCTGCGGCTCGGGTCGGGCCACGCTCCATCACGTCCAGAGAGCACTGCCTCTTCGTCAGGCTCAGCCTGGTGCTTTGTCAAAGCTTCAGCGCGATTAACTTTACGCTCTTTCACTGTGAAAAACATTCAATAACCTACTGATTTCTGAGGCGGATTTCGTATGTCGTGGCAGCTGGGTTCAGAAAGACATAAAGACATGTTTATAAAAACACCTTTGGTGCCATTATTAGAAGGGTAAATACCTCCCAGACCTTCTGCCCTTAATATTATCAACTGGTAATGCACAACAACCCTGCACAAGCTCCATCCCTGTCGGATTTTGAGTCGTCAGTTGGGTCCAGCCAATGAGTCAAAAAAATTAAACTGCAGTAAAGCAACAAGAAACACACTAAACCATCTTTCAGCTAATAAACAGCAACCTATAATGTTGCAAACATAGAACTGACTTTGTAGATATAATCCATGTTTATTAACAGTATTTTGCAGTATAAGAAGCATGTAGTAGTACGCGCTGTGGCAGCCTAGTTAAAAAAACATACCTTGGTAACTGCTACCTAGTATCACATGAGTTAAAAAACACTTATGCCTAAGAGATTATGCGTCTCAGACTCTGCAATAACAAAAAAACAGGGCAGACTGGTAGCCCCACAGACCTTCCCATTTTCTCTCCTCTCATCTGAAAACCCATGGCGGGGGGCGGAGCTAAACCAAGGAGGCAGAAGAGGAGATGGGGTGCTGCTCTGCAGAAGTGGCCGCGTGCTGTGGGAGGGGGTTGCGAGGAGCTGAGCGCCGCAGACTGCAGGACCTCAGCAAAGACCTGATCTCTCCCCCCACGCCCCGCACAACTGCACAAGGAGATGTCCGACCTGAGCTTGGATTTCATTTATTTCAGCATGTGTTTTGGGGAAACTTCCCTTTCCTTTCTACCTTATTTACAAATTTACACAACAAAATCAATTTGCCTCTCTCCCCAAACCAGTAAATAAATTTTGCCTTTTTTTCTCTTTTGTGTACTCATGAACTCCACTCTGAAGCTCAGCAAATAAACTCTCTGCTACATCTACTTCTAAACTGCTGATTTCTGTAGAAGAATGACAGATGGAAGATATCTCTCCTGTTTCATTTTTGGCAACTCTGCAGTCAGGAAAGTCTGAATGCACTAAATGCGTCATCATTCTTCATTAACCTGAAAGCCAGCTATGTATCCACTGCAAAGAGTTCAAAACTGGAAGATGTCTCAAACAAATCTTGGAAAAGGCATTTGACTTGGGGAAAACCTGCTTCATTAAAACATGTTCAGAGTCCCGGGTTCCTCTGCAGAAGGCTCGTACAGTCTATATGACTTTAAACAATACCGCTTCCATGTCTGTCCCGATTTTACATGCAAGCCATAGGTACAACACACCTGTTACGGCTTGACAGCTGCTATTTGATAAAAACCCAGCACTAGATATAGCAGTGACAATGTTAAATTATGAAACTGAACCCATTCATGCAGAAACTTTGAAAGATGCCCCTCACATGAAGACATTTTCAACAGGTATTCAACTCACTTAGAAAAGAGAATTAAAAAACACAGAAAATACTTCAGTACTCCAAGTACGGTCGATTTGCCATTTGTTGGCAGAGAACAGAGCATGTGAAGAGCTGAGCTGGTTTTCTGGCAACTGTACAAATCTATACTTTCAGGGAGATCACTTGAAACTACAATCCACCAGTATTTGTCATGACAAAATGTACCAACATTCAAAGCCACAAGAAACTTATAGCTCGTACTTTACAATTAGAGGGCTTTTCCACCCTAGAAAGTTAATTCAAATCAAGGTGAAGATTGGACACTCACACACATTATTCCCAATAACTCCCTACATAGTTTTACTTTGGAATAAGGCTGTCCACTTGCAAAGTGGATTTAGCTAATTAGAAACCAAATTGGCAATACAGGGCAATATTTAGGGAAGCTGTTTCTCAAAGATAAAAAGATAAAGTCTAGCTTTGTTGAACAGAAGTAGATGACAAACGTACAAGGGGGAGATTTTTCCTGTAAGAACTCTCCCTACAATCCAGCAGCCCGTTCTCAGATTTATTTGCCTATATTTCTTTTCTCCCCAGTTGGTAGGAGTGATTTTATTTTGTCATTTTTATTTGTCTAAAAGACACTCCTGTGGTACTACAAGGATTCAGGAAAGCAGAGGAACTAAACCTGTTCCTCCAACAACATAAACCCAACATTTTCCATTGTAAAGCAGAAATTCCTGGTTTGTGCTCTCCTGTTACAAATCGGAGCTGCATTTGCAAAACAACCCAACAAAGAAGTGCCAGCTCCATTGAAATACTTTGTCATTCACAGACCCAGTGGAAGGGAAGTCAACTGCAGATCTAACAGCAAAGCTCTAGGCTTACATTTAGACAATTGTCTAAACAAAGCCCAACCTAGCACCAAACGGGCATCTAGTTTTCACATAGGAATTTGCAGAATGTTTCTATTGCCCCTTTAATGTCAAAACTGTCATCTCCGTGCCTCTGAAATGACTGCGTGATGGTTTTTCATTTTACCCAGTCAGAAATTCATGGCACAAATGGGTAAGAGGTGGGGATTCAGAGCAAGTGACACTTGCCATCACTCACATCAAAAGCTAATGCAGAACAGATGCAAAGACATGTCAATAATGGGAGAGGACCTACCCGGATGACACCAGCTCAATTCTTGATGTCGCCATGAGTGGCATTAAAGGAGAAACAGACTAACCGTGATCTTGAAGCCACGTAATATTCCTGTAATTGGCTTGAAATGCACTGCCAGTCAACAAGCAGCAGATAGTAAACAGTTTGGCAAAGCTGTCCAAGCAATAATCAGGTTACTGTGAAAGAAATGACCACTACTTACAGCAAATGACCCAGTATGACCAATCTCACCATCCCTAACAAGCCCTACAGATGTAACAGTACAAATGCTTATGGTCGCTTTCAACATTTCAAACCAAGAAACCTCTCCCTGATATTTTTCATTATCTCCCACAGCAAGATAGATGGGGATTTGGAGTCTCCATAAATTCTTACTAGTAGAGAAAACACCCCATTAATTTTCTAACATTACGTCTACCAGGCTTATTTTATAAAATTACTAGCCGAACCAGAGCCCAATAATGAGATGATCTATTTGGAAATAATATTTTGCTTGGAGGAAAAAAAGAAACACCATTTTCATCTATAATCCCCACAAATCACTTTATTTACAGATCAGAGCTTGGGGACTCAGGGACAACCTAGTGACAGGATTTCTCTTCTGTTTGCACCATGTCAGCATCTGCTCTCTTCATGTGAAAAGAAAAAGCTGCCCAAGGACATCACAGCACTTTCACACCCTGAACCACCAATAACCCAAAGAGTCTGTCCAGTTCAGTTTGTTATAAGCACCCTACATTTTGCATTTCCTACTATTTTAGTATTGCAAGTGTTTAGCTGAATATATGATAACACCAACAGGCAGAGTAGCTCTTGTTCAACTTCAGAGAAATATAAACCACTTCTTCACATGAAAAGCTGAAGTCAAATGCTCCAAGGCTTCTTTCAGAAAGTCATCATACAGCAAAATGATGGGCATACAAGGTGAACACCA
>Ga0181612_157359_pt1 | contig 37910 bp, 16 predicted proteins | sample HoacroProtozoa21_FD_119630 | JGI IMG/M metagenome (GOLD analysis project Ga0181612, IMG submission 119630) | Hoatzin crop microbial communities from Cojedes, Venezuel. Combined Assembly of Gp0051906, Gp0051904, Gp0051908
CACGGTGTTCTATGCCATGCATGTCATACTCAGTTTAAAGCTGGGGGATCACGAGGGTCTCATTCTTCTTCGTCCATGGCTGCCATCTGAAGAGGACCTTGCTCGTTGTCCTGCCTGCGATCCTGATGCAGATTCCTATCCGTGCATCCCTGAGTTCAGCTCCTGCCTGCCAGGGCAGTCCAGGACTGCCTCATGCTGCCTGGCAGCTGCTGGCGGGATGCCAGCACCCGGCACCCAACTCCGGGAAACTCAGGATCGGTTTTGTACATTTTATTTTTTTTCTCTTATTATTAATATTATCAGTATTATTAGTGTTATTAGTAAAGCTGTTTTAATTTCCAATTTGTAAGTCTCTCACCCTTTTCCTCCTTTTTCCCTTCCCCTGGTGGGAGGGCAGGTGTTAGTAGCGAGCATCTGCCACTCGCTTCCACAGGAAAGCATTTGCATACTTCAGTATAGCAAGCAGTGAGAAAGGCTAATTTCTAATAGGTTTGGGAACTTTTTTGTATCTTTAATGTCCAGAATGATTTAAAAACAAATTAACTGCAAAGCTGTAGTAGTGATAAATCAATTATAAAAACAATCAAGAGGCAAACCAAAAACAATCTCCTTCTTCCAGCTAGAAATAAAGCTTTGGTTTTCTACTTTTACTGTATGTTAGGCCAACTGCAGTACGTAGGCAGTAACTGTTCTTATGAGAAGCTGTATTTCTTTTTGTGACAGGAATGTATCTGTAAAAGCATATTTCTTTTGCTAGGCAATAGTGTATACCCAGTGAAATCAACTGAATATCTGCATTTCTTGATCTGTTATTTTAAATGTACAGATACAACTTCGAACTAGATTCTTTCATTAAATATTATCATTATTAATAGACACTTATTTGTGTGTGGGTAGTGCCTAAAGGCACCGACTCAGAAGAAATGCCTCACCAGATTAGACATTGCACACAGATGAAATAAAAAGACAGTCTTGCCTGAGAGGCTTTACAGCGTAAAAAATCCCAGGCCTGTGTGGTGGGTATGTGCCCATCTTGGTCTAGCTGACTGCTCACAAGAGCTGCGCCCTTCCCCAACCATCAGCCTGTGAGAACGCACCAGGCTGGTATACTACCAGCTCCAGCCTGTCCAAGCACATCGCCTAGCCGTCCTGTGTGCACAGCCCTTGCTAAAAACCCCCTCTACCACCTCAACAAGATCCTCCTAGCATCCTGTGTACCGAGGACACGAATGCCCTCTTTCTGGAGGTAACCCAGCCAGCCAGCCTGGCACCTCCGTCTCTTGGCCAAGGTTATGGCCAAGACTGGGCCCTGAAACAAAGGACACAGAAAACCAAGACACTTTCATTGGCCAGGGCCCTCCAAAAGTGAGCCTGAGCTCCCTGCGTTGTTGAGGCAATAGCAGTTAGCCCCAGGCAAACCAGATTGCAGCCATGGCTCACTCTGGTCTTCCAGGTGACAGCTTTTAATAGGAATGCCCCAAATAAAAATTTGGTTCACTCAATAATTCTTCAGGCCACACAGTCTTGTCTATTTATCCAATAAACAGTTGTATGGCAAGCACTCTCATGCTGAACCCTCAGTGTGAGATGAAATTCCCTGTCCCTGGTCACCACGACTGAAACACCCCACATAGACCGTCACCTTTGCTTCTAAATGCACTTTGTTAGTCCAGTGTCCTCTCAAATCAGGATGCAAGTGGATGCTAGGATTGCTAGGTAATCCTGGTCTTGGTGCAGGGCCAGCAATGCCTGATCGGGTGCACCGTACCCAGGCAAGGGCTCACACCATGTGTCAGCTGCAGAGTGCACCAGAGCAGGATGCAGGTGTTGAGGCTGTGCTATGCCATCCTCGTCTGTCTCTGCTCACCTCAGTGGGGCTGAGACGGGGTTGTGATGGCTGTATGCATGCATTTTTCCAAGAGACCTCAAATTGTGTATTGATTCAGTCATGTAGGGCATGTGGGAGAGCATTCCTGGCAGGCAGCTCAGTTCTTGACGTGGCACTCTGCTCAGCTTGGGAAAGGGCAGAGAGTAAACCGTCCACGCTGCAGGTGTTCTGAGGATGTTATGTGAGTGACACTGTTTTGTGGGATTGGGGGCATAATGGTGTGGGCTCTGCTGCACTGGTATATGGTGCATGCCTGGCAGGTCAGGGCAGCTTGGCGAGCTGTTGTGCAGTCTCTAGAGTGGCAGACTGCCTGGGAGGTGTGTGCTGCAGGACTGAACAGTCCCAGGCTTGCCCCAGGATGACCTCTTATCTGTTAAGCAAAGGTGCTGGTCAGGATATATATACCAGCTTTGCCAGTCTCAAGGGAGGAGGTACCAATAGCCCAGCTATCTCAAGTCTCATCCCAGTGCTGGGATGGAAAGAGAGACTCACTCCCATGGCACGCCTCACCTCTGCCTCAACAAGCACCACAACAGATAATTCCCGCTGCTCCTTCCCCGCCAAGCCGAACGTCCCAAGAAAGCACCACTGGCATGAATGTGCACAACAGCTTTTGTAGCTGTCTGCTCTGTTCCGCCAGCACACGGCTGTCACTGTGATGATGTGTATCAGAAGCTATTATAAAGATACAGTTTTGGGGAATCTGTATGTTGTTAGACACACTGCTAATACAAAAAAAAGAAATTCAACTTGATTATTCACTGACTGTATACAGCTCAAGTCCCTTGCACAAAATGTTGTTTTCACCTGCTATTTAAAAAAATATCAGGCTTTGACCTTTCTCTTTTTAAGCGTTCGATCTTATTTTAAAAGACTGAAGCAAAGAATCTAAATATGGGTTGTGCTCTTGCGTCATATTTTGACCTCCTTTATTCTGCAAGAAGCTATCAAGGCTGCAACCACATATCAGTAGTGGCCTTTGTAGGAAGAAATCTATTTTCAAGGTACAGTTAAGGTTAATAGCCATGTTGCTCTTCTTTTTTCAGAAGCTCATTTAGCAGCACTATTATGATGAGGATGATGATGATTGATTACTAACTTCTGCCTTTTTGCACAAAAAGCACCATTCCTGATTGGCTAACTATAAATGCTGTAATGGTCATTAACTTTGTCGCAGGAACCACTGCCAAAGTGATAAATAGATTTGGTTTACATTAGCTACCAGCCTAAAAGCATCATTTGACCTCATTAATAGATCTAATAAAATTTGGAGTTACGCCCCCTAAGAAGGAAAACTATCTTTCTTAGGACAAGAACTCCAAGGCTTTTTTCTGGTCTCCATAAATACAAATGTTGAAATTTTGTTCCATATAGGTAAGCTCACAGTTCTTTCCAAAATACTTTGTGCAAATGCTAGGCATTGAAGTTTTCCTCACTTCTTGTTCAGTCTGGGAGAAGTAAAGCTGCTCCTAAGAGGCATTAAAAACTACCTGTACACGCCCAGGGAAGCTGTTTCTTGGAAAAGTGGTCAGCTTGCTGAAGGAACCAAGAACACAACCTTTGCACATGTATGTCTGGAATTTCATGTTAGTATGTTGAAATCGACATCAAAATTTTATGGCTGATGTACAGATATAGCTCTTCAGGTCTGTGGACTGAAAAAGCTGCAGACTGAATTTGATCTCTTAATTCACATTTCCTCCGTACTGCCTGCAAATTGATTCTCGTTTCCTTCATCTTTACTTCTGTAAGGTACAAGTATAACACACTCCTCACTGTTGCTGTGCTTTTCACTTTGCTTATCTAGCAATCCTAGAAGTCATTAATTTAATGTGCCTGGAATATGTTTTCTCTCATGTTGTGCTTCGGTCTTCTGCTAATTAGCTTGAATAATTAATTTACCGAGCTCTAGTCAGGCCCTGTATTCACCTAGGCCATGAGTGCGTGTTACAGCTGTAACCCAAAGTTGATAGTTTTGGTTTAAGAGATGATGTGGATCTGAAAGAAGCTTGGAAAGGACTGTTTTATGAGCACACATATCATCCTGAAGGACATCACAAAATGTTCTTGTATGGTGTGGATTAATACAGGCAGTTTGTCCCAATGCTTTCTTTGCCCTGCTAATATTACTGGCTATCAGCAAAAGCAACTACTATCAGTTTGTCTCTTAAGACCGCAACTCTCCCTAAAAATCTCATCTAGTAGTTTGATCTCCCTTTTTTCGTTTTCAACCTGGCATAAAGTAAAGTGAAGTATGACTCTGCAAGCTTTGGTACAGAGGAGGAACCACGGAAAAGAAGACTCTTTTCATCAACTTCTGTGTATTAGTTGGTGATTGTTGCTTATTCTAAAATTTAGCAAGGTTGAGAATGGGAACCAGAAATCTGTACTCCCCTCTCATTTTGGTTCATAGTTTGAGTTATTTTCTGCACAATGCTATGACTTAAGCATGAGTTAGAAGTGCTGTCATACATTAGAGCTTCTGGCTTCATGAAGGAATTTAATCAAAGTCTCTCCATTTCCTGGAGGAGCAGTCCAACTTTCAGATTAATACATAAAAAGTGGTGAGCTGTGCAACCAGCATGGTATCAGAAGACCCAGCTGTGTTCTACTCCTACCCCCATTCCCCAGAAAGAAGGGCTGTAGGCATCTGTCCTTCGAAGGGGAAATATAATTCCCCAGTGTTTAGTGGACAGGTGAACCAGTCTCCTGCTCATGTGCTAAGGGTTTCAGGTGAAAACCCTCCATTTTAAACCCCTACATCCAGCTTGCTGCTGGACAGCCAGCCTGGGAGGCTTTTCATTGTTCTGAGACCCCTTGACTTCCACCTGTGCTGAGTTTGAAGTCCAGCCGTGTAATACTGAATGCAAGCTACAAGCTCTTCTCAAATTTTGTCAATCATTTTTCCTGGATATGACAGAAAGAAATAAATCTCCTTTCAGTACCAGAGTCCACCTTTGATTGTCAGCAGTAGGTGTCAGTTTTGCCTCACACTGCCCAAATGAAAACCAGACACGTTTTAGGCACTTACATCCCTTACGGGATCTAATTGTGCGAGCTCAATTCCTAGAAAGAGCATCCTTTTCCTCCACCTCCTCCTGTAGTGTCCTACTGACACTGAGTGTGCTCAGCACAGATTGACCCTACAGGTACATCCAGGCCAGACTTTCTCCACTAAGTGAAGCATTCCTGTAAGGGCACACTGAAAACTCAGTGCTGAAATGCTACTGGCTTCTTCTGTTCATTGGGAAGAGAAACAGAACCTTATGCCAGCTCTGCAAATAAATTATTAGACATTCTTGTTTGACTGTGCTGCAGTCAATGGTCATCAGGGTCTAACTCAAAAGTTCTATACTAGACGTGGATCTACAGTCCTATCGTTGACACCACTGTATGTTCATTGCTTTTTTATCTTCGAATTGCTTTCTGAATGCCGATTTGCTAACTGACATAGTCAGAGAAAAGTATTATTTTCCTTTTCAAGAAGGAAAGCCAGGAGAGGATGACCTGTGACTTGCTTTGAGAATCACAAAGAATGTCACTAAAACTTGAGAGTGGTCAATCTAAACCCATGCCCATGTACGCTTCACTCCTGAGACTGGTATATTTCCACTCTAGTAATATTTTGCTCCAGTATTTACAGTCAACTTTAGCAACTGCTCTACACGGACACATTTTCTTACTGCTATTTAATAACCACTGCATCCCCTTATGGCTCAAAAACGTATCACACTTACTAAAATCATTTAATTAAACCCCATTCTTCTCATTGGATTAATTTCATTGCTACTGATCAAAGAGGCTGAAAAACTGATCAAATCTTGAAATTAAAAGTAGACAGCAGAGTTCTTGCTTCTGTCTCTTTATAAATACAATCGAACTTGAAGTGATTAACCTCAAGTTTGGCCAAAACAGAGAAATAAAAATTAAAAGGGAATGCCATAACTAAGCATAGGAAAAATAATCACTTTGGAATTAGAGGTCAGTCTGCTGAAATCAGTGGCCATGGTCCTGATGACTTCTGTCCAGCGAGGTTTCTTTCCCAGGTTCCGAATTCTTCTTGCAAGTACTCTGCCACTAACTAAAGAAGCAGTTGTTCTCTCTCCTATTAAGAACTTTGTAATAGCTAATCAACAGTTCTTTCAAAGCTGTAACATTACCAGTAATGAACTATTAATGCTCCATCTCCTCAGAACTGAGTTAAACTCAGAACAGAAAGGGAGAGGCAGCAAAAGAAAATGGGCTCTGTGAAGCATGAATAAATAAAAATGAAAAGATCATAAAGAAAACAAACATTAAGGGTAGAAGAGCAATCAATAAAGTCCAAAGCTTGCAAAGATTGTCTTGGAAAATAAGTACGCTAAAGGAATTTAAATAAGTATAAATGGAATTCTCAGAAAGATTTATTTAAGAGTGAATTAATTCTTCAGTGCCATTTCCTTTTTTCTTCCCTTGCCTGACTGTCTCTTAGGCTACTTCACTTTCTGCATATGCTGCCACATGACAATAACAATACATTAATCTCTAAGTTATATATGTTCTTCCATAGTGATTATTCCAGCAAGCAAAAGGTTAACACATTTAAATGAATGCAAATGAGACGGTGGTTTGTTATTGGCTGAAAGTGCCTCAAAACAGACTAACAGTGATACACAGATGCAACTTTGCATCTGCAGTCTAATTAAAACTAATCTAATTAAATATGGTGCATCTGTAAAGCAGCTTGAGCGCTGCAGAGAACACACAGAATTCCTTTTATAGTTGGAAAGAGCTTCCAAGAGCCAGTGTGTCTGCCATTTCACTTTATTTGGAACCACTTTAATAGCAGGTGAGTAATCAGCAAATAAATACTCTGTAGCTGCTTTGGAATTGTTCATTCACAGGAGCAGACACAGTAATAATGTATCCAGAAATATATTACAACAGCAATGGAGGCTACGTTGGCTGGATAACGTCCTTTCATTAGGCAAAATGATACATTTGGAAAAAAGAAAAAAGCTTGAAGCCGTAAGTCATCCTTCCGCCTCACTTATGAAGGCAGAACTCAGCTACAAAAAACCACTTTTGCAGATGTGTTCCGTTACTGATGTGAGCTGTTCACAGCAAAATCAGGCATGATCAAAACCTTGCCTTGTCGAGGGATTTCTTTTAAAATATTCCTATTAGAGAATCCCTTTTTTTTCCTGGCAAATAAACACACATCGTATTCAGTATGAAAACTTATTGCTCTCAGTTGAAATCCTACCACAAGCGATACTAGCGCTGAGAACTAAAATGGCCATGAGGTAATAAAATAGTGTGTATAACCCTCTACCCAGCATACAGTGTACAGGCTGTGAGACCAACGCGAAAGAATAAATTCCAGTGGTTTATCTTCATTTCTTTCCCTCTCAAAAATTCAAGTAAGAAACTTTGTATTAGAAGACTGTCTTAAAATGCTTAAATCAGCTACTCTCCGATGAAAGACGGTCAAAGGAGGACAAATCTTGATGTAAAGTTCATCACAACATACTTCCATGAAGTATTGCAGTAGACAAAGATACTCTGCATACTCCCACCTGAGAGAAATAGTCTGAACTGCCTTGATCCTGTTGCACCCTAATATAACTATGTTTGTAGAAAGCCACATATATGAAGGTACGGTGCTTGGCAGGAGTCTGAATCCGTGCAGGGTAAAGAGGCTCTCCAGGTTTAATTTTCCTTTTTCTCCCTTTCTAAAGGCTCACCAGATTGCTAAAATGTTGAATTTAGTATTATCCAGATTGCTAAAATATTAAATTCCAATATGTATTTGACTCTGTGGGACAGGCATGGCTCTGTATTTCTGGGAAATTCTCCACATCAAGCCAACTTTGTGCTAGAGCAGACTGATGGAATAAGGGCATGAAAGAACTATATTGTAGACATGACACTCTCCTAGAAGGCCAGCAAACTGATTCTTCCTACCATTTTAGATGAAATATTCACTGTATAAAAAATTGAAATAGGCTTGAGAGTTGAGTTCCGGAGACTTACTGTTTTCTTGCTTGGTACCCTAACCAGTGAGCTATTTATCCCACATATGCCAGAAGCTAAGCCACTTCTCACACAGAACAATGTTCCCGAGTCCCTGGGTCTCCCACAGAGGATTTCTGTATCAGCCTCACGTGACAGGGATGAGTAATGCGTTCTCCATGCAGTCTAACCTGAAGCCCATAGGTTAGCTCTCTTCTCTATGGGGTGAGATATCCGGGTTTAAACTTGTTTTGGCTGAGTAAGATGCTAGCCATGTTCTTCCTTCTCTCATGATAGTGCCTTAGTAACTTTCCTTATTACAAAATAAAACTGGTGACAACACTATCAGCATTTCCCTTTCCTTTAGCCCTACTGTAGTCCCACTAGTGCCAAGTACGAAAATACAGCCTCCAAGTAAAAGAGTAATAGGTAAGACAGATAAATCCCATTGTGAAAATTGTGTCTGCTGTTTGAAAAAATGTACAGAGGGCTCTATTATCAAAAAGAAATCGTAAATGATGAAAATTTTCAAAATTGTCCCATTAAAGTAATTTTCTTTGCTGCCTGATGTTTTTAGACAAGTAGAGCTCTGATTTGAGTCCTTTCAGTTGTAAATAGTTCCATTAATTTCAGCAAAACTATACTGAACAATGTTTGTGGGATTATGCCTTGAGGTGAACTTACTACTACACAGGAAAAAAGCATGGCATGTTTCTGACAGAATTCCTTTAACCTAGGAAAGATAACTGTGGTGATGCATAGAAAAGGGGTATTTTGGTAAGTCACAACTAATTTTCAAATGAAATGTCAGTCTGAAATTGCTAATTGAATAGTCATTTTCATGGTATTTTTCTATATGCTGCTGTGAAATTTACTCCATTATAGAAGCTTGCAAAAGGCATCTTTGATAATTCAAAACCTATGTTAAGGTGAGGTTTATGTGCTGTACGGGCTGCCACAGAGGCCCATGCAGCAGAATGAATATCCCCCTTTGTGAATATGTGCACTGATGGTTAACAGTACTGTGCACTGCACTAAAAAGCCTTAGGGTAACACAGACTTCAAAAAAGTTGTGTTTTCTTTCTTGTAAATATGTGACATGAAGAAAAGCTCAAAATGAAAAGCATTTAACTTCATATGAGGGAAATTTTTTTCAGATCTAGATTTTCTTGATGCTGTATTTTATTGTGGTATCATACATTTCCTACGGTATGAAAAGCGAACTCTTAAATATGTTGTTATTTTATCATCATGTTTTGATTTCAGTGCAATTTGGAGCTTCTAGTGTTGTACAAACATGTGGCTGTATATACACTGCATTAAGAACACTGTATTTACTTGTTTTACTCTTTATTATATATTATCTAATTTGTTATTTATTAGTTTGTTGTTTGTGTATTTTTATTTATCTTTACTGTTACTCTTGTATTACTTTGATCACACTTCCCTCCTACGTTTGCTCAGTATATATACTCATAAGGCAAGCTGCTTTTATAATGTATGAAGGCCTTATTATGGCTCAGCCACCTGTGAATTTTCTTTAAATCAGCACAGAGTTTAAGCCACCGTAAATATAGAATGGTAATTCATATACGGTAAAAAACAGATAACATACACTATATGGTGAAATAGAAATTATTTTGAAAAACAACGTAGGACATCTGACACAAAGTTTCTAACTTCTAGACTTAAAACTTGACTACACTTGTGAGCACAACACTTCATAAAATTTGCCTCTGAACTCTGTGCTGCCTTTGTTATATTTTCAACAACCAAGGAATGCAGCAAAATATTGGTTTGCCCAACTTCTCTCAGAAATAAATCTGCAAATATTTGCCTCGACTTCTGATCACTCATAGTAGCATATTACTCTGCAGTACAGCAAAATTAGGACTTCTTGGTGAAATCTCAGAAACGGTTTCCAGAAACTAGCAGATAACTTCTGCTAATTTTGAGATGACAGTTTTGAGTGTTTCTAATCAGACTTGTCAGAAACTCCTGGATCTGCTAGGTGGTGAGGAGCCTGTTCTTGAGCTGATGAAAAGGAAGACCTCATCAATACTCCTTTTCAATAGAGCTTCAGAGTCAAAGTTATGGCTACTTACAAGGAACACTATAGTATATGAGAAGTGCAGTTGGCAGAGGTAAAAAAGGGCTGATAAATTTTATTGTTATGGTGAAATAGTCCTTTAACAAGGATAAAGGTTTTGTCTCCATCACCTGCAATACACAGTAAGTTTGGAAGGTCATATTTTTGTGCTGTGACTAGTATTTAATCTATCCCAAATCATAACTAACTTATGTTGGCAGTGTTGTCCCAGGAGACTCCACTAAAGTAAGTGAAGCTAGTTACATTTATTCAGGCACACCATGGTAGAGGTGACACTTGATGAAAGAAAAAATCCTTCCCTGGAGCAAAACTAAATGCCTTTTACCTCACTGCTGATGGCTTAGAGATGTAGTACCTCTGCAGTGACTTCCACAGATTCAGCCACTCAAGAGTTAAAAATACCACCCCAAAATAAACTCTATTAAACAGCTCTCTAGTGAAAGTATTTTAATTATGGCCGACATGTAGACTATATTTTGATTGATAGCCCTTTTATCCCTTTATGAAAGCAGTTTCTGACAGACATACCCCTTGCAAGTGGCTAGTACTTGTTTAATTGGCCTCACATGCCTTCAAGTTGAGCCAGCCCATGCCAGGAAACAACCTTCTGGAAGCCAGCACTGTAACCAATTTTCCTTTCGCTTCTCTGTAGACTTGGCAATGATGTGATTTATCTGGCTTGTCTCAATTGTTGATCCTTATCTGAGGTCACACACAATTTTGCTGACTGCCGTCAACATCGCAGGGTTGTATGCAACACACTTTTCCCTTCTGACTCTCCTTCCAAAAACGCTTCTTGTCCAACTAGTAGTGCAGTTAGTAGCAGTTAGAAAACACTTGAGCAGCAATATGAGGTTTCCAGTTCATGGTTCAGCACAGGAACATTCAACATATTCATGGGGTAAAAAGCAACCACTGACAGGAGCCTTGTTAGTCCTGAGCAAAACCAGCCAGTCCTACCCTCATGACTTCTGCCACTGACAAGAAAAAATTGTATGTTTTACAGTACATTAGCCTTGAAGTTACTGAAAAATAAACTTCAGTATTCAGTCTGCTTTGCTAAAATGTTAGCTGAATGCTTTCCACTTCTTCTTAGCAAGCTTTGTGTGATGTAGAGGGAAAAGTAGACAAATATTGTTTTATATTTATTCTTTTTCATCAGAAGTATCCTATGGCAGACAGACAGCCTGGAGAATGGCGCGGAGACTAGCACTGGCAGGGAACCTTATGCCTCTCTCAGTCATATGTCAAAAAAATTTCAGGGCCTTTAACTTTCCTCTTTCCTCCTGTAACTGTACTCTACGTGAAAGTCTTAGCATGGCGGAACTTTTTTTTTTATTTTTTCTGGAGAGGCAGAAAGTGTAAATGAGAGGAGAAGGTGCTGTGTGATGAGGGAACCAGGAAAAAGTACGGAAAAGAGGCAGCAGATGAAAGATAGTGAGAAGAACTAGACTTGTAAGTCACAAATTGGTTACTGTTTACTTTCAGATCACAGATGTGACCTCTAACGCTTACAAGCCATACATCTCCTCAACATACTCTGTAATAGTAATTCCCAGATCATCAGACCTATTGACATGGAGGTTGTGAAGACATATACTGCTGTTAATGCTCGTCTGTCTGGTGGAAGTAAATGTTGCATCTTCTCGGAGAAAGAATCATTGATTTATTTTTTTTTTTAACCTTTGAAAAGGCAATTTTAAGTTCACCTAGCATCAGGACAGGAACATAGATATTTTACAGCTTTCAGTTCTCCACTCCCCAAATGTCAGTACAAACACAAAACTGATGCAAACCTCCTTTATTTTCCTTGCCTCACAAAATATTGTGGGAAAGCAGGGAATATCAGCACTGCTTCGCTACATCAAGAATCCTCACTGACACTTCAGTCTCCTAATGGCTCCCAACCCTCATTCTGACAATGCTGAATGCGTAACAAACTGCTGTAATTCAGCATTCTCACAATTCGGGTATAGCCTCTAGTTTGGGAACTACACAGTAAGTACACTCACCTACAACTATAATGTAGCATGGACATAATTTATTTTAGTCTATGTTGATGTAAGCGTATTATAGCTTGTCTTTACCTCTTACAAAAACCAAACCAAAGCAAACGCAGCTTTGAAACAGAGTCATTACAGTACTTCTTAATCTATTAAAAGTGATCCATCTTAGCATACATGACTGATACATTGTACGCTCCTAGCACTTCATAATTCCTCCTGATACCAAGGCAGAGATTCAAGAAATCTGCCCAAACAGAGAACTATCAGTAGCATTGAAGGCACTCCTACAATTTCATCTGCAAAAATTAAATTACTGCTGGGGTCTAGCCCAGAAAAAGACTGAAAAAGTCTTGAATCCTGCGATAGTCTGATGCTGACTTTCAGATGCTCCTCAGAACCAAAGCTGAAAGGAGGGAGGAATTAGCGAGGCAGCACATCTGCTCCCTGCTCATTGCCACTGCACTCCAATACACCCACCAAACAGCTGAGCAATTCACTAACGCTCATGGATGACCTAAACCCAGAAGAAAGCTAACCAATATCATCCGCCAGTATCCTGGATCCCTCTCAAGCATAGCAAGTGGCACCGTGGTGGCCTGCTTCCCCCGGAGCCAGTAATGCTTAGGAACAGCAGTGGAGACATGCTAATGCAAGGGCTGCTGTACTTTGGAGCAAGCATAAAACCAACATCCTCAGCTTTTGTGGCAATGAAAGATCCCCTGGGATTCTCCCAAAAAGATTGTAATACCTTACGGTCCCATCCAACTCTCATTAAACTAAATGGAAAGAACCTCAATCGCTTCTGTTGAAACTGGAAGTTTGCAGGGTTGGCCCAACTCCCAAGTGAGGTAATTACATCCTTCCAACGGTTTCCACTGGAAAATTTCAATCCCCCCATCCCAAGTGATCTCAAAGTAGCACTCTACTGATCATTTAAACTAAACAACTGCCCTAAATACCGTCTTTCTTGACAACAATCATGAAAATGTGTGTTGTGATAATAAGCCATGTGACAAAAGAGGGTAGAAGTCTCAGCAAGCAGCCTACTAAAATGAATGCGAGGTAAAAAAATTACACTGATATTCATGAATGTCTGAAAAGAAATTTGTTACCACCACTGTACATGTGTGCAGTACAAGTCTCTAAAATCACATCACTTGTAGAGTTACAAACTTCTAAAATAACCATAGCTAAAGTAAAATTAATTTACACTAAAATACGAATTAATGTAGCAGTTCATCAGGTAAATTGCAGCATGTATTAAAATGTGTTTACAGTCTTGATCCTCCAAATCACTTGTGTGTAACAAATTTAATCTGATGCACTATTCAGGAACTTAAAGGTTAGTACACATTTAAATACTTTACTGGAATAAACCTGAAATTCTATAATCTGCTGTGTATCATTTCAGTATCTGAACTCAGCCTGCATACTCAGGTTATACTTGCACGGCTGTATTAAGTTAGAATGTACTTCTGTTGCCTTTCATGTTATTTAGAGAAGTGGTATAGGTCAATCAAGAAAAAGACTTGGAAACAAGAAAAAACTTGTTCACCAATTTGCACTCTTCCTGCACTGCAGGGTTCATCTAGTGTGGCTGTGCCATCAGGGATTTCGTATCACAAATTATTTTACCTAATGTGGACATTTAGGGGATTAGTTGTTTGTATTTAAAGAGGATATATTTTCTGTTCCTTTTCTGCCAGGAATTACCAGGATAAATATTCAGTTCAACAGAATAAAAATACTTCTTGTCTTTATCATTATAAAATTATAGCTAGTTTTCTTATTCTAGGTGGCAGCGAGAAGTAGTAGTGCTGTTGGACAGATTCGTGACTTTGCAGAATCAAAGCTCAGCTGTCAGCAGGTTCCCAAAGAAAATGAGCTGTTGCAAATCAAGGATGTTGCACAGTTTAAACACTTCAGTTAATACACTAACTAAATGGAAAAAAGATTTTTGTAAATAGTTTCTGTCTTCCATTTTGTCTCTTCCTACATACCTATATCAAAACCACAGTGTGCATAACATAACAATACATCACTGTTAAATAAATTCATGGCTGTTTCAGAACAGTCACGTCAATTTTGACATTTTTTCATGCTATGTTATCATCATTAATGTTATGCCCTGAGTTCAGGTAACATCAAGCTTTCTTGTTTATTCACTGGTACTGTCCACCCCCCACACTATTTTCTGTCATCTTGGCCACCTCGCTGTCCTAGGACTTAAAACCCATCAATATATATTTCATGAGGCAAGAGAGTTTAGAAATTGGTATTCTGGAACAGTTTCCTATAAAGTGATTACCATCACCGAGTTGTAATCTAAACTGCTATGCTAGACTGAAATTTATGAATAGTAAGCTTGCCTTATCTTCCTCTATCCTTCTTCCCCTGCCCACAGTGCAAGTAAATCTGCACCACAGTATATTACAAACAAATAACTGACTCTGGGGCTGAGACTTGAAATGCTGTATTAGAGCTTAGAGCACGTGTTTGCTGAAAATTGTGTATTGAGGTCTTAGAAAACATGATAAAATAGCTGGCTTTGGAGGAGAAGTGAGGTTTGAAGCCTAAAGAAGAAACAACTCTGAATGTTGGGTTAGCAAGCTTGTGCCCATTTTTTCATGTGAGTTCTGGTTACAAGAAAAGTGTTGATAAATGCCTAAATGAAATAACACAGAAGGAAAACAGAAATTTCAATGAACTCTGGTAAGGAAGGACCATAAAAATATCTGTAAGAAAGGTCCAAAAATTATTATCAACATTGTTGACTACATGAAGAATGTATTGCCTCTCTATGAACTGTTTTGGTAAAAAAATGTGATGCCTGTCCTAGTCGTAGAGGTTTTCTCCCCATGGGGGTACAGCCATATGGGGGAATGGTCCTGACACAGCTCTAGGGGGAGGAAGTTCCTTGTGTGGACATGACTTTCAACCCTATTGACAGCTCACCAGCTTTAGGACATTCTTTCTCCCTTCCTCTTCATGGAACCGCCACCCCTACTCCACTGTGTCAAACGAACAGTTTGTGTGGCTGCCTCAACCTGACAACACGGGAGCTGCCAGCAAAGGTTGAGGAATATCATTCAGGCTGCAGCCTGAGACACCTGAGTTCCTGGTCTTCCTGAGACTAAAGGAAATCAAGGGATCAAGCTGGAAAACTAACTTGGATCTGCCTTTCCTGCAGGAACAGCTAGGAAAGAAATGCAGGATTCACCGGGGTCAAACTCTGTAGCCTGGTGTGGGACATTTGTTTAAGAATAAGGAGCCCTGAATACTCAGTGTGCTTATTTTGTCCAATGGCATTTCACAGTAAAATGCATACACTGTCCTTCAGCCAGGTCTCTCATCCAGTGAGCTCACTTCGATAGAAGAGAGTGAACCACTCACTCTTGAAGTGAGAGAAATCAGGCCTCTCAGTCCAGGGAAAGTGTTTTCAGGCTGTGAATCTGTCTGCTATAAGGGCCTAAGCCAGGGCTCTTCCTAGATATCATCGTCTGTGAGACCAGTATGATTTCAGACACATTTACCTCCAGTTTCTCCTTCTGGGTAAACCCAGGCCTCCCGTTTCTGTGTTCTGAAGAGAACCAAGGCATTTAACTCAGGTTTGTGAATTTGACTCTCAGAGACCAGTTCCTAAAAGCTGAGTGTAGAAATCCTGAGCATTTTTGGAGCTCGTTTTTAGATGTGGGTTGAAATGCCTTTCCCATGTGAAAAGACAAACCTCATCTTTCGTTTCGGTGACTCCCACTGCAATAGGGAAGCAGTGCCAGCCACAGTACTGAAACATACCCCTAGACGATACAGGGGCTGTGAGAAAATTAGGGACCTCTTGCTGAAGTTGATAATTAAGATCAGATTCAGATTCACAAACCTGCACAGGAGTAGGCAGATGGCTAGCTCAGCTGCCAGCTGGAACTCAGCGTTCATGAGGCAGTCATTCAAGCTCAGCAACACAGTTTCCTTCTGTGGAGTCAGAGCAACGTCTACCCATACCAAGATCCTTCTGAAGATATGAGGCCACATCTGTAGCTATTGCAAAGTGGCTGTGTGTTCTGTGAGCAGCAGAGGTTTTCAGATCTAGACCAGTTCAAGATCCCACTTGAAATACAAGCCAAGGGTAAAAAAAGATGAAAGCAATGCAAGAAAAGACGCTAAGGACCTACAGTATTCCTGAAAGCTCCTGTTGGTGGTCAGTGGCTCACTATTTTACCCACCCTGGCAACCTGGTGTTGATGACCAGGTATCTTAAAACTCCTCATATATCAATAAAGGAATTTTTGTCTCTATAGAAAAGCTTAAACACTTTAAAGAACATGTATAGACCAAAATAAGGAGGGTATTATATATTTATAAGCCCTCAGGGAAGACTTCAGTTTGGATAATTGTCAGCACCAGACTCACCCAGTTCTACGCAGGATAGTTAACAATTACAACAAAGAATGACATTCTACTCTTCAGCTGCATCAACTTACAGCAGTGCCTCGGAACAACAGAGGCTTCATCACCTACTCTCGGTTCTTATAAAAATGCAAGAGAGTATCTTCTAGCCTGCCACAGTGCCTAGGTGCAAGTAGCTGAGGAAAGGACGGAATATTAATCTTAATAGTAATGCCTGTATTTTCATTGCCCATTTATACCATACTTTTTAAAAGAAAATCTATTAACCATAGTCCCAAGTGCTTTTTTCTTTTATGCAGTATACTGCTGAGAATCAATCTTTAACTGTATTCTCAATTTTAACTTCAGAATAATCGTTCCATGAACTCTCTTTATAGAGCATTTCAGAGCAAGATTACAAACTGAATTATAACAGATAATGGGTAATTTCTATAGACACTTCATCTGCAGGTAAGTTGGAAAAAGACTAGCAAAGATTCTGTTTATTTTATGCATGTCAACATAATTTTAGTGCACCTTCCCTCACACAAAGTAATGAAATTTTAAGATACATTCCCAGTACTGGAAGGAAGCCAGCAACCATGTTCAGTTTTCTGCTTGTAAATTGAATTCTCTATTCAGTTTATAATGCAGTGGCACAACTTGACATATCTATAGTGCAATAAAATACCTACCAGAGTCCTTGTAACATATAAAATAATAATCACAGTGATGTGCTAGAGGAGACCCTTGGGGGTACTCTGGCACCCCTTGTTAAAACTCTGTCACCAAACCAAAGGTAGGTGCTCATCCCTCTTTCTGCTACAGGTGCACTTCATCCCCATGGCTGTAAACGTTGATCTAAATAGGGTTTTTTATTTTCTTTTATTTTGCTGAAATGTTCTCCGCATCATGTATTTTACAGGAGAACTTGCTTCTCCTTCCTTCTTTCAGATTATACAACTCAAAACCAACTGCTGTTTTTGAAAGCGATGTTTCAGACACACATAATCAATAACGTCTAATTCTCTTTGACATTGAGGTTATGCTCCCAGTGTGCTTCTGGCTAAGAGACAGTATTGACCGGACAGTGCATTCTCAAGGTGCTGGAGAAGAGGACAAGGGTTTAGCGCGTGACAGGCTCCCCCTGTGCCGGGGACAGAGGGTGCTGCAACTGCTGCTCAGGTTCAAGTTGCAGGACTCTGCTCTTTGGATTTCTCCTTTCCTCCTCGGCTTGTCCAAGGAATCAAGACAACGGCCAGAGTAGGAACAGGGTCCTTGCTCAGACCTAAGCGTGTCAGATGTGTGGGTAGGGCTTGCTTTGATCAGGAGGGATTGTAACCTCCCGGCGAGCACATGTGCTTGCTGGTGCTGGATCAGGCTGTGGTCTGCAGCTGCACTTTTGGGACACGCTAGAGCAGCGCGTACCTCTAAGAGCCTGAAGTTCCTAGCTCGGTCCTGTATGAGGATCAAACTGGCAGCTGTCATGGATCCAACAGTTGAAGTACGGGACATGTTAAGAGGATCCTACCAGAAGGAATATGAAAGCTCACGGATTGTAAAAATTTTCTTCACGACAGAATCAATCACTAAAGTATCAGCAAAGCATAATTCAGCAGGATCTCAGACCACGCACTCTTCCTTCCACACAAGGATTTTCATCCATGTTCTGTTTCATGAGTTTTTCACTTCCATTCTTCCATCCCTCAGTATCTACCTAGATATTTTGGATTTAAAAAGTGTATTTTCAGGACTCCTAATTTCAAGCATTCAAAATGTGCTGGACCCCTAAAAATAATGAAGGTATTTTCATATTACAAGTTTATAAAATAACGGAGTTGAATTGTTTTTCTTGGTCTCATAATTTTTGTGTCTTCTGGATGTGTGTGGGCAGTATTTTCAAGCTTTTCCCCACCAGCAGTTGATCTAGAAACTTTCATTTAATGAAAAAGAGAATTCTAAAGTTCTCATGCAATCACTGAACTCTGGGATTGAGGGATTCAGGGGGAAAACAAAGTAATCTGAGATTTGCATTTAAATTGCTATATTTAGAAATAATGATCTTTCCCCCCCTCTGTTACTGTACCGTAATAGCTCTGTCTTGTACTTGTTCTGTGTTCCAAAGTAAGTCTTTATTTCTGATTTCCCCTGATTCATTCCCAGTGTAAGGCCGCATGTGTTCGCTTGGCATGAGCAACTGCCACTGATTTGATGACAGGAAGGGAAACAAGAAGACTTGAATTTATGCCTTCCCACTTCCTTCAGCGCTGCTGTTCAAACTTTCCTAAACATCAAGAAATTTCTTTCTTTATTCTTCTCTAACTCTCTCCTTACAAGTCCTTTTTGCCAGGATGCCCAAATAGAGTTTACTAATGTCAGACTGCTCCTAAGCTGTGATCACAGCTTATTGTATTGACAAATATATGTGTGTACGTGTCTATCTATGTGTCTATATCTATAGGAACATACATAGTTACATAGTTCATACATATGAACACAGTCCTCATTTTCTGCAGGCAGGCAGCTATTCCTTGCCTTATATTTAGAGAGGAAAGTTGATGAAAAAAAGACTCAATTTTTTTCCAGTTAACCTTAGAAGATCTTAGGCAATGACAAACACTGGTATGTGCCACGGAAATATAAATAACAGCTATTGCCGAGAACTTTACTGTGATTGTATGGTATTTGTCTCTTTTTTAATTCAGTCTTGAAATCTCAAAGCATTCTATTATCAGCATTTTGCTTCTTTTTTATGAACTTAGAAAAGAACGTGCTCTCTCTTCCCTGTGCCAGTGACGCTTGTACTCCAGGAACCATTAGGAAAAGCAGTGAAATGAGAGCCTGAATTTATCTTCTGCAAATGATCAAGCTGGCAGCTCCATAAAAATTAAGCTTCAGAAAGACCCCATACACAAAACCCTCAATTCTCGAAGAACAGACAAAATTCAATATTTCCTTGCTAATCTTGATGCAAAATAAGAATGAAAAATTAAGAAATGAACTTTATTGCCATTTATAGCGGGCAATAAGTGTTCTTAATACAACCTCAGCTGGGTCAATCAGGAAAGGCAGAAGGGCAGAAAAGCAGAGACCAGCAGAGAGAAAGAAATGATGAGATCTGTCTAGGATGACTGCAGAAGCCTGAAACTTAACTTAAATGGCTACACATATAAATCTAGACTTACTTTATTTGCTAATTTACCCAAATATATCTACAAGTCTGTACTGTAGCTGACTAAGCTATTATTTAGAATTAACCTAAACCTCAGTCTTACAGTTATTTTTACATTTTTTATTACAGTTTCCTCTATAGCCTCCAGTCCCATTTTGTTTTGACAGTTCTTCACTAAGCCAAGGAGAGGTAAATAAACCTTTCACTGAATATTTGCAAACAGAATGTGAAACAAGCCCGCACAGAACTTCCAGTTTTAGCCTGAACCATCACACAGTTTTGAGCTCCTGGTTTGGGGGATTATTGCTCAGTTATACACAATGAATCAAATTTAGGGGTTTTGAGCGGCAGCTACAACAGCTCCAAATGGAGTTGCAAGCCAGCCAAACATTTCAGAATAAGGTTGGTTTGGAAATATAACTATTTATCCAATTACTATGTAAGACAGCAAAGAGCACTAGAAATTAGCAGCAATTTCCTATTACAGAGGTGATGATGGTATCCTGGATTCAATGTATTCAGTATTACAGCTATTAAAGATTATAGGAGAAGTATTAACAGAGTATCATTATTCAGTCAGATGTATGCTGGAATTTTATTGTATTTTTGCTGTTTTATTTACCTTACTGGCAGAACGAGGTCTTCTGTTCATACAGGAATGTGTTCTTAGGAAACACATCAAGATCACTTTGCTTTTACAAAGATGCTTAGCAAGTAAACTAATGTTTATTGATGCTAAGTTTTATTTTTGCATGGTTAGTATCAGTATCTTGACATTTAAAGCTTCCGCCCAAAAGCTGTTGCTGCCTTGCATTCCCATAGTCTTGCTAGAACTCACTTACTGTAAATGTATGGCATGGATTTTCCTAGCCCGTAGACAAAGGCCCAGATGGGAGAGCAGTGAGAGGGAGGAAGGAATCAACATATCTTATAAAGTCTTTTAATGTAATTCTGTTTTCAGAAGTGCAAGTGCCATTTTATATGCTTTGTTTCACCCCCTTCTTCAGGTGTTGGAATTGCTACGTTTAAAACGCAAAGTGTAAAAGCAGAGATGGTGCCTTTTTTCTCCTTCTGGTAAACAGCTTAAAAACTCTGCAGATTAAAGATAAATTGGGATAGAAATTATAAGAACCAATTAAGACAGAGTGACTTTTATACACAGTGCAGTTATGCAAAAACAACTGTACTGTGATTATGCAAATTATCCACTCACAACCAAAATGCCGGGATTTACATAACGGAGAAAAAAATTCTTCACAGTTATGCCTCAGTAACGTTACAGGATTCTTGCACTTTAATTGTATGACTCTTTGGAATAAAACGATCCCACTTGCTTTATCCAGAGTGAAATATATGTTAGGACACTGCTATTCTGAATGATTTGTGTGCTTTTGGAAGCCTACACTCTGCCGCCACAAAATGTGGAATCTGTTCTACCTTAAAGAGATACAAATCAATGAAAAAACATAGAATTTCTGCTTGTATCTATCAAAATTTTAACTGGGTTCACATACTGAATCACTGCTCTTGAAATAAATGTATACTAATTCAGATGGGCCCTCTCTTCTTCTTCCTGGAACTTCTATTTCCTTATATTAAATTAATCATTTTTTGACAAAATAAGTCTTCTCTGGTGCATATATTACAGGAGGAAACATCAGTATACTTTAAATTGCACAGACCCTATCTTGTAGTTTTGCAAAGTGAAATCTTAAATAGAATCCTGATATCTGTAGTTAGTTAAGCATGTCTAGACTAACTTGTGACTTCTGTATGTTCTGCAAAACATACTGTTTTAAAAAGATGACTGTTCTATTATAAGCCACGTGGAAGGATCACTGTTTATTCAACTGGGTGTAGTTTGCTGTACCTTCATTTTTGTCATCATGTATTTCAGTATTCGAATGGGGGTTTTTCATATATATATAAGCATGACTTGACATTACGTAATTCCTATGAAAAATCAGAAAGAGAAGACTATATATAAATTAGGTCCTACTATGGCTTGGCTTTTTTATATCTCAAACCAAACTGATTGCAGGTGAGCTTTTTCACAATACAGGTACCTTCTATCCTATTATACATCCATTAAATCATGATGGCTTATTTTCCATCTACAGATATCTTTGGCTGAGGCAACTAAAACATTTAATTATTTCTCTCTTGCAAGCAGACAACAGAGCACTGAAAAAAACAAAATCCTCTGCCAGTAACTACTGAGCTTTCCAAGCCTTCCCTGTCATGTGGGGATGAACACGAGACCTTTGGAAGTTTTAAATGAAAAAGTACACGAACTAGAAAATAGCCTTGTCACTGATCTGCAAAGATGAGAGAACCTGCTGACTATGGCATTCCTCTACCACTTGTAAGACTCAGGGTCAGGTCTACAGTTTGAATCTACTGGAGGAAAAACGTGGTCCATAGTCTGGGAAGTGTTCTCAGACCCAAGTATCTGTGCTGTCCCAGCGGGGCCCGTTCACCATCTTTACTCTCTCTCACACAGCAAGAAACTCCCAGAAAGGCACTATAAAAACAATTTGGTTGGAACAAATTTACATTCTGCTCTGTTTTAGGAGAGAGTCTCAAAAAATGTGTAACCAGCTGTAAGATGTAAGGTCTGACAACTTTTCTACCTCAATTAAATCCTCAACTTTTTAAGAGGCTAACAACACCTCACTGACAACTCCCTACCAACATAAACCAAACAAATAAGTAAGGAAATGGTATAATCTTATGACAGGGAAATGAGGTGTTTCCCGTTCTGCCCCCAATATTTTGGAGACAGCCTACTTAAACTTCTTTGGTGATCTGATTGTGTTCGTTTATACATGAGAAACACATAGAGACCTGTCAATTACAGTCCATTCACACAGGACTTGTCATTGGGGAAAATCGGGAAAATAAAGTTATTTGGGATATAAAATGGTCCAACATGTAAATGGCACTATTTCATATTTAAATATAAAAAAACCACCACCAAACAAGCCCTTTGCCCCTTTGTAGTACAATGAACATTCAACTTTCTTCTTGAAATGGCAAAATTAAACAACAATAAATATACACAGCAGAATGCCATGTTAAACAGTCCCAGTAACTGATGGTGATGCTGGGAAGATCCAATCACGTCTGCAGCCTCTAGAAGGAGAGCAGACAATTGGCATGGGGTATATGATCACCCTAGGTTCATTTACCAACTCCACTACAAAATTACTCCATGATCTTGGACAAGAGTCCAGATTTCTAAAACTGGGGCAATACGTTCCGATCTCACTATCAGCATAAGGTAACCTATTTTACAGATACTACAATGTATTTCATAACAAATAAGACTTGTCTTAGGGCCTAGTACACTTTTCTCAGTAAGCATCTTCATCATGTAACAGTAAAGTTTTTTTTTTTCATGAACAGAAAAAAAACTTTTTATTCAGTCTGACCTGGAAAGATTCTCCAGAGGGGACTTTCCACTTGTTTACATTGTTGTTTTAAAAAAGTATGCAGCAATGCATTCAAAGTTCCTCTCCAGCTACAGACCTTTTCCTAGACCTACCAATTACAGAGTTTCTCATATTGGAATCCATTCATGCCCTTGCTATGTTAAAATCAAAGTTTAAAAATTAAAGAATATCTACATAAAAGTGTCATCTACCTCATTTATACAGCATAGTGAGATAAAAATTAAGTCAAATGTTTCATGAGCTGACCTCTTCCCCCTGAACGTCTTTCCTTTTTTCCTTCTTCTTTTTTCTTCTTGTGGTTTTGTTTGTCCCATGATATCATCAGGCAATTTCATTTCAGTATGGTCTGCACTGGACTGTGCAGATTACCAAACTAATGACATACGGATTTCTTACCACTGTAACACCTTTATTCTTGCAAGTGAGAATTTCGAGTGACACAGAAAAGCTGTTTGCTATCAATTTTGCAAAATCCACATCTGCCAGATTGCCAAGATCCATTTCAGAGATAAAAAATCAATTAATATTCTAATTTGTTATCTGTCTTTATCAGTCACACATGTCTTTACACAAATGATAACCTTCCAAAAATGAAAACTCTTACTTATGTTAAAATATTTCCCTGAAAATATTTTGCACTTACTTACTCTTCTGAAGTAAAAATTATTGAAGATTGAACGAGTCTGTAATGCCTGCCACTAAAACACGCATACAAACACAGCCTTCACCTTCTTGTCTACAAAAGCACCAAAATAATCTGCTTGTATGATTAGGTAATTTCTCTGTCAGTAACAAAAATGATTTTTTCTTTATTATATGAAACATTGACAATGTTGAATTAGTTGTATATTTAACACCAGTGTATGCACACTAAAGTATACCAAATAGGTTGAAGAACCCTAGTATTACCACAAAAAACAGCACAAAGCTAATGCTTGTATTTTTTTTACAAATGTGAACAAATTGAGGCCTCAGCTTTGAATCAATACTTTCCAGCACAGACCAAAAGAACCCTGCTGACTTTAACCCCTGACTTCACAGAAATATGCACCGACACTTTTAAAGTATTCCACATAGGTACAGGAACTCATGCAAACAACTTTCAGTGCCTGATCTAACAGAATTACTGAGTGGGAAGAGCATGGCTATCTTCATACATTACTGATGTACTAGTACTATTTCCTTGTTAAAAAGTCATTTTCCCACTTTTTCTACATTTTCTAACGCCAAAGATACAGAGTTGCCTTATTTTCTCAATATTTATGAGATCTGGCCAAATTTTGCTTTAAGGTAATATGCCCACACACATTTATCATAAACATGAAACACTAAGTGTTACTGTTAGGAAATATTTTGCTTGTTGGTGCCATTGCCACTGTGAAGTTCTGCCATTCCAGTTTTGATGATTCAGCAATAATTCATCAGAAAAAATTACCAAGACAATCTGACATATCAAGAACAGACTCAAATTACATATAAGTTTGACCCTTTTTTTTCTACTCCAATTAATTTTGAGGTGCTTACTAAACTAGGTTTATCTTTCAATTTTTCTAGTTTCGACTAAAACACCTTTAGTATGCTGTCTAAATAAAAGAAGAAAACGTCGAGTTAAATCTAATCTGTCAACAGAAGGTTTTTAATCAATGAAGTTTTACTTACATGGAATTTTGTTGAGTTCATTCATGAACTTCTCTTTTAACTTAGAAAATGCATCTTCTTTTCCTCCCCCTCCTCCAGGACTGGCTGGCTCAGTGACATTACTTGGAGGGGCTGCTGCTACGGTGGTAGCTGGCGGCGCTGCCAGGGCCTCATGATGACTTTCACTCACCATTTTAACCCCTGGGTAATCTGTTGGTATAAAAAAAAAAACACAACAAAAAACCAAAAGATAGTGTTTAAATCATTGAAATAGGTCTCTCATCAATAAAAGACCAAATAGGCAGAATATCACTTGGTACTCATGCTTACTGGGTAAATACAACTCCATCAGTATATGGCTCCATGTTCTTCATAAAATATTTATTAGACAAGAGAGAAAAGTCTTTTACAGGGTTAATTTCAGCCAGAATAATTTTATTGCTTAGAGTTCTCCAATGCTTCTTCAAGCATTTTGAACTGCTGAATTTGAAACCTCAAAATTCCTGTAAAACTCTCTTTCAGATTTATGTTTTGCTATTCAGTTTTGAAAGTATAAGCAAATCAAGTAGTAACTATTGCCTGTGTGCAAATTTCACAGTGTATTTACAGAATTCTTTTTCTACGAGAGTTACAAAGGTGTGGATCATAGCCAAAGTTCCTATATAAAATAAATGAAGTGATAAGGATATAGTAAAAACGCTTGAAGATTTCCTGTCCAAGTAATAACCTATTGTTTCCTGTTTAAGCAAGTTGTACATTAAACTGAAATTGATTTGCATCCATTTTTATCTGCAGTTATTGAAGGCAATTTTCCTTCCAGTTATTTTGTGTGACACTTACTACTGACAATATTCTCTTAAATTATTCAGATATCTCATTGGTCTGTTCCTGAAGCTACAACATCTGAAGGGTACCTAAATGCAGCCATATTGAAATACATGAGAGGCTGTCACAGCCATCACCCCACATCAGCATATTTTAAATTTCATGTTATTTAACAGCCATTTTGTAAAACCTTTACTTGAGCATACATTACAAAGCAAAGGATTCTGGGCCAGCGGGGTGAGATGAGATGCACAAAGCAATTTCAGTATCACAAGAAGGTTGGCTGAAATGTTTGTATTGGTTTTGAACACGTTGTTCTGATTTGCTGCTGCATCCTAAATATCACTGATCTGAATAATCATTCTGTTTTTCTTCAAAAAAGCAGAGGGAGAAAGGGTCTGAGAGATAATAAACATTCATTATTGCTCTGAGTGTACAATTGCCCCAAAAGACATTTGGCCTTTGACCTTTTGCTGACAAATTTAAACATCACCCTAGGAAAAAAAGGCAACACATCAAAATCAAGTTGGCATAAGAGCATCTGACTGTATGCAATTCAATGAATCACGAGCTTTCCTGCCTTACGTGACTGTTTTCATGGATGTTGCTGAGAGTGCTCAAATCACTAAATCAAGACGAGGACTGGCTTTTCGTCCTTCAGCTTTACTTCTACGAGCTGGCAGTCATGAAGACCCACAGGCGCAGACCCGACTGCAGGCAGAATGAAACTTTTGAAATCACCTTCACCACTCTTGACATTAAACAGGGGTCTGCACACAAGCAGAGTCTGGAATAGAAGCCATTCTCCAATACTGTCACCCAGCGAAGAAGATTTTAACTGAATAGGGGGTTGGCCTTGTTCTTGAAGAAGCAATTTAGTGGATATTTTGCCGCAATTATATTGATGCAGCACTGAATGAAGCAGTATTCCCTGCCTGCCCATTGCTTCAGCCTTTGCCCTCACAGTCTCTAGCCTAATATAAAATCATGTTGCTGTTGACACAGAATATGTATATGATGCAGCTCCATAAATATTTTATAAGCACACAGTCTTATCTATTTGCCTGTAACAACACAGGAGCAGTTCACTACCTAAAGCAGACTGAAGTCGATGGAAAGATTCCAGTTAATATCCATGAACTTTGGCTCAAGTCCAATGTCTGTGAAGATTTCCCCACTTGCCTCCCAAAATAACAATCAGGAAAAACATGTAGTGCATAATTTGTGTAGTATGAAATAACGTGCCAGCTATTCCAGACTAGACTTTTTCCATATGCTCTGATGAATGCTATGAAGCAAAACATGCAGAGCCATCAGCTGTAAACATTAGTGCTGTTTTATATTATAGCATTTTGTCAATGAATGTCAGTTAAATCAGAAGAAAAGTTGTATGATATATCATAATTAAATCAAAATTAAATTGCTTAATTATAATATATTGCTTAATTATTTCAGGCCTGGCAGTTGACTATTTTATTTTGTAATGGAAGACACAATTTGCAGTGATGACTTTCAGCTAATTAAAAATTAAGGCAAATGTAATTTATTTGCTTCCAGTTTTGTAGCTATATTTTGAAAATATATTAGGAGAACAAATCTGAAGCGTTACGCTTTCATTTATTTAAAAGGAGGAAAAAACAACAAAACAGAGTGCTCCTCTGATCTCCAGGAACAATACTCGGCAGAGCCCTAGTGCAATTAGAGGTCACTCCATCTAATGAGGCATGCACAAATGCTTTGAGACTTGCTAGAGCCTTCGACCTTTACATGCCAATGACACCATCCTGATATTTTAAATAGGTGTGAAGGGGCTGAAAAAGAATCTTGTCTCAGAAAAAGCTTTCTGCGGTAAAGAATTTTCTGAAGAGCACATGCCCGCTCACTTACAGAGATAACCATCGGATGGCTTCTGTTATTGTAATGCTGCAGCTTCCCACAATAATGGTATAAGAACTGTCATATTATTAGAGACTGCAGAGTAGTGGATAATTAGTTTTAAATTGGCCTTTTACAAAAAAGGGGGTTACTTTAATGCTGCAATGCATCACTGAAGGTAAAGATCTACAAAATACTAGCAGATTATCTGCCATTTCTGAAATGGCAGTTGCAAGCAAAAATTTCTTATAGGTTAAAAAATGAAATGTCACAGAATTCAATTATGATTTCCAGCTCAGTGTTCACTACAATGATTATAGTGCTAGGTATGAAATATTGCACATTGCACGTGCAACATGCAGTCATAAATAAAAGTACATTTGTAGTCATAAATAAAAGCCTTTACATGTTTCTATAAAACAAAGCAGAGATTGTATTCCCTGCATGCTGATTCTTTGGTATATCACTGCCCATCCATAGTGCCATATAATCTTTATATGACAGATATAAACTGAAACAACGAACACATATGGGCAATGCTTCAAAGTAATGCTAGTCACCTCTTCACAGAAGTCAATGGAGATGATGATTTGAACCCTTGAGGAACCTTACTGTTCTCTACGCAAGAAAAATTCTAACAAAAAATAATATCAGCTCAAACTTCAACATAATTTCTACATAATTTCCTCTGAAAAGGAAGCATCTGAATAATATACAGACGCACTCTGGAGAATCACAAGAAGCAAGAGATTTCCTTATGGAGCTACACAGTACTGGCTGACTGCCGAAGTGTGCTGGTATGCATCCCGGTGGTTAGAGTCCCATTGGAATGCACCTCTTAAGAGAGTAGTAAAGTAGCAACTACTCTTAAGGGAGGAGAAATGGAGTAAGACTTCTGACATGACTGATTATGGAGCGTGGAGTAGCCTCTGGAAACCTGAAAGCTGAAAGAATGTGTTCTAGGTGCAACAGTTTGTCTATGCAAACATTCACACATATCCAAAGTAAGGTGTAGGGGGAGTAATTTTACTTCTTTTAAATTGTTTTTGAAAAATAAATTGAATAGTGAGAAAATTAATGAGAGAGATGCAGAATGTTCACAGTGATTCACATAAAAGCGGGATTTTCAGGATTTGGAATGAGAGGAAAACGCAAAGTACTGTATCATCTTCTGGAAAATCATGGGGAGATTTATGATAGAATTACAAAAAAAATCCCAAACACCAAACCAAAAAAAGAAAAAAAAAGAAAAAAAGGGAAAAAAGGCCCAAAAGGCAACAAAGGCAACTTGTATGGTTTCTGTGTGGTTAAAGTACAGCAGGTATACCACAGCAGCTGCTGAAGGACTTCATGAATACTTATTCCTATGGAAATAAAATTGGTGACATTGCTTCTCCATGGTGGAATTCAGACAATTTAATTTTGCTCATTCCTCCTCTTGTCTGCTGAACATAAACTGGGTGGAGTGAGACAGCGAATAGGTCAGACATCCCATGCTGACCAAACCATTCCCTTCCAATGAGAAATTTTCTGGAAAGTGTCATTTAACCTTGCCGCCTCTCTAATATTTCTGCCATACTAAAAATTAAAATCAATGAAATTATTAAAAGCATACAAATATGAGTAACTGTATAACTTTTCAGGAGTAATTGTCACCATTCTTTTAATGTTTAATGCTGTAACTCTAGTAGAGCTGGTCACTGTACCTCAAGAAGCATGCAAAGTAGTAAATTGGGATCTATATTGTTGAAGGGTATTCCCTGGACAGCTTAACTTTTCAGCATCCCAAACATGTTCACTTCAGCAGTTATTTCCAGTTTGGAATGTAATCACAAAACTTATCCAAGAAAGAAAAAAAATCACATGTTAACATCAGTTGTGTTCCTCTGTCATTTTTGTTTACAGCTCCTGCGCACTGAAGGAGAAAGAAACTACGAGCTTTTAGTGCTGGTACGTCCAGGGTAAGTGTTCAGTGCTACCAGAGAATCGTTTGACACCACACTGAAAATTTACCCTACTCCATTAGGCTATTTTTAATGAAATTAATTCATCATTAATAGATGGGAGCATTACCAGAATGTCTAAAGATATCTACAATAAACGATCTCTTCTTAGATTTAAGTATTCTGGGATGTTAATAATGTATTTTCTATTCATTCATCTTCCTATTAACGAAAAACGCTATCTTTCTAGCTTCAGTAATGGACATTTATTTTAAAAGACAAGCTCAGAAAAGAGACTTTCTTGGCTTATTATAAAGATGGGTCTGTAACTACATTTTCGGAAGAAAGGAAGGTCATGGAAGGAAGATCTTGTATCAAAACAGCCTTTTCACCACTACCACAAAGGCTTACAACTCGATCCAGATTTAGTACTGCTTTAGAGAAGGTACATGAAAGGCCCAACATTTCACAAGGAAAAAAGTTCTGATGAAGAACTTTAGTGGGGGAATTCACGTGTCCTGTCTCTGCTGCCACCGATGCACAAGAAAAGTCCAAACAAACCCCCGCTGAATCACCCCTGTGCCTCTTTTAGCGGAGGACAGACTTTTTTCCTGCTGCTGTATGTGAAACATCACATCAGTCGACACTTTCTAGATCCCAGCTGTACATTAGCTCTTTAAAACTGTTTTCCAGTGCTTGCTACTGATACCACATGAATAGTTTCATTGGCTTGACCGAATGAACACGATAATGCACCTAAATCTCTCCCCAAAAGCCCACAGCTACTTTATTGCTCAGTTTTAGAAATTACTATGCCAGTGTGTCCTGTCATAGAAACATCACTGGTCCTGGAGCAGGATGGAGGAACACAGTATTATAGAGAGGAAGAAGACCAAGAGATGGTGAGTCAGTAGGGATGAGGACCCCGCTGACGGGGAGAGGGGCACATCTGAGCCCAAGTTTAAGCAAGTGTGGGGCTAGGAAAGGAGTCACATACCAAGTCAGGCAGAAGCGCTGCAACTCCAAGGCAGCAGTGAGGAGAGCTTGGCAGAAACATTTTTTGAAAATTAGTCAAAACTAATTTTCAGTTTTGGGAGCCAACAGCTAGTTATACTGAGTTATCTACAGCACAGTTGTGGACCAGGCAACAAATCTTCCCATTACTAGACATGAGGTCAGTATCAGTCTCCAGAATTTGCTTAAAATAGGAATAAGTATTTTTTAAAAACACAGCTGAAAGAAACTAACTTAATGGCCAAATCCAAAATCACGTCTTTTTTTTTGCTTTGTTTTAGTAGGTTCAAACATGTTTTGCTCCTCTCCTGAGTCATCCATTTAGTTCCTATTTCAAGTGCTTCTGGCAGTGTAGCTATCCAGAAGTTTTGTGTACATAGAAATGAATTTCACTGGGTCCTTCTCTAGTAGTCAGACAAAGCAACAATAATAAGCATCTGAAAAGTCATGAGAAAATGAAATACTGTAGGATTTCCAGTCTAATATTCACACTTAAAACCTATTAAAGCCTATTAAAACCTATTAAAAACCTGAGTATAAGTTATATCCAAATAATATCCCAATCTTTGTGTAGTCTTCTTAACCTATTTCCTTTTTAATTCACTGTATATATAATAAACACAGAATGTATGCAGAAGCATAAAATTGTTCACAGTTCTCTGTCATGATAAACACTTTTTATTTAATTTAAATCATTACAGTGTATGATTTCATCTCTAATCATGTTTCAAAGCTAACCATCTAATGTTGCAGAGAATTTTCTGCGCAGTGGACAGCAAACCATCTGAACATTTTGGGAGGGATATGGACACTCTGAACACTGGAGAAAGACAAATTCCTCAGTGCATGGCACAATCTACATGTTTCTCTTTCAGCTTGCTGGTGACTATTATTAAATACATCGGAACTGTTCAAATATAGGCTCCAAAATAGTTTATGCTGCAGAGTCTATGCAAGACAAACTTTGGCTTGCATTTTCAGAAAGAACCTCAGTCTGATATGAAATCTATGCACAGCTAATCACTGTATATTTTGCAGTACCAAGCTATGCAGAATGATATTTTCAGACTCACTCTTTAAGCTCTTGATGAGACTGCTATTAATTTAAATGAGAACAGTGAAGCCAACACTATTTTATTTCCAGCTAAAAGCCGTAATTTTTCAACTGTGCTTCAAAGTTCCGCTCCTGCAATGTGGAAGAGCCAGAGGAGTCACAGCAGCTTATAGCAAAACACAAAAAACAAGAGCAAGGACCATTGCAGCAAGCCAAGAGTGGTGAGTCCCTTGCATACATTCACTATATAAATGCCTGTTTCCCTGACCGTGTTCTGAAACTCTTATTTTCCGCAAAGTATACGCTATTTCTTAGTCATGTTTTTTTTCTGATTTTTAGAGGTAATGGGGCTAGAGACAGCCCTGTCTCTCTGGATGTTGACATTATTGTCATGTTTCAGCAGCAGTGAGGTTACCAAACCTGTCAAAGCATCACAATATGCATAATTTAACCCCTCTGTCTTCCTCTGCTACTGCAAATGCTGCTTCAAAATGACTGAGGTCCTTGAGAATAGCTAGTTATGAATACGAATAAGAGAAAGAAAGAAACTACAGTAATTTCCTCCCACATGATCATTCTGTCATCTTTCATCCTTGCATCTTGTTTCCTGAAGCTGTAATCTGCATTTTTACTCCCCTGGTACTTACTTCCAGACTTCCTTTATACAGCCATGTAAGACAAAAGAATTCATATAAAAATTAGTGTTCAACTGGATTTAAGCATGCAATTCTAATACAGTCCACAGAGAATTCTTGCTGTTCCAAAACCACTTTAGAGTAATCCTACAAATAATGAAGCCCTTTATATCAACAAATTCCTTGTTGTGTACATTGCATAAAATCAATTTATACTTACATATTTGGCTCCTGTCCTACCAGTGGCTCTAATAAAGCCTATAAACTAAAGTGCCACAGAGATTAATTATGACGAAATTGTAAAATCATATACAGAAACACTATTAATATTCTTGTTTTGGTATCTGTAGGTCATAGCTCTAAATTCACTACTTTCCCTTTGAATCTTCCTGCTACTGAGATTTCCTGTGTGTCCCAATTTCTGCACTCAGTAACCATGGGGTTAGTAAAATTGATTAGGAACAAGCAGGATGGTACTTGCACAAAGGAACCAAATATGGGGAGCTGAGACGTGCAATTCAGTGCTGCCTCTCAGATTAGTTAAGTCTTGGACTTAGGTTGTGAAATAATTGGCACCTCAGAGTGTGATTCTACTCTGACAAGTGACTATATAAAAATGGCACCTTCTTTCTGAAAAAGATCTGCTCCCTATGTATATTCAGTCATATATGCTGAATTTAGGGAGTTACCACATTCCAATGTCACCATTCAGTGTTTTTGCCATTACATCTGCGGTATCAAAAAGCTAAGAAAACAAGGAGAACACAGTAAGATTGCATTCCTCCTCTGGATCATGAACGCAGTTATAAATGAAATTCCAAAGACCAGTCGATTGTATCTTTGAGAACCTACTGCGGATTACACAGTTACAGCTGAAAGCATGGGATGATATCCCTGTAGCCAAGCACACGAAATTTGGGCTGCATAACTTGGTGGTAGGTGGGAGAAGGAAACAGCTCAGCTGGTTTTGCAGATCCTATGATAAAATTACATGGCTGGCATTTAGAAAAATGTAAACAGTTGCTATTTGGCATTAAAGTTTTAAGATGCGTCACCCAAGTGTACTAAACGGAAAAAATCTCACATGTGAGTGAACTTTGTAGATCGAGCTTTGCAAATTCTGTGCGATATAAGATTCAGACTTTTCAGGTAGATGCATTCTAGCTTTAAAAAAATCTCAGTAGTTCATCACACAGTTATCAATCAGACACAGGTAAAATACCTGTGTGTACAAAAATATATCTCTGTATATTTACTTCATAGGTATATTCCTCCCACGTGTGCGTTAACGACATGCTGCTATGCTTGCTATAAGGTGACTAACCAAGTATTCTGATTTCACTGTCAATAAAGCAAACAATGACAGTTTGAGTCCAAGAATTTTCTTGTAAACAGATGGTGGGTTTGTGGCGAAATACACAATTTCCATTAATTGTGATGCTGATAAAAAGATTTTTCAGTGTTTTCTTCAGAGATATCATATCATCACTGAAAACAGGAACAACGCTGCACAACCATGAACGTAAGCTGATTGACTGTGACAGGTTCTGTTAATTGCAGCTACGTGAAAATTACTCTTTCGTGAATGTCACCAATCCAGGAAACAAGAGCATGGGGGCGCAGGAAGCATCTGCATTTAGATCTGTTTATTAAGTTAAAAATAAAAATCATATGAAAAAAGTTATTTGATATTTATGATTAATTACTGTACTTGCATTTTGAAGGCAATCTTAGCACGTGGAAGAAAAATAGTGGAAATTGGAACTAATTGTCCCATAATCACTGATACTTTTTCCTCCTGTTGAGAATGATACGCCATCATCCAATAGCTTTCCGCACGCAGCAGGAAGTAAAATTATCAATCAATTACATGACAATTAATTCCTAACTTGTAACATTTTTTTACTGAAAAGAAAAAAAAGATCCTGATTTGAGATGAATAATCATGCATTCCCTACAGTGTTTTGGAAAAGATGTCCTTATACATATCTGAAATTATTTTAACAACTGATAACTGTAAACTGAGGAAGTTTATAAAGTATTAGTATAACCACTACTTTCTGCTGTTAGTACAACTATTTCTTGTTCTTCAATTATTTCTGTAGATGAACAATCTAGCAAGCATCACATTCACAAGAATGTTGTATGCAACTCACGCGTGAGCAGTACTAGAGAAAACAACTTCAGAATAAAGATGAGGAAGTCACAAAACAAAAGGAAAAAAAACTACTTGGATATTTTTTGTTTAAAAAAAGTTAAGGACTGAATGGTAATTTATGGATTTTTATAAATTTAAACCTTCAGCATTTTTGCACATGGAAATGCTTGGTGTGGCCACGTTCCAGTCTCTTCTCTAGACCAGAAAAAGCTCACGTGACGTAGCTTTGAATTCCTCTGGACAGATAACAGACCTGAGCCTAAGTTTACCTTCGCTGAGTGAGTTCTCCCATCACTGAGTTCTACACACAATAGTGTTGTTGCCACCATTAATTTGCGCTTCTCTGAAAGGGAGGAGTCATCGCTGTTCAGCTTTTTACAAAAGGACTTGCATGCCCGCCTTCAGGAGAGGACATCAACACCACCTTGAAGAAGGGGCTGGAGACAGTTCAGAGGAGGAGCAGGATTTGTGAGTCACTCCTGTTTTTAGCATACCCTGCTGATTAGGCAGCTTCTCACTCAGCATGCTGCTTGCTGAGCAATCCATCTTGAGGTACTCACATCTTCCGGATATTACATGGGAAGCTTGCTCTAAAGCTGTGATACAGTCCAAGGTTGTAGAGAGCAGTCGCATTTATACGCACAGCATCAGCAATCCTCTAATCAAATCCACAACCTGGATTTGCTCTGCTTGTATAAATCAGATGACAAAAGCAGTCTGGTGTCTCTGTCTGATGGTATGACCCTTCTGGGTCATGAATATTCCCCACTTCCAGCTGGAAGTTCAGCACAGCTTTGAAAGAAACCTGGTGGACTGAGGCCAGCTGAGACGCCTGGGCTGAATTCGGAAAGCAGTCCTCCTGAGTGCCCCATCCAGGATGGCAGGTAAAGTCCCAGAGCATCGTGCCCTTTTAGACTGAGAGATGGATCTACCCTAAATTTGGACAACAGTCTGCAGTAGCACTCTGACTGAGGCAGTGATTGATAGACCATTCTGCCTCATTAGCCACTTACTGCTGTAGAAGGGCAACTAAGGCTAGCGCTATTGCCAAAACAACCTGGGGAGACAGAAATCCTACTTAATAGGCATGGCTGATTTATTGCTGTTGCTGGCTTTCCCAATTCTGTTCTGAGTGCTTCTTCCCTCTGCCCAGTACAGTTCTCTTTGTTTTAAACCGTTGACTTGGGGCTTGTTGGGGGGAAAATGATGTTCATCAAAAGCCTGTAAGTAGGATAATCCAGTTTTTCAAGTTTGTGGATGGAAACCTGAGCAAATTTTACTTAACCTACTGGTAATAAAACTTAGACCACTCTGAACACTTCATTGGTTACAAGGTGGTTACAGCAGTGTTGTTTCTGAACCCAGTGCAGCAGGCACTGCTATTGCAGCTGTATCTCTAGCAGCTGAACACCTCAGAGCACACTGTCACACACTCTAAGTTTTCCTGTAGATTTAGCTGATTGAGCTAATAGTCCACCTGGGACATCAGAAGAAGGGCTGCATGTACACTAAGTGCTATACACTTAACATTCTTGCAGAAAAACAACAGTTTTAAGTGAGCAAATGAACAGGAGAGAACCTAAGAGTTCTGCTTTGTATATACATCTTACTGATATAATTTTAAAAAATCTGTTCTGTTTCAGATCTTGTTTTCTTTAATGACCATGTTGTTTAACTGAATGCTTCAATGTGATAATGCTTTTCTTGTTTGTTTGTTCAGCTTTCTTTTTTCCCCTCTACTTTGTTTATTGTGAAGCTTTACCTACAGCTACGGCATTATAATCATTTATTGGTCACAAACCCTAACCTATAACCAGGATCCATTTAGAAATTTAAACAAAAACTTACTGATCAGATGTGCACAGGGAAATAAGATTATCTGTTGTCACAGAGCACAGAACAAAGACAATTAGTTATGCATTCAGTTCCCATGTTTTTAGGTCACCATAGCTGGTGTACAACTGTGCCTCTTTCTCAAGCCTTTAGCTGAAAACAGTATCATTTTTACTATTCTGTGATTTGTGGCCTGCTGAGCACTGTGTGGCATAGCAGACTTGCTGTTGGGGAGCTTCAGCACTAATGATGCACATCCTCCAAGGCTGGGTGCTACCCCTGCTTGGTTGGTAAACCTGGCCAACAAGGGGGATGACATAAGGCAAAGGTTCCTGCTCTCTGCTGCTCCACATGCTCGAGAGAAGGAAGCGGCCAGCATAGACAAATGATAATATTAACTCCATTTCCAGCCTCTAGTAGATGTTTTTTTGCCCTGTAAATCAAAGTGTATTGCTCTGGAAAAAGATGAGGATACTGAGCCAAAACAGAAGCAGGATATAGGGAGGCTAGCGTGACCTTTAAGACTCTTTCAGCACATGTGTTTCTGCTTTGTGGCATGAGCATTTTTTCTTCATGAAAGCATGTAAACACAGGACTGGAAGGAAATGATTATGCCAGCACTACTCGCAAGAGCTTCGTCCTCTATAATGAATGTAGCACTAATTATTAAAGAAATCCCTGGCTTTCTCCAGAAACTTGCAGCCAAGAGCTTTCCAGAAATTATACCCACGTTATAAAACGGGAGCACAAAAGGATTCAAGATGATTGATGAAATTGTTTGCTTTCCCTTTAGAAGAGAGTAATAAATAAGTTGGCATTTCAAAATTCTGTGAAGAGAAAGGATATTTGAGAGAAAGCACACGGATGCATTGTTCTGTAGCACAGGCATTTGATGAGCTCCAGAAATCTCTTTGGAAGACAAAAGGTGTATTACAGTGTGTGAAAAGAAGAAATCTTCAGTATCAGGCTGATATCTAGTTGCTGAGGGCTGGTTCTTCATGAAAACAGAGCAGAATAGAATGGATAGTTTAAGCATTGTGAGGTAAAAGCAGAAAATTGGACTTAGAGCACAAGGGACATTCACAATGGAATGAAAGTGGATGCAGTAACATGTTAAGAATGTGACAAGAAAAAGATTATCATAAATATGAAGAGCCGAAAGTCAAAGTTTTGCCTTCACTTCAACAAAGCCTTTGTAGAAAAAAAGGGGAATTAGCCCTGCTGGAATGTACATTAGCAAAGAGAAAAGAAAGATGAAAAGAAGAATACCACTTCAAGGTCATTTTAAACCAAGCAGCAACTACTAAGCCTTTAATTATAAGCCTGTAATTCTTGTTTATTATTAATTGCTAGCAAAAAAAGAGATAAAAGCTTGAAACAACATCATATTGAACTTCATTCTGTTCATATTTTTTCAGCCAAAACCAAATAGGATAATTTAAAATTGTTTAAACCCAGACAAAAAAGACTTTCTGTAAATGGAAAAGTGCATTATCTAATTCTTTTCACACATATTAAGTAGCATTCTTTTCTTGTCTTCTGCCCTTTGCAAACTCTACAGTTTTCAGTTCACAGAGTACCTAAAGTACAAAACACCAAGGCATCTCCTCGGAAGTTAGGAACAAGTGCAGCTTCCTTGTCCTACACACGCAGAGTCCGGCTTTCCTTGAAGACGTTACCAAACCTGGAGCCGGGTTGAGAAGTAAGTCCTCACCGAAAGTCCCTTCCCACTGAAACCCGGGCTAATGTGGCATCTGTGTTTCAGCCGTTATCATCTGTCTCAGTAGGAGAAAGAACCAGCATTTATAGCAGTGAGTGATATTTGTTTTTAATCCACAAGCACAAGCACTGACTGGAATTTTCCTCACCTTTCCAACCATTTGAAAACAATAATTGTTAGCTCTGTTAAATATCTTCTCTTTCTAAA
>Ga0181612_105340_pt1 | contig 37879 bp, 24 predicted proteins | sample HoacroProtozoa21_FD_119630 | JGI IMG/M metagenome (GOLD analysis project Ga0181612, IMG submission 119630) | Hoatzin crop microbial communities from Cojedes, Venezuel. Combined Assembly of Gp0051906, Gp0051904, Gp0051908
CGTCCTCCCAGCTCCTGCGGAAGGAGTCCTGCGGACGTTTGCGCTCTATGTAGTGCTTAATTGGATACGAATTACGTAAATTAATAAAACTATATGTGTCGTTGCAGTACCGTCAGTAAACACAGAAGCCTCTGTTACGGTGTGTTTGAAGTTGTGTAAAATATGGTTGTACGCTTTGTAAATTTTAACTGTCACTTTTAAATTCCAATCTGGATTAAAATTGAATTTACAATAAAGAAATTTAGAAACAAATGATTGAATGAAAAAACAAAATGAGACAGAGGTAAAAAAAGAAGAATGGGTGGGAGTTAGTGGTTAGTTGGTCTGTCCTTTGGGCTCCTCCAGTGTTTTATGCAAAGCATTTCTATAGGGTTTTTTTTTTGAATTTGTTAAAAAATTTGCTTTGGTGAGCTTCTTGTGGAGTGGGTGGAGAATGAGAGTTTTCACAGTACCCCACGGATGGGGTCTTTCAAAGCCTCTGTTTTCATCACGAGCCTCGTGCCTTGCTTCCCGTTGAAGATTGCAGATGTACCATTCTGCTCGATCGGCGATGCAATGCGTTTTCACACTTTTTCTCCATAGCTGAAGGAGTCCATCAGAAGGCAGAAATTCCAGCTGTTGTCGAGTGCTGATGCTCAGCCCTGTCCGTAGCTGTCGGATTTCTGGCTGGCTTCCTCGCTGGGAGCTCTGTGTTTGTCCCACAAAGATGCAGCGGAGGGAAAGAGGAAAACTAGCAAAAATGACATGACCGTTGCAAGAAGCTCTAAACACATTAACAGCAGATTTGGAGTTATTTATTGATGGTTTTGCCCACTGGCAGTGTAAAATGCGTGTCAGTTGTCATCACCAGTAACAATTTCAGCACATTGTGTTCCTTTTTTTATTTACACCAGTGGCAACATGCTTATAAACACCATCACTGGGGGTGGGTCAGGAGGTCAGCGCTCGAGGTTAAGAATGGAAGGGGTCATCGGCTATTAACCTAAGTTTAGCAGCACATAGGGCAGCCTGTCCGTGCTGGGGCCGCGGCGCCTACCCGACTTAGGAAAACTTTTGTATTTCAAGTAATTTGGCTGTAAGACATTTTCTAGGGTTGGAGTTTGGTGATTTGGGGGGAGGGTAGTTAAGTCTCTTTACGTTTTGGATCTGTGTCTGTCTGTCCTTACGGGCTTCCTGATCTTTGCACCAGTGTGAAACTATTCATTTAGGGCTTAATTCCCTTCTGCTTGGAAGCAGTGGGAGTTTTCCATTGGCTTCAGCAGGAGCGGAGTCGGGCTGATCCGACACGTCACAAAATAAAAAGCATCGGCAGTGGCAGTGATTGAAACCTGAACTCGGAACTGGTGAGGGAGAGGCTCGTTACAAAAGAAAAAAAGTGAAGTTTTTCTTTCACGTGCAAGAGGTTTGCCACTTCTGTCTGGCTTTTCAGGAATGTGCGAACCCCGGCTCTGGAGAAGGACCCGAACTCGGGGTTTGCAGAAGTGGCGAGTACTTTGGGTGCGCAGCCCGGCCGGCGGAAGGGACCCGCTGTTGAGACAGCGCAGCCCTCTCCAGACGGCTCCCCCGAAGGTGTTTCCGCATGAGCACGGGGCGAGAGCACGCGTGCGCGTGGCTCGGAGCGTCCTGGCCGGTGTGTTGGCACAGGACGGCTTTGTTGGTCTTCCACTTAGGCGGAGCGTACACGTTGCAACTGCAGGGCTTCCAGGGAAAAGAATATTCCCCGAGGATCTTGCACCTTCTTGACTTTTGTAGAAGCTTTGGCTTTTAATGCTCTAAAGGCAAAGTAATTTTTTATTACATACTTTGTATACTGTGTTTTCTGCAACCTTTAAGGGGTTTAAAAATTTATAGCAATAAAAGGAGTACAAGACTTCACCTATCGATGTCGACTTGTTACCGCACAGTAATGAAATCCATCAGCGCTGGTAAAAGAGACAAAGCTGTTCCCATTAATGTTCCCTGTATTTACAAGTTACACTGTGTTTTGAGTCGTGTACAGTCCCGAGCAGCTCTTCACCACTGCGCGCTCTGGAAGTTAATGTACCTGTTTGGAATTCCCTCTGTTCCCATCGTTTTCGTGCATTTGACACAACGGTGTTTCCCCGAGAGCTCTTTTTGTCTCCTCTGCCAGGCAATCTCTGCTGCAGCATCCAAAAACTCTGCGTAGAAACCTTTAAAGAAAGCTGAAAATTTACAGTCGTGGTTAAAGATGTTAGCGTCGTGTTTCCAGAGATGCCTGGTGGATTTGAATACACACATCTAATGAATTTTAATGGGAATGAGCTTTGAATTATGTAAAATATAGTAAGAAGTTCATCTTGAACCAAACGAAAATAATCTTTTAAAGGAACATTTTAATACAGAATTTATCTAACATAGATAATTTATGCAGGCTTCTTTCAAGGCGAAGTCTGTTTTGGTAAGCAGTACTTCTGCCAAAAAGCTTTTCTTTTTCGTACGGAATCACGGGTTTTCTGAATCGTACTCAAAGTTATCTAAAGCTGCCTTTCAATTCGCACAGTCCTGCTGTCTGGATGTTCAGAATTTGGTTTGTAAATAAAACTTGCAGTCTGCCTGCCTAAAGGAGCGTTTGCTCAGCCATGCCGACGTACGTAGCGTGAGAGTCTTGAAAGAAGAATTTAATTCATAGGCGGATACGTGCCAGATAGCACTTATTGAAGGCACAAAGCCACATTATTTATAGATATTATATTTGCATAATACATGAAAGTAGCCAAATATTTTGTCCCTTCTGGTTTGGCGGGGAGCGCTGGAAGGCGAGGCGGGCTTTGCGCCGCGCGGCGACTCGGTGCCCTGCGCCGGAGGAGACGGCTCCGGGGGGGAGCGCGGGGGGGTGAGCAGCGCAGGGCAGCCGGAGCTTTAGCGGGTAGAGGAATTGCTCACTCATTACTCACACTGTTTTGTGAAAATGTTTTCCGAGGCTAGCAACAGCGTTTTCAGGCGACGTAACCTATTGGGGGAATTACAAAACCTCCGCGTTCGGTTGTGTAACAGGACTGGATTGCTGGATTGTCGCAGTGTGTGCACACCAACGGTGTTACTATTAATTTGCTGAACCAAATCCTGTGCGAGGAGCCAGATGGCTTGGGAGCATCTTGTCATCCCAGCCGTTGCAAACACATCTAGCCATAAAAAAAAAAAAAAAAAAAGAAGATTGAACTGTGATTTCACAGATTTTTCATTAGTTAATCTGGGATAGAGAGGCTTCAAAGATCCCATCAGTTAATTCTCTCAGCACTTGTGGAAATTTCTGGCACACTGTGCTAAAGCTGGTTTGAAATCCAAGCTGAGAGTCACTGCCTTAAAGAAGCTGATCTGCTCTGTGGGCTGATATTAAAATGAATAAATAAAAATTTTTTAAAAAATGACAAGTGAGTAAATAAAACTCCCCTTGTGTGGAGTTGAACTGAAGCTGCTGTTTTAGAAAACAATATTATCCAAAGTAATCCCTGAAACTGCCGTGATCTGTAATCGGTTTCATTCCAAATGCTTCTAGAAAGCGTTTGCTAAATTCAAATTTTTCTAAATATACAAATGATGAAGGATTTTTGGTTTTCCTTTTGGCTAGCTGTAATGCCACTTTCACCTTTGCAGAGAGACCTACTAAATAATAATCAGCTGCAATCTGTGAATTTCCCTCCTCTTATCAATTATTAAGTATCATAAACCTTCTGTTTGGATAATCTTGGCACCACTTTAAGCGTTAACAGTAAATTTATTTTTAATTAAATCTGTGCATTGAGAATAAAATGAGGCTCTTCTGCATACTAAACAGAATACATATGCCACCTCTACTTATTATCAAAAAATCTGATAATGCTTATGAAAGTTGTACAGGCTGGAGTTCATTGTCTGTGTCCCATTTAACTTTGCCAGTAGTAGTTAATGAGATGGCAGCCAAAGTGAGGAACTGCTGTCGCTTTGGAAGTGCTTGTTAAGAGCATTCCCCCTTTTGAATATCGTTCAGAACGTTCTTGTTTCGGCAGAGCTACAGGTGCCCGGGACGCGTGGATGTGTCTGGCGTGCTGGAGGTGTTTCCAGAGCGGTGCTGTGGGATGCAGAGAAAGCAGTGTTCCCTGTCAGATGTGTTGATCTGAAAGCTTAAAGTTATTATCATTGTAGAGTGCGATTGATATTATTATTCTTTAGTGAAGATTCATCAGCTGGCCATTCCACAGGAGGAAAACCAGGTCTACGAAAATAGTTCAGGAATGTTTTGACAGTTCAGTTCAGGAAACTCTGGTACCTAAAGTGAGACGTGGCCAAGTGAAAATGCCTTTTCACGTCTGTTTTTGTTGACCTTTTTGCTAATAAGAGCGGTATCCAAAAATCACCGAGCGCTGCTGGTGGGGACAGGAAGCCTCCCGCCAGCGCTGTGAATCTCATCATTTATTTTTTCTAGCCGCTGCTTCCAGCTCGGGGCTGTGTGACATTAGCCCAAAGGGAAACACCGGGCCAGCGGCTCGCACTGGGCAGCCATTGTCTCATCTGCCCCGGCAAGAACGCGCGAAGCTGTTTGCATAGCGTGCTAACGCTGTCAGGGTCAGTTCCAGTCTGTGGCCGCTAAAAATGAAAAACATGCCCCAACCGGGACAAGAGCGGGGTCAACAGCTGGCAAAGGATATGGCAATCATTTATATAAATATGCTTTCTCAAGCCCACAAAAACAAAAAACCCCAGCCCAACAGCTGGGAAGGGTTGGAAGTAGCCCCAAGGCTGGTTAGTTCCCTTCCAGATGGGGAGGTTAGACCGGGGCTAGCCAGCCTGCTCCACATAGACTTCCGATTCGCATTAGGAATAAAAAGAGTGGAGGAAAGGAAAAAGGAAGAAAAGCTACAAGCATGACTGCTCTGTTTTTCACCTAACTTAATCAAATAAGTGAAGAGTTTCCGAGACGGAAGGCTTGCATTTATTGGTATTCACGCTCGGTTTTCTGTGTTTATCACGGTGTCTGATACACTCCTTAACCGTTTGAAAGGGAAGCGTATATATTATATAGCATAGTTTAAATGTAATGTCATGGTCATTTGTAGACAGATTGAAGAATCATGTGAAGATTTGTGCTCCGTTCGTGTCTTCAGAGTGTTTATATAGTCAGATCCGAAGGAAGGGGAGACAAAGAAGCTTGCTGGCCGTGCCTCCGAGGTGTAACTGGCCGATGCGGTTTACCCCTGTAACTTACTTTACCTGTAACGGTGCTCTTAGCACATTTTCATCTGTCAAGTCAAAGAAGAATCCTAACCTTAACAACTACATATCATGATGCAGAAAACTTTTGGTGACAAAAGTCTTAAACGTGAGTGGTTTGCTTTTCGGAGCTCATAAATGCGGACTCGGGTTTTATGGTGCAGAAGAGCCCGTCGCGGTGATGCACGATGCAGCGATGTCAAAGCCGTCGCGCAAACGCTGAGATCACAGTGTGGGGCACGTTGGATCGATTGAACAAATCCAGGCTCTTCCATTCTGCAGCTTTCATCCAAACACAATTAGAAGGAAGTTTCTCAGGAGTGATTTACTAATGGTGTCTTTTGCTGTTGAGGCAGATGTCCTGGGAAAGAGAATTTATACGGAAGCAGAATGGGTTTGATTTCTCACTACAACGTTCAGTGCTGTGTCTGTCCTTTAGCGAGAGCTCTGACCTCTAAATTGCCGAGGACGTGTGTGCTTTGTGCATAACTCTACCACGTGCTGGTTTGTAACGTTGATTGTATGACACACCTTTAATTAATTAGCACTGGGTAACAGATAAGGAAATCCTGGGTCGCTGAGGCCTGTTTCCAAAGGTGTCCGCGAAGGTGGAAGTTCACTGGAAATTCAGAGGCTGCTTTTGTAGGAAAAGATCGCAGTTGTTCACATAAGAAATGAATTTCACTTAAGAAATGAAGAAACTGAATTTTCAGTTCTTTAGCATCTGCTGAATAGTCATTAGTTCTTGCTTTTACTCAAAAGAACACGCATCATCTTTCTTGCAGTATTTGTAATGTGAAACATGATACTTTGTCATAGGTTGAAAGTCCCCATCTTCATGTTCGTTTGACAAAAGTGAAGCACTTCATCAGTTTTCTGTGATCTGTATTTTTCTTTAAGGTTTTCTTTAGCAGTTTACAAGACTGGTTCTTTTCTGCAGTGATTGCTATCGTCATTTTCTATTTTACTTTATGTTGGTGTCCTCTTTAGATATTAAAAAAGCCATAACAACAAAGCCCGCAGCAGCCGAACTCCTGCCATGGCCAGAAGTAGGTACGTTGGAAACGCTGCACGGCTTCCGCGATAGGGAACGCTAAATCTCAGCGCTGAGCTGGAGCGACAAGGCAGGCAGAACCTGAGGCAGCCACGAGCCATGAAACGTTCTTTCCTTCAACATCGTTGCTATCCACACTGTGATGTCGGGGAAGTCCTTTCACAGTTGCTGATGGTGTTTTGTGGTTGTTAATTTTATGTTATGACTTCTTTATTTCATGCCGTCCTGACCAGTGGTGTCAGTTCTTTGGCGATCATGAAGTCGTTACTCAAGCGTCCGAGTTAAAAACTAGGACTTCACCACTTCTTCACACATGGGGAGAGGATTTCTGGCCTTTCTGTTGCACGTGCAGGCGCATAGAATCCTACACGTGTGGTTAAAACTACGTATTCATTTACAGTTTGTCAGACGTACTCACACCTGTCTGTGTTTGGAAAAGTTGTATTCTGGCCATAGGAATTCACCTTTCGGTTCGGTAGGTAATTATTTGCAGAGAGGCTAAAAGCGTTCCTGAACAGCTTGTCAGCGTTGCAGCTCCTCTAGATACGAAATCACAGCTGTGCTGCCGGGGTGAGGAGGTTTTTCAACTTCTGAACATTCAGTCGAGCTACTTAGAGTGGAAAAAGCAGTAATGTTCGTGTTAGCCGTGTGTATGTATCCATGTATGTGATATTAATCTTCTCTGCTTGATCTTATCTTTCTTCCTCTTGGAAAAGACCAGTAAAACAAGGTAATTTAAAACTACCTGAACACATCCTTCCACCTTGCTGTTAGGCCCTGAAGTCATAACCTCCTGACCTCGGAGGTTACGGGTCTAGTGCTTTTTATCCGCCCTGATTTCTCCGTATCTGCCCGCTTCCTCCCGGCACCGGGGCCTCGTTATATAAGGAAATTGGAAACACCGCCCGGCCGGTCCAGGGCCCGCAATCTCCGCCGGAGATAAGGGCTGGCCCCTGCTCGGCTGCAAGAAGAGTGCTGATTTTAAATAGAAATGTGCACCGAGGGTATTTGAGAAAGCTGAAGAGGCTTCGCTGTGGCCAGCTAGGAGTACACTGACTGAAGAAATGAAGCTATGTTTTTATTCAGATGTAGTCATTTAACTTTTTTTTTTTAATGAAAAAGATAACTTGAGACTTTTACCGCTTAAAAAAAAAATCAGAATACTTTAAGAGGTTCTAATGCCATAAAAGGTTAATAGAAGTGTTAATAAACTGTTTGATTTCTTTTGTAGTTGCTAGCTTCAGACTTCAGAATTTTCTCTCTTAAGTCCTGTCTTCTTGAAGTGTGCTTGTGAAGACCAGGTATCAGGGGTTAATGTTAGAGGTGGATGTTTGAGCTGAGCTCTTCCTGCGAGGCAGTGAGCTCGATGGGCAAATTCAGCGCTGAAAGGAGAAACAGAATGTCAAAGCCAAGCAGTGTCATTTCTTCTAAAGATTGTTGCTAGACTTCTGTCTTGACAGAGTTAATTTTCTAAAGTGCCTGCTTGTTCAGCTTCTGTGGAATGAAACTCGGTAAAATATGAGAACTGACTGGGATCTAGGGATTCAAAACAGGACAAGAAGTTTAAAGCAATAGATGGTGATGGTGTATCAAGTTAAAAGACTAAGGTCTGCATTGTGTTGAAACGCAAAAGTAGTCGTTAAGACATCTCCATTAAAGGATATCTGTGTGTACAAAGTAATAATTTAAATATACTTCTGTAATTTTTATTGTGTGTGAATCTTAGTACGTGTAAGAATAATGCCGTTGGAGTGTGGCAGTGTTACTGCTGGAAACACTCACAAATAACAATAGTTGGAACAACTATGTTTAAACTAAGCATTGTAAATGTGTTTCTTTACAGCGTTTGATAGAAGCAGAAAGCAAGGTGAGAGAAAACTTGAAGTATTTCAGGTACGAGTACATGAAGTAACTGGTAGGAAGCACCTGAGACTGGTAACATCCATGGGACGTGCCTGAATAATTTCAGGTCCAGAATCGAGGTCAAATAAACTTCTCTTTCAGGGCACACAATCCACCTTACAAAACCTTAAAAAGCATGTTTGTTTTTCACTGTAACAAATCTGCTGCGGAGAGGAATGAGCAGACAGATGTGACTTGAGGCCAGTGTTCTGTCCAAGGGAGAGGTGCATTGGTAACAAACCAACAAATTCCTATTCCTGCGGACTAAGATGGGGCGGGTTGGCTTCGGTCCCTGAGTATCTCGGTGTCAGCAGAGGCACAAGAATGTCGCAGACATGGAAATGGAAGGAAGGGCCATGCATTAAGAGAGAGGTGGCAAGAGAACATGAGGTAGCAAGAGCTTTCCTTAGAAATTTTAGTAATTAAATGGTGCACACACTGTCTGTTAATTAATATCTCTGGTTCCTGGAGCACAATTCTGAAGTGCAGAAGATGGATTAAGGGAGGTAAATTTTAACTGATGTACTAGCGGTTTAAAACATATTGTTGATTTAATCTCATTGAACTGCTCAGCAAAGCACAACTGACCCGTGTTACTGAACAGAGATTGAACAGGGAAGACTAAAGGAAAAGACTGAAAAATAAACTATACGGTAGCAGACATGCTGAAAGCTTCATGTAATGAGAAAAGAAGAAGAATTCATAAAATGAAACAGTAATTCCTTTCCAGAAGGTCAGCCAAATGGAAACGGTCAACACACAGGACTGGTTAATTAATAGTCAGGTCCATCACTTCACTGTAGGGTTTTCCATTTAAGAAAGAGTCTCTCTTCTTAAAACAGAGATAGGTGAAATGATTGAAGTTGCACTACTGTGGCTTAATTTATTTTAAGTCACCTTCAGGTTTACGGAATACTAAACGCACCCTCTTGTCTTGGTGTTTTTCAGTTACTTGCCTTTAGGATAAATTTCCTCTTCCTTCTGTTACGCGGATTGGTAGAGCTCTTGTTAAATATGATCATAATCGTATAGAAACTCCTGGTTCTATAAATACAGTGTCTGAAGAATTAGTGCCTTGCCGTGTATGTATACATACAGTTGGCCTCAATTTTTATTAGTTGGTATTAACTGCCTTGATCCTCACGAAGTCCCCTATAAATGTAGTTTGACTCATGAATTATTCTTTAGTGCTTTTCCGTTTGAAACTTACACGAGGAGTGTTTTTCCTTAGTGGTCATCTTGGGTTTTGAAGCGGCAAAACCAGTGAAAATCATAGCTTAAATGTAGCTTAAAGTCATTTCCTTCCTCCTGTTTCCTAGGGACGTAGCTTTAAACGCATGCCTGCGCGGGAGCGGGCTGGCGACCCGGGGCTCTCCGTGCGGGCCACGACTGCGCTGACGGACCTCGGCGCTGGCCCACCGGTGCCGGCACAGGGCGAGGGCTCCAAATGCGTTGAAGAGCAGCGGGAGTGTCCTTTGCGGGTTTAAATCTTTAGCTGGGTTACCAACTGTGCAAAACACACACACAAAAAAGTCTCTGGAGGTAGAAGGGTTTGGTTTGGCTGGTGATGAGGAGAGCTGAATGAAAAATTTTCACCACGTTGTGAACAGGTCCAAGACACGTACGGTTTGGATTCAGGAGTTGTTTTAACTTAAATTTTTGCTTTATAAAGAAAGCAGCAGAGCTAGAGGAAAAGAAAAGATTCTCAGTACAAAACAGAAAATAATTTAAAAGAAAAAACTGCCCCCCTCAAATTGAAGGTTTCTTTATTCCCAGTTTTTTCCTCCAGTGTGAAGCAAGAAGACATTGAACTGTGATATTGAACTTCAGTGGCTTAATGTCATGCTGTAGTTCTTACCTGCATTTAACAGACATAGCTCTAATTATTTCTTACTGAATCTCCTGCCTACCAGCGGTGTTTCCATGGAAGGCAAAGTCACTTTTCTGCCACCTGAAGCAAGGAGCAGTGCCTGGGGGTTCTCGCCCGGGAAGCAAAACCTGTGCTCATCACTGGAGAGCGAGTGTTCCTCCCTAGCTCCCGTCTGCGGCGTCTCGTGTTGTAGCGAACAGAGGACCAGGATTCTTTAAAACCTCGTCATAAGCTGTGATTGAAACCCCAGATTTTTAATAGAGTTGTAATATATTAAGTAATTTGGAAGCAATACTTTTTTTTGATCGTGGTTGTCCAGCACATAGGCCCCAGTCCAGCAAAGCACTTACATACACGCTTCACTTCAGACACGCGAGGAGCTGGAGTCAAGTGTGTGCTGAAGTGCTGCCTGCCAGCGACACCCCGCAGGGCGTCCGATCCCCGCGGCGGCAGGTGAGTCGCTGCATACATCTCTCCGTACTCCGGAGTGATTTCATGACAACTTCTCAACTTGGAGTAATCGCTCCTGGGGTTTTTGGTAGCAGGTGAATTAAACTCCCTGTGTTCGTACGTGGGTTTGTAGCGTCCGTGTTTCAAAATGTTGGATTTCACCTTCTGGCTGTGCCAGCTCTCGGAGAGGCCAGATTGTTGGCGTTATTTCTTGTGTGTGAATTTGGAGCAGCAGCGAGAACTTTAAAACTCCATCCCCGAGATAAAAAGGTGGGTCGGTATCGATCCGCAGGGAAATCCAGAGCGCCGAGAATTTCCTGATGCTTTAACAGCGTATGTTCTGCCTGGGGAAACACGACCAGGTACTGAGATTAGCTGCTGGGGAACGTGGCAGTCCTGGCAGACCTCCTCCGTTTGAAATCCTGTAGGTCTTTCCTGCTTTTAAAGAAATAGAATTAATAAAAAAAACAAATTAAGGATTGGATGTGAAGAAGACGACATGAGCGACAAGGCAGTGTGCGTGTGCGCCCTTTCACAGCTGGGGTTTTGGCAAAGTGTCGTTCCCGCTGGTAAACGCGGTGACCTTGCTGCCTGTGATTTACTAACTGTTTTACAAACATTTCCTCGCTCTGTGAGGTTTGATGTGTTCTCCATCCTCAGCAGCTCAACGGAGTCACTCAAGCACTGAGCCAAACCTGCCTTTGTTTACAGCTTTTCCGGAAATTTTCACAGAGAAAAAAACTTTCTCCTTTCCCAATGTTTTATTTTTAAGTCAACACTTTCTGTGGTTTGTTTGTGCAAAGCAGCATTCGGGTACAAGGTATTGCACCGTATCCAAGTGGGAACTGCTGCCTCGCTAAAAATAAATGGGGGGTCGTGTGAACCAGCGCAGAAAAATCTAAGGATACCAAATATTACAGGACCTTTACATTTGGTGGTTCTTTTTTCCATAATACTCTGGGCCTGGACTTTTCTGAACTTTTTTTCCCACATTAGTTTCTATAATAGAACATAACGTAAAATGATGAAACACAGGAAGGAATCTTCTTTTAAACAAAATTATCAGTGTTAAAAATAACAATCCTATTTTCCCTCAGTGTGCATATTTTCTTGTAAGGGCTGTATTTAGTAGCCTTGCTATTGGATATAGCCAAAGAGTCCAGTAATATTTAAGTAGCGGTTTATTTAGTTAATTAAGGCTTAATTTTCCTAAATGCTAATTTTCCGAGTGTGCCTTAAAGTCCCGTAGCTTTCGTTCCATCTTTTGGGTGGGGGCTCAAGAATCAGGGTGCTTTGGAAGAGGGAGCCGAACAGCTGGGCCCGATGCTGCTGTGCGCTGAGACTTCGCGCAAAGTAAAATTAGAATGGGATGGGAATGTTTTTGTTGCTTGTTTTCACAGAGGGATGTGTTTCATGGAAATGGCCTTGTTTTGAGGACAGCGTTTCTCAGGGTCGGGCTGGAATTTCTAGAGAAAAAGGGGAGAGGAGAATAACCTGGGCTGCTTCGGCACGGGCACGCGGGCTCCTCCGCACCCAGGGAACCCGTCGCTCTCAGGGGTGGGCGTTGCTTTCCGCTCTCGCTTTCCTTTATACGTTTGTTTGATGAATTTATTGTTTTTACTGAAAATGCCGTGAGTTTTAGAGGCAGGAGAAGACATACCGTGAAACAAAATACTGGCTTACAGAAAGTCCCTTGCAGTGCTCTTTATTCTGAAATATCGGTTCTCTCTGGTAGTTGAGAGTAAAGAAATAAAAATAGCTGCTCTACTGAACGTTTTTTGTAAACTTGCAATGGATGTAGGTGAAGAAATTGGCAGAAGGTTGTCTCTTCTGTGAGGTGTACGGGTCACTAAGGAATCACAGAATCCCAGAATAGTAGGGGTTGGAAGGGACCTCTGTGGGTCATCTAGTCCAACCCTCAAAATGAAGGACTGGGTGGTATGTTTGAAGTCTACTTCCAAATGAGAAACCAATACGGAGTTTTCAGTCCTGGTCAGTGTATGCTTTGAGCTACATCCCACTGAAGGTACATTTTCAGACCTCTCTGAATAGTAAACATTTTCTTTGGGTTTTACATCACTGAAGTAGATTGATGAAGTAAAATTTAGATGACCTGCAAGGTGTCGACTTCAAACTCAGGCACAGCAGAAATGGAGACTGCCGAGACACCTTCCTTCGTGGTGTGGTTGTGTTTGTGTGCGGTGGCTGTGTTCCATCTCTTGCATTTTTAATCCTGTGAAATAGAAGTGAATTATAATTCTAAATCTTCCTTTTAAATGCATTAGATTATTAATGCTGTTAAAGGAAATACCCACAAATGGAATTACTTCTGGAGGTTTTGTTTGCTTGTTTTGATCACTCAGAATCAGTCAGGCATTTGAAATTAATTTCTGTACTGGGTACCAAGTCAAAATGACAGATGGAACCTTCACCACCGTATTCGTGAAAAACACTTTGAAAACCTCTCATAGGTAGAAATTATAATGAGTAATTTAATATTTGTTACTTAATAACAGTGTTTTAATGAAAGCTATAAGGAAATTTTTTTGAATGCTATTTCTCTTCAGTTTTTGTACATATATGGGATGGAAAAAAAAAAATAAAAGCTATCTGGTGTCCACTGCAGCCCTGTAGCCACCGAGGCTGCGGCAGCGGCAGGACCGCGGGGCAGCCTGGCCTCCCGCGCACCGCCTGCCCACGCCGGGGAGAAGCGATTTGCTGCCTGTGAAAAATGGAAGAGCAAGTGGCCGTTATGCAGCACAACGCGTTCAGAAGAGTGGTTAGAAGGGAGTGAAAGTGGCAAAGGGTCTGGAGCTCGCTGGCCTGAGGATCACGAACCGCGGGTGCAAGACGTGGGCTGGGGCGCGGCGGGTGGCTTCAGGGGGATCACGATTAGGTCCATCGCTTTTGAGAACAAGCCTTCCCTCAGTTTCTTGAGGGTCTTGGATAAACTGCTGGACTTCTTGGTTTGGGCCTATCCTCTAAGAAGGAAATACCACTAAATTTTAATTTCAGATTGTCATTTTCATTCTGGTTTTACTGGAGGCACTCTGATTCAGACAGCGAAGGCTTCCTAGTAGATTCAGTGATGTAGCTTGTGATTTTTTTTTTTTTTTCCTCTTGGGATTTGTTGGGGTTTTGTCTCTCTCTGAACCTACTTTTCAAATGTTCTGATGCAGTTTGGAGGTTGTGTGACCTCATGCCAGGAAAAGCGGAGTGGGCGTAGCAGCACAAGGGCACGGCTTATCGTGCCAGACGTACCTTGGCTGTATCTTGATTTAAATCCATAGTTCTGGTGATGCTCATCATCCCAGAAATGAAGAGAACAGCGCAAGCAACGTGTTTGGCCTTATTTTTGGTTGGCAAAAGAAGCCGTTGATGAACGTCTTAGAAAGTAGATGTCCACAAATCAAAAAAACAGGTAGGAAACCTGACCATAGTTGTGTTTCAGAGGCGATTCTGGATGAATCCTGCCTGACGGGAGAGAGGTGAGGGAAAGGGAAAAGATTTTCCTTGCTCGTCCCTTGCTGCTGAGAACACAGCAGCCCTTGAAACGCCTGGCTGCGGCCTTTAGTCAGCTCACCAGTGCTCTCGGCATGCTTGTGGTTCGAGTATGTGATATAAGTAGCGTGGAGTGGTTTTGTTGCTATGGGAAAAGTGCTAAAAAAGGCTGTATCTCTTGTTGAGCTCGGATCCTTTGGGTATTTAATGTACAATTTCTGCTAAGGACACTCAGAATTATACCTCTGAGTCTAAATTGCTTAAATGTTGAAACATATGGTCTTGTGTGCTGTTCACTAGGAAACAACTGTCTGTATCCAAGCTGCCAAATTCAAATAAACTCAGGCTGTAGAAACAGGGAATCTGCAGCAGCTCGGCAGAACTTTAAAGTAAAGGATTTTTACCGAAAGGCAAACCTGATATATGGAAAAATGCTAATTAAACTAGTGCCATATATCAGTAACAGATAATTAAATGTTAATAGCTGAGAAGTTTTTCAATTAAAAATGAACTGTTTGTGTCCTCTTGATTTCTTCTGGGGGCCAGGTTCGTGTAGCTGTCATTTGTGGAGTTCTCTGCTACAGTAATCATTTTAATAAAATGCAATTATCTGCATAATTAATTTCTTTGACTGCTCTGCTGTGTCCTTCTTTTGCAGAGGCCAGAATGTCAAAGATCAAGTAGACTGGGGAAAATAAAAAATTCACATCGTGAAAGGATATAAAAAATACTTGGAATTTCAATACATTGGCTTCTATTTATCTCAAATGTCAAGGGCAGTGTAAAATGTATTTTTAAAATGTGTTTTTGTATGGTTTGAGCCCATTCTTGGCGTAGTTGCGAATCTAGAGGGGCCATTGTTCTTTGAGAGAGTTTGAGGGGATTTCTTTGTACAAAGTGACAAAAAGAAGACTTGGAGTACTGGGCTGCCATTGTTCCTGTGCGGCGCTGTAAAATTTGATTTGAAATTAGGACCTCAGGGCAAGCTCTTCAATAGCCAGTTTTTATTTTCTGCCAGCATTTTAATCACTCTTGGGCTTAAAGTGGATGACCAACATAATGCCTCTATGTTTAATAGAACAGTTCATATCTTGAAGGCCAGTTAACTGAATTCGGGGATCTGTCATCTGCCCAACATTAGTCTTTTCTGCTTCCTGTCTATTTATGAAGATAGCTCTCCAGCCCAGCCAGCTCTCAAAGAAGAGCAACTCTTTCTTTCTTTTGCTTTCTTTTTTTTTAAACCCTGAATTTCTTCAGTGTACTAACATCTCTTTTAGCGCGCTCTCGACAGAGCCAAGCGGCGATGCGGCAGCGCAGCCGCGGTGCGGATGCGAGCGCTGGCTGGAGCGGCAGCCGGTGTTGGTGCGGCTGCTGGATCGCACCAGATGGGGCGAGGAGCAAGGGACAGATGGAAGAATCGGATTTCGCGGTGAAATGGGACGATGGGAAGGGAAAAGTGATACGTTGGCCTAAGCCTCACGCGCCTCGGTGGGATTCACAGTACAGAAATGTGCGAGGAGGGAAACGAGGAAAATTGGGCAAGAAATGCTGGAGGTTTTAAAGACCCGATGTCAGGTGTTGCGCTTAGGAGATCTGCAGAACAGCGGTGTGGCTGCCGAGTGTTTTAGTCAAGCTGCAAGGGGGGAAGGTTCGAGGCCTTTGGACTATGTGAATGCGCTGGACGCGTTCGTGTTGTGTCCGGGGTAATTCGTGCCCCCGTGTGCTGCGGAGATGCTTGGAAGCGAAGGTGGCTGTCCATAACGCAGCAGTACAATGCAAAGTACACTTTTTTTTTTTTTAAAATAGTTGAATTTTAAATTACACTCTAATGCTAGATTGAAAGACATGAGGATTTGAATGGATGTTCCTGCAGTGATTTGGTTCACACGTGCTTGAGCTTTGTGTTTGCCAGCCAGTATCCCCAGTCTGCAGCGACTGCTGTCAGGAGTGGCAGCTGTGACGGTGCTGGTGTGTATGACTGGGGAAGGGACTTAAACCACTGGGCTACTTCCCGTAGACCACTAACTAGTCGTTAAATGGTAATGACTTCTGATTGAGTTTGAGCTGGTCAAAGCTGACACCAGTAGCCGAAAGTAGAAGGGAAAATATTTCATATCCGTTACTAATTATGATGTTGTGCAGTATTATTAATTCCTAGCAAGCTTAAATTTGGGCTTAGCTTGCCAGAAATGAAACAACTTCAGACACAGATTATGATCTTCAGAAATCGCTTTGGTCATAATCATCTGATGCCTTTGTTGTCTTTATTTGTGCGTAATCAACAGAGTCTGGCTTGTCTTTGGCGCTTTCCCTTGTGCGGATGCGGAAGAAAAGCGGCTCGCCAGCGCTGGGGAACTGTAAGAGGTTAACAGGTTCAGCATCACCACGCACGGCTTTTCATTCACTTTCAAACGGAGCCGCGTGGGTGGCTGCACAATGTGGGAAACTCTTTTCATTGAAGAATCTGAATATTTTGTAAGGAAGTGAATAGTTGCAAATAATCTTTTCTGTAACACTGAAATAAAGAACAAATGAGCTATTCTCAGAAAATACTGAAGCATTATTGTCTTCAGTCATTTAACAGAGCTATACAGAAAAAAATATTCCAAACTTGACAGATTCATATCCTAATCTTTTGCTCCTTCATCAGGAGACTATGTAGTTTGTGTAGCTGATATCAGTTAAAGTAGAAGGAGTTAAAGGAATACATTTGCTACAGCACTGCGTGAAAGTAAACATTTTGGGAAATACAACTCAATTTCTCGAATTATAAATGTCAGATAGAACTACGATAGTCAACTTGTGGCCCACGGACTGGACACATCCAGCCTGTGCGTGCCAGCCCTTCGGCTCCCATGGCAGAGCTGCTGCAAGCCACCTCCTCTTCCAGGGCCCGTGGCTCTTCCCCAGGGCGTGTCGGAGACGACATTGTGGGGTCATGTCAAAACATTGGAAACCTCTTGTTTGAAGGTATAATTTTATTATAGGAGGGGGAAAAAATGAAGTAGTTACCCTATTAGAATGTCTGAATGTAACAAGAAATCTATTGTGTTTATTTTAATAGCCTCCCATTTTCCTGCCGTCACCTGCTGGAGGTGTGGTTGAGATCTTTGTGAAAAGTAGATTTTTTTTTAAAAAATCAGTGTAATGACTACAGGAATTCCTGTGCCAGTTCCTCTCTTAAAAGTAATTTTACTTTGCCGTTTCGGGCCACACGATAAAGTATAGCCAATAATGTAATAGATAAAGTATAGCCAAGGAAAGAGGCAAGTTCTGGCTCCGAGTGGAGCAGCCGGCTGCTGTCGGTGGGTCTGCGCAGGGCTGCCCGCGTGCCTCGTAGCAGCTCTGTGCGACGGGGCCGTGCCGGCGGAGCGTCCGATCGAATCCCAGATTCCCTTTGGAAGAGTGGCAGGATATATTGAGAATGAGATTTTGCTTTCATTATTTTAGGGAGGCGAAGGAGTTTTTCCCTGACTTACCTATTAAACATATCCCTGCCTGCAGGGTTTAAAGGGCAGGGCCAGGCTTCAGGAGTCCCCGAGTCGCCGTCCACCGCCCTGGCTTCTCGTATTCCTGTCCGTGATATTCGGCAGTGATACTGCATGGGTGAAGTGGTACTTTCGCTGCAGTCTGCAGGCGTAAAGCACTGAGAAATTCAGGGCAGCTGCTACAGCTCTGTGGGCATCTGTATTCCCATACAGATACAACTTAGTGTAAGTACAAAGGATCTCCAAGGCAAGCCTGAGTAGGTCAGCGTTAGCCCTAACTAAACGTGATTAACTTTATCCATCTCCTGGTGTATTTCTTTCCAATCCACTCCAGTGCTTGATTTAATTTTCTTTTTATGTAAACTCAGAGATTTAGCTTCATTAGAATGATTGCAGGGATTCACTGCCTATGGCCTGTTGCTTGCTTGATCCCTCCAGGGTTTTCCTACCAAACACTGGGGTCTGGTGAGGTGGGGGTGAATTTAAGATGTTGCTGACAGCAGGGCATGAAAGAATTATCATGAAGAAGTTGCTTGGAGAGGAAATCTAGCAGGAATCCTGCTTGGAAAACTGAGCAGCAGGTTAGATCACGTAAGGGAGGAGAGGAGCCAGCCCTGGGACTCCGGCCCCAATGCCGGAGCAACTGGGGCTGCTCCTGGGTCGCGTGGGTCAGCTCGCGCTCACTGGGATCCAGGCTAGGGGAGGTCTGCACCCTCTTCCCCGAGCGGCTTGTGGTTTAGGTTATCAGTGGGTATCCTGCTCTTTTTTTTTTTTTTTAATAATTAAAAATTAGTTGTAAAATTTTTTTGGAGAGGTTTTGTAAAAAACAGTGTGTGCGCTTGCTCCGGATTACCTGCTCTGCCTGTCCGCAGAGGCAGATCTGCTGCTACGGGAGCCTGCGCTGGGTTGCATCTTTTATAACCGATTCAAAAACCGGTTGCGAGTGTTCTTCAAGTTTTAGGAGGTTAATATTGTGTAGACGATTTTAACCGCCATTTTAAACTCATTTTCTTATCAAAAAGAGGACTTCTGGCTTTTTCCGCAATATTAGATCTATCATATCAGAGTACTTTATTGAATATTTTATTGACCGTCTGCTTGCCCTGTGCTAACCTGCCTGACATCCAAAGTTTCTCTCTCTCTGGAGATGCGATGTCAGTTCTCGTTAAGCAGCTGAGCGTGAATTTTCCCTTCGTGTTTCCTGCGCGTGGACTCCATCCCAGCAGGCGGGCGCTGGGCCCTGGTGCGTGGCGGGGCGGCCGGCTCTGGAGCCGGGCGCAGGCGGTGGGTGGGTTTAAGGTGGTCGAGGCGAGGGTGCGCGGCGCAGCGCAAGGGTTTTCCCTCTGGGGCTCGCGTCAGCATTTTGTAGAATTTTGCTTTACACAAATGTAAAGGTATTGAAGAGGAAAATTTCTTCCCCTGGCACGTTAATTATTTGGCTTCTCATCGAAGGAAAGCTTGAAGCAGAAGAGGAGAGGCGAGTACATCTGCTGATGAGCCGAGGCAATCTACCCGCGAACACGGATTTGCCTTGCCGAGCAGTTGCAGTTACAAGTGCACTTTAATTGTCTCCGTTCATTTTCTAAAATTTGGTATCCGTTATTAATATTTCATTTTACTTTCTGTATAACTTCCTTTTCGAAATATAAATTCTATAGTTTGTTCTTTCTAGAAAAACAGAAAATGGTGTGCTGTCACCGTATGGTTTTATGGCCCCGTAAACACTTTGCTGGCAGAGTCTGCTCTTGTTGGCCGTTGGTCTTGAGATTTCTGCGCTGAACCTGACTCCCTCTCAGTAATACGCCCGTGGTTTTTGCTGTGCTATGTGACATTTACTAAATAATTTTAATATCAATTAGGTATAAATCTTTCAGAATTCTGTGGCTGACATGGTTGAAATGGTGGACGATTTCACTGTGTGCACTTCTTCGTATGTAGTGCTTGCTTGGCAGACTAATTATGGTGTCTCTTAGCAAGCATCCAGGGGAAGGGAAGAGAATTTATTCAGAGCCGTAAAATGTTTTGGGCCACTTTTCATGATGTGTTACTTTAAAATATGGCATTTCTAAACAGACTCTCACAATAACTAGAAAATGTGTATATCTTCAAGAAGAATTTGCTCAGAGCGTGCCGTAGGACAGCTTTTGAATCGTGACTTTATCTGAGCTCTGCTATTGTTGAAAAGCTCTCAGAAAGAAAACAAATTTGGAAGAACAGATAATTGCTTTGTGTTTTGAAGCAGATTTTCCATGTTGCAGAGTGGAAGAGATGAACAGAGTTGGTTCAAATGGTATTGCTGTGACTCTGCTGTACGACGGATCTGCATTCACAGCGACGCGTCTCTACCTCAAAATGCAATGAGAAAAGGAGGAAATTTAATTTTGTTGTGGTTATGGAGGTCTGCGGAGAAGCGGGTTCATGGGGTGCAGTCCTCGGGACGTGTGCTGGTTAGACAGCTTCGGGTTTTTAACGCCTTTGTTTTTTTTCAAACTTGGTGTCAGATGTTGTGAGTTTATTTTCCTATTAGTTTTTGCTAATGATACTAAAACCTTTTTTAAAAGCTTTCCTAATTAATGATCTTCTTGCTCACAAACAAGAACTATATTGTCTTTGAGAAGTGCCTGAGTATTTTAAAACAACGGCCTGTTGGTAGGGTTTATTGCCTCATGAATTTGGGGTCAACACACCTATTATTTGCCAGAGTTAATTTGTGCTGGGTTATTGACTGTCTGGGTTGTTAGGGATATCTGACTCTTGTAAAAGTTACACTCATCTCAACTTGTTGTAATTTTATTCTTTGTGCTCTAGTGGCATGGTGCCACAATACTTAGCTAATAAAAGAAGGGAAACAGTTGTACAAAGGCAGGTATTTAACTTCAGGCTCGTGAGACCAGCGGAAAGACGACTGTCGTTTCTTTTTATATTCCCTTTTTCTAACACTGAATTGTTTTAACTTTCCTTTAGATAAGGAGGGGGAAAAGACAGCTTTCTAAAATCGCAAGACATTTTAAAAAGTACGAGGTACTTAGGATTTGCAAAAGTGCCTAATGAGGCTTTTCAGATGGCTCTGACCGAGGTCGGTGATTGCCCAGCAAGGTGGAGTGGGGCCAGCTGGGACGAGCTCAGCGGCACTGAAATAACGCGGCTAGCACCAACTCCCCGTGGAGAAACTGAAGTGTGTAGTTTCACGTCTAACTCTCTGTACGTCAAGGAGAGAATATACCCCTTGGACTCTCCAAACTGGAAGCACAGCAGATGGTAAAACTAGCAGTTGGGTTTAGAAATTTCAGAAGTAGCTATCCCTTCCGTGTGTAAAATTCAGAAATAAATGGCGGTCCTGTAGAATCGTTACTTCTTCTGTTTTTCCAAGTGTCCGCTTCCACCACAAATCTGAGCCGTATGTCCTTGAGGGGTAAGATGCTGGCTGAACTAACCCGGTCCTTTGCTATCAACCAGCCGTCAAACGTGCAGCGGCGAGCCAGCGTCTCTTGCCGTGTCGTGGCCGTCCAAACTTCAGTCAATCAGCAGCAGCACCCAGATTTGCACCAGTAAGTCGTGATCTGTAGCGCGGGGCTTGGAAAACATCCAGTTATTCTGCAGGGTGTCCTGGGAAACGGTGTGCTTCTGTGGAGGAGATTCAGGAGAGCGAGGAGCTTGATCGTGTTGTCCCAGTATTTTCCCAGTCAGATTTTTCTATATGCCTAAATGTACTGCTACTACCTTGGGTGAAAGTAAGGTATTTCTAGAAATAACCTTTGCCTCATTCTGGGCTGATAGGAATAATTTTTGATTGTTTCTAAGCGTGCTGGCTCCTCTGTAAATGCAGGGTGCGCCTGGCGGAAGCGGGTTCTGGGAGGGAGTTGGTGCAGTCACTTGGCATTAAAAAGCAGCCGGGTGTCCTGACCGCTAACCCGGCCTGCTGAGCAGGTGACAGTCTCATTCTTCACCCCGCTCGCAGCGAGCGCTGTCTGTTGGCTCTCTGCGGTGGAGATTTGTTGCATAAAAAGAGGGAAGCATCTGATCCTGGTTTAAGACCACGAGTCTAGGAGTTTCACTGGCTGCCATAGCAGTTCTGAGGACAGTGTCTAAGAAACTAAAGCATCTATGGTTATCTTGCGTTTAGCTGAGATGCACGTGACCTCTGTCATGGTTGCTTCACAAAGAACTGCCCCAGTCCTTCCCAAATTATTTTTACTAGTTTTTAGTGGGTGTGTAGCTTTCAAAACTGGAAAACCAAAAGCTGGCTCCGTTCATTTTCTCATGAAATTGTAGCCAGAGCAGTAAATTCATAGCTAAGAGCTTACTCATTGGCTACTGTATTATAAATAACTCTTCACCTTGGCCCTGTTTCTCCAGCCGTTATTCACTGTGAGTAATACTTACTCATGAGCACAGAGTAGCAGAGGAGTAAATGATTCTGCTATCATTACTCACAGTTTTAGTACCCTGGCACATCAGGAGGTCTGCTCTCAAGCGAGGCACCGCTCTCCTGGAGGAGAAGTAGCAAATTTTCTCTCCTGATAGGATTATCTTTGCAAAAACTACCCCAAGGAATGGCTACCGAGTCAGTGCTTTCAAAATCAAAGCAGAGAAAAGTGGGGAGAAACTACTGGTATTCATGTGGGATATTTGGAAGCGTATGGACCTGGAAGTGTGTTTCGCGTGGTTTATCCTTGGGCTTTGTCGGAAGCACAAGGCCGGGGAGCAGATTCCGAGCGCTGATGGGAGAGCTGCCACCTCCTCTCCTGCTTTCTCCTTGCTTTTACGCTGCTTTGCTTTCCAAGTGTAAATTAACTTAAAGGTTTGCAGCTTTTGGGAAAGATTCCAGCCCAAAGGTCATCGTTTCTGGGTGGTTTATTGGCTGTCCTGTGTTTGCCCACATCTCTGGTATTTACCAGCTGAGGGAGTTTATGAAATTTTGATGTAGGAATTAGGTTGTTGCTCATCTTGTACCTTCTTGCTCATATTATTGACAGTACCGCTGAACTGCTGGAGGCAGATAGCATCTCGGTGATCACTGTGCTATTTCAGCTCTCCACTGCTGACAACATCAGAAGTGTTTTAACAGGGTTTTAATGGGCAGCCTCGGTCGTTCCTTGGAGGGTTGCAAAAAGCTGCCGTGAAAAACCTTTTCTGCCGCTCTGAGCTGACATGGCCTCCTTTCCTCATCCAGCTGCTGCTTGTTTGTGTGGCTGCGGCGCTGTCGACAACTCCTCCTTATTTGGGCCGGGCAAGTTAAGCAAGTTCCTGCGTCTTTCGGGTGAGCTGTGAAGAATAACAACGTGGTTGTGAAACCGCTGGGAAGAGCAGCGTGCTGAGGTGGTGACCCAAACCGCGCTCAGAAATCCCCTCTCCTCCCCTCTTAGCCCTGTCAGAGAGTAACGTACAAGTTGCACTAATGTACCATACAGGGCTTTCGTCTCTGTTTTCTTGCTCACAACATGTTTCCGAGGATACCCTGGAGCGAGACTTAACCTTTATTTTTCAGGAGAAAACGAAAAAAAAGGATAAAATAGCTATTTCTCCAGACAAAGCGTTAATTTGATGGCAGCAGTTTCTAGCTGACTGGTTGCTTTGCTCTGCTTGTTACCAGAAATGAGCTCTGAGCACAGCTTGCTTTGGACTATGTAAAAGCTTTCTCCTCCCCGCTTTGCTTAATATAGCTATAATGTGCCCTTTATCACACTTCAACTTGAGTAATCCCAGTGTAGAAATACTGCATAATACCCATGGGAAAAAGCACTGGAAACGTACGTTATAAAAAACATACCGACGAAGCTCAAAAGATCCACTGACATGTAAATTTAATTAAAAAATTGTAGGTTTTCAATGAGGGCTTGTGTCTTCAATTTACCAGTTTCCATGACTTCTTCAGCAAAAAGTGTTTCTTTTTGCATTCTTGGTGGAAAACACGCTGAGGGCTATTACAGTCCACCAGAAAAGTATCTATTCTGTGTCACAGGGAAAAAAACCAGCCGAAATTCGTACACTTGAAATAAGTAAGAAAAATATCCGCTTTCCTGTTGTGTTTTATTTCTGTCCTTTTTAACAAAAAACTTTCCAGTAACCGGCGTTGCGTGAAAAGGCGCGTCCGAAGCTGTGTGAATGAGCCCCCTTTTCCTTGCTTGTGCAAATTTAAGGTATTTCAGTGCTTTCCATCAAAGGCATGAGATGGGATAAAACAGCCAAACCGGCAAGCGGGAGAAGAGCCAGCGGCCGAAGGAGGAGGCAGGCTACAGACAGGGCTCGTTGTCCGAAGTGTCGCTGTGCAAAGAGGATGCTGGCTGAAAGAAGAGAATCTCCAAGTTTTACTAAAAATCTTAGGAATTGCTCCATCTACTGCATGTTTCAAGGAAGAAGTCCCCTGCGACGAAAGCCCACCTCGCTTGGGGGGCTTCCGTGGGGCTGAGAGCGTGGCCCGCGGTGGGAGCCTCGCGGCCGGCCGTGCCGGGGAAGCGCGCCGATGTGCTGAATCCAGAGGGTGTGCGCAGGGTCCTCGGTCTAAAATCCGGAGCGAAAGGTTGAAACTGGAATCTTTTGCCTACTAACGCTTAAAAGGAAAGTCTAAAGGTCTTTGAGACTCGCCAAGATTAAATGCTTTTCTGAACTCTATTCTTCCATCTACTCTGCTTTCAACAAACGCGATCGGAAGCTGCGCTACTTAAATATCAGTGTATTGTAAAAACTACTTCTGCTTAATACCCGTTATTTCAGCTTTTAATGCCGTAAAGGCAGTGGCTTTTGTGGCATTTTATTGAGTCCAAAGCAGCTGTTCAAAGGACGAAATCCTTGGGTTAAGGGAGAGAGAAAACCCCATCGTTCGTGGAATTTCAGCCCCTCGGGAAGCGGAGGAGCCGTGCGGAGCAGAGCTCTGACGTTCACACTTCTCTGCCTGCGAGCTTGTGGGTTCTGCTGTGAGCTGCAGCACTGAAAACCACTGTGGTTTTTGTTTCTCTAAGTTAATTAATGAAAATAATTCATCGGTAGCTGATGCCTTTCAGAGTGGTTTTTCCCTGAGTCAGCTTACTGGGGAAGAGGTTCATTATAAATTATAATTAGCAAACAGGAAAAAAAAAAGTAGGCAGAATAAGGTTTGTGATGTAGTGGGCTTAACGTAACATCTCAGCATAGTTTATTTGAAGAAACTTGTAGCCAAAATGCTGTAATCTAGTTTATATACATTGTTCAGTGTAGAAAATGAGAAAAAGAGTTTCAAGTGTTTTGTGAGCAAGACCAGAACATGCTTGGGATTATCAGTTTTAAATTCTAGAAGTTATCATCAAAACAGGAATTTCAAAGACGTGCTAACCTCGCATTTGCAATTGCAGAATTAGCAGTGTTTGTCTGACAGCCCGCTGTACGTGGGAGAGCTTTACGATCAGCCCTATGTCCCTACTCTGCGTGCCTGGTGTATCGGCACAGCTTGCGCTCCCCGGGGTTGGATGCGTGCGTACCTGCTCGTGAACGGCCGGAGACCGTCGTCTGCTGGAGGCTTGGGGAACCGGGGTGTCCCAGCCTCCGGAGCCGCTAGCGAGAGCCGAGCGTGCCTACCCCTCCGCGCCGCTCCTTCCCCAGCGAGCGGCTTGTCACGCAGCCCCGGTGCGCTTCAAGCCGGCGCCGATGCCGGGCGGTGTTCCGTGCTGCTGGGTTTGATCTTGATTAAGGGAGGGAAAGGGAGCGAGTGCTGGTTGAAGCTGATTATTATGCATATTGTTTGTCACCTTTGTTGGTGCGGTTGATGCTTTGAAGTTAGTCTTGCATTAGTGTTGTGCCTTAGGCAAAATTGTTTACTGCTTCGCTGTTCATGTTATTTCACTTGCTTTTATGTTCACTTCTATTTCGTAGCTTTGCTCTGCCAATTTGGATGTGGCTGCGTGAAACTCTGCTCTTGGTTTTATCTTGTAACTTTTTCTGACAGAAGCCATGCTTTACCATGCAGAAGGACACTTGTGTGGCATTGGACTAGCCAGTCAGGATGGGCAGGATGCAGATGTCAGGCAAATACATTGTTTCTGTACATATACGTTTTCTGTAGATGTATTTTTCTATACCCTGTGTGTCTGGGGACAGGCAAGGTACTGCACAGCCAATAAAGAGCACTTCCTTGCTTCAGGGTTGAAGAGTTCCCCTAAAACTAGACCTTGTGTGTAACTCTATAGGTTAATTCACCTAAAATAATTTCTAAAATTTCCTTACATAGCGTGGTCTTCTTCAGCACGTGAAGCAAATGTGAGCTGCAAGGTCTTAATTAAACAAACAGGAAAGAAAATGTCTCTCATATTTCCCTGGGCAGGCTCACACGTCCGCTGTCCCAGAGCATCTCCTGCCTCTGCAGAGCAGCGCGGGGAGGCTGCGGGGCTGTCCGGGGCGCAGCACCCATCGCCCCGGTGCAGGGTGCCCTGGCGAGGGCCACGCTGGGTCAGAAGAAAGCCGAGACGCTGGTTCATGCTTAGTAATACCCATTTGTGTTTATGGCCTGGTTCTGAAGCATATTAAATGTATAAAATATGTATGTTTAAATGATGCGTTTGGATCTTAAAGTCACTCCACTTTTAATGTGCTTTTAAGAGTTTTCATGACGACGTGCTTAGGTAGCAACAAACTGGGCTGGTGGAAATGTGTAGGGGAGTTGAAGTTTCGGTTGCCAGCTGGGCTGGAGCCGCTTCGGCCGGGTTCCGCGGGAGGAGGCGGCAGGGCTGGTGCCCGGGGCACTGCCCCTGCCAGTGATGTTGCCTCCAACTAGAGCCAGCCCTGGGGCAGGCAGGTATAGAATATCGATGCTAGGAGATACTTGATGGATGGTGCTTTGGCAGAGGAGGGACTGTGCCTGCTCGTGGCTCCGGCCGTCTCCGAGCGGGCTCATGGGGAGCCCCTGCCATTGCTGCGTCTTCTCCAGCGACTGGAGGCGACTCGTAGCGCCAATATTTGTAGTCACACGCTGCGGAGTTTTTAGGGAAAATTTTGTTTAGGCAACCATTGGATGAAAGCTATGAAAGCTCAGTTTTGTTTCTGTAAATCTCGGCATATTCGTCATAGGTTAGCGGGGATGAAGGCAGTCATGTGCAGCAAAGCCACACTGCTGGGCCATTGTGTTCAGGAATTTAGAGGGGAACGAGCATCATCTCCCTTTCATTTACTTTCGTTACTGTGTCTCCCTGTATTTCCATACGCTGAGGTCTGGCAGTCTGGCAACTAGCCGGACCGTTTCTAAAATGCAATATTTACCCTGTGCTGCTTACTGCAAGTCTGCATCCTCAGCGCCAGAACTGCTGCAGTTGGTGCTGCTGCACTTTTAACGTTACCTTTTATGTTCCTGTTTGTTCCGACAGAGTGGCCGCTAGCACAGACGACTTGAACTTGTATCACCCGCAAACTGACAGCGCTGGAGCCACCAGTTTGTCATTAATCCCTGCTAGTGTATCTGATTTAATTTTGCGACAGTGGATTAATTCTTAAAATTGCAGTGCTTTTTGCTCGTTAATGGTCAGTAAATGGTTCGGAGGGGGGTGGGGGGATGGAATTCATCAGTTTTGTAGTCATTTTAATTCTTCTAGTTTTAAGTTGTTCTATAAATATGTCTTTATGGATGTAGTTTTACTAGCTTAAAAACATCTAATTGAAAACAGTTGCTTAAATCTCTTTGGATCAAGAAGGCAGTAATAAGCAAAGAGAGTATCTTATCCCTGCAATCCAGAAATGCTTAGTGACTGGTATACTCAGGGCATGTGTAATCAGCTTCTTGTTTCATCTAAAAACCTTAGCTCTTTTGGTGTGATTTAGTACTTCACCAGCAGCGTGTTTTTTCTTGTCTCTGAGGTTATCAACTAGTGAAAGAAATATGAACAAATTGGTAGAAGATACAAAAACGTTTGTGAAAATATTGAATTCGTTTATGCCATCGTGTTGTGTGTATAATGTGTCCTAGAATATCACCGGGCTTCCGAGGAAAAAAAGCATTAGAGCTGCCTTCTTGTAAATTAACGTTTTTGCACATTACATAATGTAATTCTTATGACTTCACGATTGCATCAGGCAGAATTGATCTCTGCCATTTCGTAAGGCACCGGACGGATGAGCTGGTAGCTCTTAGCTGAGGTCAGCCTGGACATTCACCGATTGACGCTGCTTGTGATTCCAAAAGCAATGAGCTCCAAGGGATAAAAGCTTGGAGATACAGGCCTTTGCTTTCTGGAACGGCTAAATTCCATGGGTTTGGGTTTGATGGGGGGGCAGGGGGTACTCCTAAATTTTGGGTTTGGTTCCTCGTCTACTGTTTGCTTAATGTCAGAGATTTCGGTCCTTTCTAGCTCGTGAGATGTAATGGCTGTAGAAGCCAGGCGTGATAGCGAGATCCTTAGATTGTTTGAACCACTCTGGGTTATGTTGGTAGTACATTTAAACACAAATTATCAGTGACCCCTCTGGTGGTTGGCCATTTTTTTAAAGCCTGATACCTGCCTCCCTCTAGCTTGAAATGTGGCACCGTTTTCCAAAGTGATCCTCAGAAAGTGTTCCACCCAACCTCGGAAGTCGATAAATGGTACACGGCTCGCTTCACAGCTGGGCAGCGAGGAGAAGAAAGCCAGCCTGTGCTGGGCGAGAGGGAGAGCAAACCCACAAGTCCCTCTTCGCACAGGTGGGAAGTAAAACAGGTTTACTTCTGTGGTCTTCAGTGATCGTTTCTGTGAACGCCTGCGTGCATTCGTATGGCTAGGAGTGTCCACACGGTCAGCTAGGACATCTCATGAATAGCCAGCATGAGTGGAGGTGGTAATGTCATCAGTCGCCAGGACGCGGTTAGCTGCACCCCGGCTTGCGTGCGTCTTACTCTTCATTGCTTAAACTGGCAGACTGTGACGTGGACTTTCCTGGGAAAACTGCATCGCTCAGAAAGTTTTGTCGTCTTCCCTTTTTATTCGTTTTATTTCTAAATGTCAGATAACTTCATACAACTTTATTAATCTGAAGTATTAAGGAGTGGTGGGAGCATCATGTCTCGGAGCACGGGCAGGCTGCCTGCCCGCGGTATGGAGGAGCGCACGCTTCTGCAGCTCCAGCGTCTTGCTCTTTGTTCCGAACTGAAAACGCAGGGAGAGTTCAGCCCCTGACATTCTTTTGCTGAGGCTTTTTGATAAGCAAGTAGCACTTCACACAAGCCCATTGTTGAGAATCACTTGCTGTTTGGTGGTTACAGAAATGAGTAAGTGTATTCTGTCTATCTAAAAGCCATCTGTTACAAAAAATAATCAGACATCCTTTTTTCTTGTACATTTGTGTCATTCTGTGAATTGGGAGCATTTTATGTACTAAGGGCAGTGTGCTTGGCTTTTGAAATTCTGGAGTTTCACTAAAACCCCAGGGCATAGCTGGTTCAGGAGACCTGAGGTGACCTGTAAATGGGAGCTGCTGTGTCCTTTTGCTGTGTACCGAGATCATTTTAAAGAGGAATTGAAATGCAGTGTCCAGATACAATAAGGTAATATTTTAATCCAAAGAGAAAAGCAGTAAGCATTTTTATACTACTTGACCTCTTGAAAGCAGATTCAGACATTAATTATTTCTCATAGCTTTCCCCTGAGAGGGAGATGGGCAGTTTCCTCGTTTGTAGGTGATAAATCTGAGACAGAAAAAAAAAAAAATAATCAAGTGACTTCCCTGGACACAGAGGAAGTCCTTATGCAAGCAGGACAAGAGGTGAAGAGTTCCTCCCCGGGTGCTGGCGGGCACGCAGCTTTGAATGCTGAGGTCTCTCGGCCGGCACGAAAGGTGTCGGAGAAAGTAAGAGCTTTTTTGCAGATTGTTTAGCTCGTGCCAATATGCTGTCTTGGTTGTGAAGCAGCCTTCCTGGACTTCAAATAAAGTCTTAGTTTTTCTCCTAAATCCCAGTGATTGACTGTCTATAAACATGCTGACAGTCTCAAAAATAATGATGAGAAAGCTGCTTACTGTGCGCGCGTGTGGTGTGTCCAGCGGAAAGAAGTGAACGTTGTGCTTAAGCAGCTGGGCTGCCGCCTCGCCAGGGTTCCCTTCGCTGGGCTTCCCCAGCCTTCCTGGGGGATCTCTTTTTTCAGTTTCAAATTAATGAAGTTTTAAAATTAATCAAACATCTTTACGGGCATTGTCTTGAAGTTGGATTAATTCTTAAAATCTAAACTATTTCAGCTTCTCCTGTAGAGGAGGGGTGAGTCTCCTTCCTTTCAGTGTCCCTGGGGGTGCAGTGAGATGGCAGCCCTCCCTGCCTCTGCCCTGCCAAGTCGTGTCTGCCCAGAGCAGCGCGTCCCCGCGCTGCTGAGCACCGAACGCAGCCGGAGCTGCTGCGGGAAAAATGACCAGAAGTGCAAGGGCTTATTTGATCGCGCCCCTTTTGATGAGGCTTTTGATTTTGGGATTGCAGAGGGGATGGCGAGAGATGTACCCTTTGCACAAGTCAAGGTTCAAACCTAGAGTTCAGCATCAAGATGACACTGTCTAGAACAGGGGGAAAAAAAGACTGTAAATTCTTTTGGGGAAGGTTTGCTTCTTGCGTGCCGGTAGGTTTTAGGCACCAGGTTTTAGATCAGCAGCCAGACCAGCCAACATCCACCATCTACCTTGTACAGAAGGGAGGGGAGCAGATCCCCGAGGACCTGAGAAGCTCCAGAAGTCATCTGCACCCATAGAGAGACACAGGTGGGTCCCCTGTGCCAGAGTGCCGGATCTCCACGAGGTCCCCGCTGCTGACGGGAGCCTCCTGCAGCGAGGTGGCACATCCGTGGCTGCGGCCACACGCACCGGGACCACCGGCACTTGCTTCACGACTGGGGAGCAGAGTAAGTGTTGCCCTTCGTACCTGAAGGTGCAGCCGTATCTGCTAGGCGCTGGAAGCGTGGGACCATGCGGCTCGAGGCAGGCTATGCCCAGGTTCCTCACCACACTCCAGTATTTCTAGTGGACACGCTGCCGCGGGGGTTCGTTAGGAGCCCGGGGGGATAGCCGTGCCCTTCGCTGTCTTAGCGCACACGGGGTAAGATTTGGCCGTAGAAAACTTAGGGCTTTTTGAAGTTTTTCTATTTTTAAAAAAAAAAAAGCAGCTCCGCGAGGGACGCCGAGGTCTGGAGGCGGCTGCTGTGCCTCTGCCTCCTCGCCTTCGTACTCCTGACGGCAGAAAAAGGGAATTGTTTTCCTGCCGGTGGGACGCTGAGCAGAGGGCTGCTGCTAGCTCGCGTGGCTCCTGTGAGATGCCAAATGAAGTTCTGGTATCAGCTGGGGGTTTTGTGGAGTTTGCTTCCATTTGACGGTGTTTCCAGATGGAAGGGAGCAACTGGCTGTTTCTGCACAGTGTAATTTTCATTGACTTCAAATGGCCTGGAGTTTGGGGAGGGGGCTCTGCCGCTGCCTTTGCGGTAGCGTGAAGACAGATGTTATTTCTCGGGACGGTCTGGAAGCGTTTTCTCATCCCACACTTCTGTTGTAGGTGCATGTCTATTGAACAAAGCCAAATTCCATTGGAAGTGTTATAAAGTTAGTTGCCTTTTCAGTTATTTTAACAATTCCTCCTTCTTCTAGCACGGTAGGTTAGAAACGTGTTAAAGCTAGTGGTAAAGCAATTTATGAAGGGCAGATGGAGTTCAAAAGGTTCAAATATACCGGTTCAGTTCCAGCATCATTTGGATCTTCACACCTCAGTGTCCCAACAGGGAAACTGGATACTGAGTTTTTAGAGGTTTTACTGTAAAAACTGAGCCCTCCAGAACTTTTAGTAACTAATGGATTTTGCAGAAATTATTTGACTACCCTGGATGTCCATTAGCTGGTTTGCTTTTATGTCTTTGCTGGAAACCTAAATGGCTTTTACTTGCACTTTTTTTACTAGTTATATGTTTGCAAGAGATGTCTTTTGTAATGCAGTAGCCCGTAGGAAAAAAGTGATGTACTCAAAAATTGGAGGAGCATTTAATCAGAGTGTATCCTGACTAGAGTTTAGACTGTGTGTCTAAACTTTCTTGACTTTTTTTGTCAAGAAAGTTTCCATCTGTAGCATACCAGTCGCAAGCTGACTACACACGGTTTCAGTCTTCTGACTCTTGAGTCCATTCTTTTTTGTGTGGCTTTGGTGGTGTTAAAATTGAATCCTCAGCAGTCACATTGCATGAAGTCTGTATTTCTCTGCTTTCCTATGTGTCCTACTTTATTACTGGCAACAGATTTTGAAATACCCTGAAAACCTGTGTTTTCTGATACGGAGTTGATTGATAAAATACCTTTCCACCAAATGGGTAGGTTAAGAAAGTTTCCCGTCGCCTTTGCTGAGCTGCTAGATACTTAGTAAATTTAATCCCCTGCACTATACTCTTCCCGTTAGAGGTGCGTGTCTGTGATGGGCTACTCTCAAAACTGTCTTGCTGATTCAAGACTTTTCCATCCAGGTATGTTCATCATGTGTCACTCATGCTAAATTTATCTACATTGCATCACGAATGAGAACTCATTTTGTACACTACTATTAAGGGCAATTTGTGCCATTTTCTGTATGGCTAAATGGTACAGAATAAGAGAAAAACTAGGTAAATACAGAGATTTTGGTTGCCATTCCTCCCTAGTGTCAGGTATGTGTGACAAGTCTGGAAATTTTACACATGGAAAAACTGGCTGGCACAACAGCAGGGGAATGGGAAACCGCCTGCCATTTTGGAATGCTAGGATGGCTGTGTTTCTCCGCGGCGAGCAGGCGCTTGGGAGGAAGGTGGTGTGGAAGCTGGTGTGGTTCACAGCACGAGGGCTTTATTTGGTGGTGGAAAATCTCATCTTTCTGAGACAGTTTCTCTTGGGTGTAAGTCTGAAGTCTGCTTTGTGTTGGGAGATTGGCATGAAATCCACAGCACTAAAGAGGATAAAGGCCTTTGTCTCCAAAATGGACAGTTTTTTGGAACTATAAAAGCAGTGGAACAAGAAATGGTTTTAGGTATATAAAGTTAAGATCCAACCCTGTAATCCTTTCTCAAGTAAAAATATGTTATAGATCAATTTTATCGATTTGTATCTTTTTTTCCATGTGTTTCAGAAGATTCACTTAAAAAAAGGAAACCTTCCACATTTAACTAATGATGAAAAAATTAAAAAGAGATTAGTTACGAAGGCCTACTCCAATTAGCCAGAATGACATCAGCCTCTGGTTCCTCCGTAGGCACCATCTGATTTCTGGGAGAAGCATGGAAGACTTTTTTAAAGAAATACCATTTCTCGTATTGCCTTGCTCATTTACGTGGTTGCCTTAAAGGACCCCACAGCCTGTTCGTACATTAGGGAACTGGGGAGCTCTTCAGCTTCAAGAGACACTAAATAATATTCTGGGAGCTGTTGTGCTTCTTAAATAAAGTGCAATATTTGAAGCCGTTCTCTCCTTTCCTTGAAATATAAGCAAAGCATGGGAGCAAACTGGGGCTGGGTTAGGAAGGACTGGGTGAGAAAGAGGTGACACTGGGGGGCAGGAGGAAGATGGCTCTCTGCAGAGAGAATGGGACAGAAGAAACAAAACCAGGAGGAGGAGGAGGAGGAGGAGGAGTTTAAGGCAATGAAAAGACAAGAGACTTATTTGGTAAGGAAGTTAGAAATTATATCAGATAAATAGATGAAAACAAGAGCAGATCCCCAACTCGTGTGAGTTGTGCTGGCACCACTGACTTCAAATCAGTTTACACTAGCTCGGGATCTGGGCAGACTGGCTGAATTGAGACCAGAGACTGATTTTTTTAATCTGGACTTCATTGCTTTGTATACTTAAATTTGACATTTTCTAACATCATAAATTAATATGCAACAGAAATAGAACTGGCATAGGTACTCACAAGGAGAGAAAAGTGATACAAAAGATCGTCTGTCTGGTGCTCGGTGATCTTTGATGTCAGAGGCTCACAGCTGTTAATTTATCAGTGGTAATGAACATTTATATGGCCACTTGTATCTGTAATGAACTAGATATTCTGGCTGATGGACATTGTTGTGATTAGAAGTGAGATTACGTAGATTTTCATCAGTTGAGGTTCTGGCTCAATACATGCAGTTGTAATTTACTTTGTTCCACCTTAACATATTAGATTACTTGCAGCAGTATTTGAGGGAACCATACGTATTTGGAGAATATTTGAACACTTTGATATCTGTCTATCCATCCATCCAGACTGCCCAGCACAGGCAGCCACACTCTTTGCTTTCCCAGAAGAACCACGGCCTCTGACATTTTAGAAGTCAGTTTTACTCCTCAGAAAAATACCTGCATGAGTATTTCTTCCGTTTGTGTTAAGCTATGGGGAAAGCAGCACCTTTGGAATCGCGAGGCAGCCTCGTGCCTGGCCCTCGTGGGGTGCTGAGCTGAGGGCCCTTACCTACATAAAGAATTAAGAATTTTCTGTTTCTGGAGGGACTCGCTGTGGCGGTCAGTTTGTTGGCCAAGCACTGATGCGCTTTCAGTCAGATGTCCAGTTTGGACCAAATGATGCGCAGCGTGGTGCTGCGGGGTGCGTTTTTCTGTCTGCGTAGCGGTGGAACGCGTTGGCCATCCCTCCTCCATTCCTGAGAAGGCAACTCCTGCAGGCAGATTGAAGCTGCTTTTGAAAGGAGCCAGCACCGCTTGGATGTGGGTGAGGTGCAGCAGTTTGGGAATTGCTCCCAGCTGGTGGAGAAGTGATTTCCAAGCAAGCTGGGTGGCTCTTGAACCGCTCTTCCCAGTAGAAATGAGCTAAAATATATAGAAATTGTTGCTTTGACAAATAAGCTAATGAACCACTCAAGTTGCTTTATGTATTGACTGTAGTTGCTTGACAGTTATTATTATTTTCTAATTACATTAAGTTATAAATTATTAACAAATGTTTAATTTCAGTCCAAACAGATCCAACAAAAGGGATTTGTACAGTTATGAATTGCAGCAAAATACAAAATTGTTGAGCTTTTAGTGTATGCAAACCAGGAGGCCCTGGTTATTTCTCCCGCTTTCAACAGCCAGTCATGAAACTTTCTTGACCTTTTCCCCTTTAAACTTTATTTGAACTTGGAAAGAAGACTTGTGAATTGTGGAGGAAAAAAAGAAGAAAGGAAAAAGGGGACGGGCAGGGGGGGAGAAGGTCTGATTATATGTTACCGTAACAGTAATACTAGCAAAATAATCCTCCTCTTGTGCGCGAGTGTCTGCTACTGCCGGCCTCGGGGTAAGAAGCTCACATGACGGGCCCGGAGGCTAATGCGGGCCTGGGCGCTTGCTTTTTTTTTTTTTTTGGTACATATTTAAACAAAGGCTGATTATCCAAACAAGAATTTGGACTGCATCAGCTGGACCCGTTAAATCATAGTTAGTAAAACTTGGCGCCCTCGGAGCTTGGAATGTTACAATTACAGCTGGATCCTCATTTGTTAGGCAGCCTTACAAAATAATAAAAGTGGAGATTTTTATCTTTATAGGACACAGCTTAACTCTTTGAATACAGAGAACCAAGTGCCAAATATTACGGTTACTGCTTAGGCGTACTATTTCGGGCCAATAAATGCAATTAAACAGTTGCGTCCGTGCTCGATGGGACGCAGGGCAAAGGGAGCCGCTCTGCCGGCGCTCGGTGGGTGCTGCGGCGGGCGTTCGTTCTCCTCCAGGATCGCTCTCGGATGCGGAACAAGAACACAACAAGCAATTTGTTGTTTGATCTCCCTTATCTTGCTTCTGTCTTTTTGACAGCGTTGCTGTGTGTTTAGTTGAATTCTCTTCTTTTTTGTGCTTCCTGTTGCTATGAAAGAAGCTTGTGTCTGTGTAGGATCTCCATGGTCCCCGGAGTCGGGCTGCTTCTCACCTCTCCGATGAGCTGGAAAGCGGTCTTCAGGACAGTTCTCCAACCGTTGGCAAACTGTGCTAAACCCGCCTGAGGCCCACGAGGTTGCGTCTCCACGGGGCTGGGCTGGGGTGGGAGGCGGCAGGGAGGCGCGGGCAGAAGGTGCGTTTCGTTTGACCAAACCGCTGTTGGCCGTCCCAGACTTGTTTTCCCTTCTCTCATCCTGAAGAGGGGGATTGGCTTTGATTAGTCACTTGCCAAGCCGAACTTTGGCTTTCTGGTGGTGTAATATATAGCTCTGGTTACCAAACAGAAAATGAACGGGTTTTTTCCCTAAAATTAAACACAGAGTCCTTATCATTAACCTAGCACAAATCAATGCCTTTGCATTAATTCACGTGGAGCAGGGCCAATTTACGGCTCTCCCTGATCAGCTCAGTGGTTTTTTTGCGCGTAGGTTTATCTCAGTTTCTTTTTTAAGAAAGCGTTTATTGTTTGTGTTTGCTGAAAACCTTATTGAGTCATAATGATGGAGACTTCAGCAGTCAAGACTATTCAGAATGTTTGCAAGAGCCCAGCAGCTAGATAATATTTACCAGGCTATACCAGGAGTTTATCTTTTGTGTTGTTTGCATAGTATAAAAGCGAGCATTCGTTAAAGTGTGAAAAAGTTCATTTTCTTTATTGTGACAGTTTTACCATGTTTCAGCATACTTTTAGTAGTGGCGAATAGCATAGGTAATATGTAGTTGCTGCAGTGGAAATACCATGGGAGCTACGAGGGCAAGGAGTAGGTATTTTTGAATGGAAAGGCACTGGTGTTCTTACATTGAAAACTCAGAAGTTAAAGATTTTTAATCAAGATAAACTTGCAGATTCACAAGGTGCAACTTAGTCTGCGAGAAGTGATAGCAACTGGAAATAAGAAAGACCTAAGGAAAAACTGTGAGTTAATGGTTACTCTTTTATTACTATTTTAATCGAATGACTTTACAACATGACCTTTTAAATTGTAGCTATTTTGAAAAGCAGCATTTGTGTGCCGCAGGCCCGTGGACGGTGCGGGTGGGTGCAGCCCCGATCAGCTCCTGCGCGCTCGTCGCCCTGAGCTCTGCGCTGGCCCCATGCTCAGGACAGAGCCTGGCACAAGGGCTTCGTACTCAAATGCTCCACGTTTGCCGTGGCTCAAGGGGAGAACTTCCCTCTCTGTCCCCAGGACTTCAGGCAGCAGCCGCTTTCCATAAAACTCTTGACTTTTTGGCTGGCGACCCTTGACCCGACAGGAGGTAACGCTGCAGAAGGAGGAACCAAAACCTGGATTCTGAGGGCAAATGTTTGGACTTTGTCTCCTTTGGAGGCTGCCTGCCATGTGTATGAGTAGCCATGAAGGGTTTCGTCTCCCAGTTGTGGGAAGGAGTCTGGTTCTTGCTTGGTGTTCACCCAGTCATCTGCTTTTTGCTTAGTCCTTAGCCGTGCGAGAAGGAGGGATGCCCCCATTAGTCTTTTGCATGACAATATTTAATTTCAAGCAACAGTGTTGGGTTTCTGGCCAGAAGAAATCCTTTATTTATTACGTCTGCTGTCCTTGGGTTTTTTTCCTGTATCGAATAGACTCACCTTATGCCATAGTGTGATGATTGAAATAGTGCTCTGCCGAGTCAAGGGACCCAAGTTTACAGCCTAGCCACAAATGTCTGTAGTACCTGGAATAGCCATCAAGAAAATATCATCGGTAGTAAAACAGACAAGAGAGGTGAGCTGGTGCACTGGGCATTGCGGATGAGCTGATCACCTAGCTGTTGACAGAGGGAATCTAAAGTTTTAGAACCTGTCTTCAGACAGTCTGAATATATTTTTCAGCTGCCAAGAAGTCGTCAGCGGGAATGATCCATGGATAAATGAGAGCAACGTGCTGTATCTGCAACAGACACTTTCAATCCAGCAGCCTTGCTTTTCAGATATTTTCTAAAACACAAATTAAGAAGCCGTCTTGGATCAGACTTTAGGTAGCCAATATTGTATTCAGAAATTATTCCCTGTCTTAATTCTTCTCATCTGTGGTCTTACCTAGTTCATCTTCTCTTTTTCCCCTCTTCCTCTGTTCAGTAGATTTGTTCCTGGATCAGCAAGGGAGTGAAGGAGAGGGAGTGAGGCAGGAGGTAGCTGCCATTGCAGAGCTCTCTCTGAAATATAGTTCCACCCTCTTTCTACTTTCTTACGTCATGGATTTCTTGTGAATTGATGCTCACTTTAACCTTAAAACAATTCAGATTAAATCAGAGAGAAAGAAAAGAAGAAAGTTCATGGTGTATGAGTTAGTAAAATCTCCTCAGACAGCTGGAGCTATCCTTGAGAAAGCAAGCAGTATTTCTGGTCGAGCCGAGTCGTATTCAGCATCACGGAAAGGAGACTCTGGCCCTCCTCCTGCTCTGAGGTACTATAGGTACTGTTAAATGCCTACAAATATCTGCAGGGTGGGGGTCAGGAGGACGGGGCCAGACTCTGTTCAGTGGTGCCCAGCGACAGGACAAGGGGCAACGGGCACAAACTGAAGCAGAGGAAGCTCCAGCTGAACATGAGGAAGAACTTCTTCCCTCTGAGGGTGACGGAGCCC
>Ga0181612_168954_pt1 | contig 37854 bp, 14 predicted proteins | sample HoacroProtozoa21_FD_119630 | JGI IMG/M metagenome (GOLD analysis project Ga0181612, IMG submission 119630) | Hoatzin crop microbial communities from Cojedes, Venezuel. Combined Assembly of Gp0051906, Gp0051904, Gp0051908
AGAGATTGGTTTATTTTTTTTCATTTCTCAGTTCTGTGCATAAACTGAGTAGATCTAATAGATTTGATGAGTAGGCTTAGGCAGGTGGAGCTGTGGCAACCACGATGCCGTCTTTGTTCGTAGTCTGACACAGTAGCTTAAGCCACTAATGAAATTCTGGGATCATACTCCACTTTGTGGGCTGTGATGCTAGAGGTGGCACAGGCAGACACCTACTTCTGTTGCTTGTGTTACAGGATGACAGTTTCTGGCAGTAGATTGACTGTAGTGTTACAAACCACTATATGTCAGATCCCTAAGCACCCTCCAAAATATATATGGGCTTTGAGTACTTTGGTTGCAATGTTGTACATTTTAGCTTATTTTTTAGTAGACTGTTAGTGTTGTGTTATTGGTTACAGGAGAGGAATCCAGCTAAACTACATCCTTCACTCAAGCCATAATTTGATAGTCTAAAATCATATATGTTCAGCTTCTATTCTATGATGGTTTATCTGTAAAGAGGCTTTAGAAATATGTGTCTCCATGTTCAGTCAACCTGTGTTTTGGGTGGCAGATTCTTGCAAAATTAAAGTATTCTGTGTAGCCACCTAATTAGGGGGGAGTTGGAAAGTGAGATTCTTGGCTGAAATTAAGATTGGTGGAAAAGATTTCATCACGAATCTATATGATGTTTGGTGGTGCAGTGATACAGCAGAAAACGGTGTCCAAAGTGGACAACCCTGAATCTCATCAGTAAGAGCAGAATTACTCCTACTTACCTCTAAGGGCCCTGATGTGTTGCGATAGGTTTTTCATAGGTGTCTGTCAGGTTTTTTTTTTTTTGTGGTTAAATTATGTCCAGTGGTTTCACATAAAAGTTTTGTTTATTTTATGAACTTGTAAAGGCAAGAAGATAACTTGGAAATCAGCTGGGCAGTTTCAGTGCACTGCAGCTGTAGTTGATACTTTAGATGTTGATCATTTAAGGTATAATATTTGTGGAAACTAAAACAGCTGCTTTCATCATGTCTTTCAGTTTCATTTTTTCATATATTTATATTAATTAGTTGTACGTAGTCAAAAGTATAGGATCATGGAAATATTGATATATTTGCTAAATATAACTTCTAATAAATCTTTACCTAAAGGTAATTTTACTTTGGTTTTGAGAAATATTTGAATGAATATACTGTATTACTTTCAGCACAGTTTTTTCTGATCTTTCAAATGATTTTTGTTACAACCATTTTTTTTAAAATTATGTGTAAGAGAAGGTTTATAATGCAACCCTTTAATTTCCATATTGCTGGAAACCCTGTGAGTGTTAAGCATTGCACTTCTGTTGCTGCAAGTACTATCTCAGCTGGGGTGTAAAAATATGTTTACGAGAGATTATACTGATCCAAGTGGTATATATGGTAGGTGAAGGGCAAAGCTTGGAATACAGATAGATTCAGAATCCTTGTTGCCCCCTTTGTAGGTTAAAAGTGTAAAGGTATCGGATTTAACGAGTCTCTGTTACAAGCAGGCAGTTATTTTCTAGTTAATTATAATTAAAATCAGAGGAGTCGGTGTTTCAAGGAGAAGCATTGAGTCACTTATCTAGCTCTTAAGTTAGTAATTCTTTGCATTCCAGGTTATGAATAAACTTTAGATTGATTGAAGGTGAGCCTTAAAAAAAGAAGCCCGAAGAAAAACAGATGGTCCTTTCTTGCTGGAACTGTAGCTTTGGCTTGATAAATTGTGTGCAGTAAAGTTTTCAGAAAGAGGTGTTACATTTCAGTAATCTCAATTTCAGAAACATTCTTGCAGCGTTTCAGTACAACTTGCCAAAGTTGGTGTCTCGAGGGAGCACTACTCTGCTCCTAGCTGTTGCTGCAGTTTCTCATCTGACATCATCAGAAACTACTGACACATTCTGCAATGTCAATTTTCAAGGAGAATTTCTAATGGCATTGACAGTTTCCTGCATAGTCTGACAAGATAGACTTCTCTACAGTACTTGTAATAGATATATACAATTTATATTCTCACCTATTCTAAATTAATAAGGAAAAGCATTGGAAGTGTTGCAGATTATGATGCAGCTGTGTTCAGCATACACTGTGGAATACATACTGTTCGAGTACGTATACACGGCATACACAGTAGTGTCAGATGACCAGATAATCCCTAGAAGTTAGCTGCAGCCTTTTATTTTTTTGTCTTAATAGTTTCATTTGTAAAAGTCCTGTTGTGATATGAACCAGTAGGACTTCACTCCAAATAGAGATGTATTTAATTATGTTATTTATTGATGGAGAATTCACATGTGTTCGTTGTTTTAAATAGGATTTTAATTATTGGCAGGCTTGCAGTAATATTTGGATTTTAGTGGTTAAAAGTGCCTCGACATCTACATGAAAAATAAATTAAAATTTGGATTTAATTTGAGGACTCTCAAATAAATTGATGGAAAGATGAGAGGGTAACCAAAGGGGTTAATGTCAGTGCATGGCTGCTACATAAGAGAATATTTGCCCTGGTTTTGCTTAATGCAGATGGAAAAAATAAGTAACACCATAATTCGGTGTACAAATGTAAGGTATGCAGGTGCTGCAGGTACCATTGATGGGCATATCCTGAAGACTTAGCATTTTTAAGAAGTCTCCCCGAGGCTGCTAAAGCAGGGAATTCTAGCTGGAGTAGATTGGGGCAGGAGCAGGTTAGGAAAGGACGAGGTGATAAAGGAAAAAGGAGAAGCAGCAAAGCAGGCGTACCTGGAGTAGTTAGGGGCAGAGATAACAGGGTAACTCTGTCCAGATCTTCATCTCTGTATTCAAGTTATTCTATGGCTAACACTGCTCTCGAAGAGACTGCGCAATGTAGGAGCTTTTTAGTTCTTGCTTTTCATTCAGCTGGTCACTCGTGTTGTAGCTCTCATAGGCTCAAGTTAGGTTTGGCCCTTGTTGTGTTAAGTGCCAGGGGAAAATAAAGGACTTGTGCTCTGTTTCAGCACTGGCCTTAGCCCCACAAATCTTTTGCTGCGCGTCAGTTGATCCATTATAGCTGTCCATGTGTGCGAGGTTTGCCTGAAGCAAATTCAAAGCAATTTGAGTCATCTTAGTTTTCAGTGAAGCAGGGCAAAAACAACTCAAATTATCCTGCCTTTGCCACGGGCTAAGAGCATGCACACCGACAGCTATGATGGATCAGCTACCATGAAGTAAAATATTGTGTCTCTAAGCCTAGAAAATTTTAGCACTTAACTGGAGTGTAGTTAAAGCAGCACGCTGTGGGGAATCCGTACGCTTTGTATTGGCATGGAAGTGTTTGTGCTGCCACAGCTATTTCTGTAGGTAGGGATATAAATACTTTGGCGTAAAGTCTTTGTTCAGGCTACAACTGGATTTGCATTCAAATTCTTATCAGTAAAGCATATTGGTTTAAAAAGTTAAAAGTATAACCTATTGAACTTTCTAGTATAGCTTATGTCTCAAGTATCTTTGTTATGTTAAAATAGGCTGAAATGAGAGTTTTGAGGAGCTGTGACATTGTCTTCTAGAATTTCAATTCTGAGCTGCCAGACTTAATTACCTTAGAGTTGTTATCCTACACGATTTTTAAAGTAGAAGTTGAAAAGTATGCTTTCTAATGGAAAGCGCAATTGTTATTCTAATGGTTGTTCATGGTGAAGACAGATACACAAGACTCACTTGAAGAAGTTGTAAGTGTGAGGGAAGGATTATACTTTGAAGCAAAAATGCAGTTTAATTTGCCTGTAACTCTACACGCATTTTTTTGCGGGGAAAAAAAGATTTAGGTGCCTGTTTCCCAGCTGTCTCTTTGTTTGATAATCCAGGAAAGACATAATAAGAGTGTTTTTGGATGAATATCACAGAAATTCTCCCAACTCTCTCAGGGGAAAAAAAAATATTAGCCTATGTTCCATTTAAACTTTCCTTATCCTTTCTGTATATTAAGGACTCCAGGCTCTCTCTGCCCCCTTTGCTTCTCCAATACACACATCTGAAAGTCTGAGAGTGCAGGGCAAGAAACCCCCACCTTTATGGGACTACAGTGCAGAGATGCAGCCAGAGATGTTAATTAGGTCCTGTTCTGTTGCCTTGTTAGGCAGCTAGTCTCCAGTTCTTTTTTTTGCTCTTCACTTTCGTGGTCCCTCCTGTAAGGAAATGGAGCATCTGAAGAGGATACAGGCCTACCGAAAAGGTGTTGAACTGTAAAATCTCTCACTATCTCTGATTTGCAGTAAAGATGACACATCCATAGGAGAGGCTCGCACTGTACCCTGCCATTTTCAGCTGCTTTCTTTAGGTCTTTTAACTTCTCCATGATATAATAGCTAGAGGTTGTTTCTTTACCACCTTTGGAGATTCTAGAATGACGTGGGGCTTTTCTCCAGATACGTCCTGGGCAAGACTCACCTTTTTTAATCCTTAGGTTTTCATGTGCTGTTTCACTGTATTGATGTATATTTAAAATGCATTAGAAAAAGTGACTTTCCAGCTATCCTAGAGGTTTAAGCCTTTGCTTCAGTTTGCATTAGTTTTGAGTAATGTTATTCTGATTTTCCGTAGTACATCAGATGAAATTTGAAGCATTATTTTAAGATGAATATTGTAACTGAATAGGTTTAATATTCCTTAACAGCATTTATAGCATTTTAGCACAAAGATTTTGTGTAAGTAGCACTAATACAGTGGTAGAGTTAATCATCTGATTGTCCATACTCTATAAAAATAACATAATTTAGGAAATAGAATGAAGATTTGAGTATGAAGTGTCCAGGTAGCATCTTTCTGATCCATAATTAAGGGATTGACTATTGAAAGAATACTTTCCAAGAGCATGGTATACCTCTGGGTGCTTTATATACATGTATATCCTGCTATTACTGTCATGATTTTTTCCTACGTACTTTCACACTTTTGTTCTGTGTGTATTGACTGAGAGATACCAATTCTTCAATGGAATATCCTTTCTAGAAGGTCTCACAGTTAAATTTTCACAGCTAAGACATAGGCCACTGTATCTGGCTAGCTTTTTGACAACATCGTTATTGCCCTGACAAGTAGATCTCATACTGTAAACATTGTTTGGAAAAGCTTCTGATTTATTATAAATAAACAATAAGCAGAGGTATCTGGCACATACTGTGTTGTCCCACAAGAGAATGAAGCAGGACAAAGGAAATAAAGAAAGTGTTAATGTTTGAATGTGACTTAAATAAAAAACTTAGAATATGTTGTTACTGAAACAAATGCATGAGAACTATGGGAAATCAAAGGTGAAGCTGATCAGAGCAAAACCAGAATATTTTTCTTTTTTCAGTTACCTTATAATTTGGTGTTTCCAACATTGCTGTTTGTTCACTGAAGTTGTCTTAGTAAGAGAAAAGGCTTCACACATGTTGGAAGAGATGATATTCTGTCTAAGCAAAAAGTAGACTGCGGTATACACATGTGTGAAATACATAGGCTGAACTGAACAGGACCTTAAAAATAATTTAAATACAAATGTAGATTAAAGTGACATTCAGAGCCTGACAGGGCAAGGCAATAGCAAAAGCATACCAGCGTTTAAACAGACACCTTGAAAATACATTGAATCAAATGAATAAATAGACTGAATTGAATGTTTCACTGTAAAATTAGGAGTGCTACTGTGAATCTGTATTTGTTAATTTTATCTCTTAGCTAGTTTTGTAATTTGCTCAAAGAATGGTAGTTGTTCAATTCATTATACTCCTGTTAACTACATTATTGGAAATGAACATGGTTAAAAAAAAAACTTGCCAGGAGCAGAGATTGTGCATTACAAGATTATTTCAAGGACTTATTTATTTTTCTAGTTTGTGCACTCGAACAATTACATTAAATTTAAAAAATATCTTAATTTCTAATTTGCTTTGGGTTATTAGACCCAAACTGTCTAGAAAAAACAGTAAAATGCAAATTAAATTGGATCATCCAGAAATCTGTTCAGCAGTCTATACTGATGAAAACAGTATATCCATAGTAACTTTAAGCCCTGGCTTTCTGTGTGATTTTTCTGTGTGCTAACATCTGTTTAATACCTACCCATCTTTAAAATAAGGAACATTCAGAATTGCATGGTTGTTGCCTTGTGGATATTTTATGCAGCAAAACACTTGGAATAACAAACTGTTAATAGACCCAATTATCTGAATACAGTGGGATCGTGTACTTCTGAGTGATTTCGCTTATTAAGCCTCGATATCTGGTTTACTGTTGCCTCAAAAACCCTGATCAGGACCAGGTCCTTGCTGAATACAGGCACACTAAATAATGTGTTTATTTTTGACCAAGAGAATTTTTGATATGAAAAAATGGTGAATAATGCAGTGGAAGAAAAGAGTGAAGATGAATGAATACAGTAAGGAAATCCCATAGTTAGGCCTACTTTCCTACTTGTTTCTACAGTTTTGAATCACGTATCGAATTTTATTTGTGGGGAGCTTAGTATTGTTAGTTGTTCTGTTGCATTGCTATAGAGAATATACAGATACCATTTTCTTGATGTATGCTTGCTTTCAATATCAGTCATGATATTCCTTCTACAGAGACGTCATTTTTTGGGGTATCAAATTTTTGAGATGCTTATGGAAATGTTCATAAAATTGCAATACAAAATCAAACAAAGACCTTTTTTTTTGCACTACTTGCTTCTTTCTCTCTATTGTTCATTGCCACCTACATCCCTAGTATCTACCTACTCCCAAATTACCTTTGCAATGAAAACACACTAAAGAAATTTCAGCTTCAAGTGCTATTTTCTTTTAAAGGATTTTGTGGTGAGGAAAATAGAAGTGCAGGGTCTTAGAATTTAAAAAGCTTTATACTTGCAACTAACATTTTTAATACAATGCTGCAAATTCTCAACTGTGTAAGCTATAATTTGCTTTATCCCCAAGGCAGTAAGAAAATTCTTACGTACAGCACATTTCTCTAGTTCGATAGCAGGCTTTCCTTTTTGTGTAAGTGTGATTTTTTTTCTGTGTAGAATTATGTCCTGATAAAGACTTATTGAAGTGTGGAATACATATCATTAGCCTGTATGTGTTACTTGAGACTGGAAGCTGCCTTTTTGATTTTTTTCAGCTCCGAAAAGTTGGTTTAAAGGTCAGTGTGGCTAACTACCTAGTAGGTTTTGGTGCTGCTGTTTTGCAGTTTTGAGCAAGAGCTGTGCAGTGTGATGTTTTTTGTATACTTTTCCAGGCAATGTTAGTTATCAGAGATGTCGTTTATTACAAGAAGACTGTTTTAGGAAAGAAGTGGAGTTGCATTGTTGTGATTACTTTAGCTTCACTGTTTCTCGGCTGTGTTTTTACAACTGATGATTTCTGAAGAATCTGCAAATCATAAGACAACCATTTTTCCCCAGTTGGGTAAATGCTGCCTTTGCTCGGAAAACTCATGTGTTGCCTGGGAGCTTTTAGATGACCAAAAACGTTGTGCAAAAGAGCAAAATATAATTACTTTTCTTGGACAATATGTTGACCTAAACTTCACAACAATTAACTAAACAGCATGTCTCACTGCAGGCTGCACAGAGAAGGTACTCCCTTCTGCTGCTTATTCATACGTCTTGCTGATTAGCAAATCCTTTCATTTTGCCCACTGCTTTCCTGAATTTCTCTTGTTTCTCTGTACATTCCCATTTGGATCCCATGTCGTGCCTCTGACTTGTTGCATGTTGTTTTTTCCAGCAGCACAATGCAGACACACTGTGGAAAGGAAATCAAAGCGAGAGCGGCTTTTGTGGTGTCCAAAGGCGTGTGTCTACAAACCTGTGCTGGGTTTCCTTTCCCACTCGAATCTGGTGGGATGGTGAGACATGTAAACAGCAGGTGTTTCTCCCCATCAGTGCATGGACCAAGCTTTTGGTTCAAAGCAGTAATTCATATTTTTGTTGCTTTTCACTGGAGGCCTTCAAGCTGAGCGAATGTGGAAGATTCCTCCACTTTCCTAGATGGTAAAATAGTTTGGCGCAGTGTGCTGTGCTGGGATAAGTGCGGAGGAAAGTCTGGATCCTTTACTATTAGTCATCTGACTGACTGCTTATTTGAGCAGTCAGGACCATCTTATCCAATTCGATATATACTTAAAGATGGAAAAATTCTTCCAGAACACTGGATGTTCTCTATTGGAAAGGTTAGAAAATCAGACCTGTTGTTTGTTTAAAACCTGGATGCCTCCCAACTCCCTTCCCTCTCTTTCTTTCTTCCCCAACACCCTACTGTCATTACATTACTGCCTCTGTTTAATTTTTCATAGCCCGTATATAACACCACCACTTAGGACAGGAATGGGAAACTACTGCATTATATCCTCTACTTTAAGGCAGTTTAGTCAGGTAAAATATGAGTCACCCAAGCAGCAGCTTTCTTAGTAACTAAAGATGTTTGTAATTTGATGTCTACAGTGCTGTTAAAGAATGATGGCAAGAAAAAGTTTATACACAAGTTTCCGTATAATCTGAAGTCTTACGTTGCATGAAGAATGGTAGGGGAGAGGGTGGGATCTGGCAATGAGGTTTTTTTCCATGCTGTCTCCCTGCTATGGACTAAAATTGCTCTTCCTAAGGAGCTGCTGACCTGGGAAAGTATCAGCAGGCTTCCCAAGTGAGCGTTTATTTTGCTTCTCATTTCCCTTCTTCCCGCCTACGGACTGCTGCAACGAGAACACAAAGAATGAATAATTTAGGCCTGATGTGTGATACCACACAATAAAATGGTTTAGCACAGTACAGGTTTTGCATAAATAAATTTAGGTGTAGTGACTAGGGTACACAAAACATACAAAAGGCCTGGACTGAGAGGTAGGAACAATTGGAAAACACCAAAACTACAGTTGGTATAGAAAACATAAGTTTGCTAATATCTATGTATTTTTCCACTTTGTCCTGTGGAGCATCTACATTCTCAAAGTTATTTTTCAGTTACTTTAAAATTGACCTTTATTTTTTCCTGTAAATAATTTGTTTAAACATGGATAGTCTCTATTAATAAAGCTGCACTGATACTTCTTGACTCTGCAGATGTGGGAATGTGATATGTGCATAGATGCACATAAAATATTGTGGTCAAAGTTTAGTTTTGTTTACAGAGAGTTTTTAACAAGTACAGTGTGCAGATTTGAAAAGATTTGCTGAGACTGCATTCTGAGCATTTCTTTTCTTAATTCATATAACCACTTCCAGTATTCAGTGACTGGATATCAATCATTATTCGAGTATCTGGGACTCATTAGGTCCAGATTGCAGAAGATATCTTAGTTATGCATGCTCCATCTGTTTCGTTGATTTAAAAATAAAAAGTGTCTAACCCATGATACAGGTTACAAATCTTTAACAATACAATTGAAGTTCCTATCCAATACAGAAGAGCTTATGCAGCTTGGTTAATACATTATCCAGGCTGACTGACTTATGAAGTTGATTTAGAAATTGGTGACTTTAATAAGTGATTTTTCTAGCATGTGCTCCTTGGAAGCTACTGCCATGAACAGAGTAGAAAGGAATCCCTGTAAGGAGGAGCTGAAATGAAGTGTAAGAGTAACATGCTGTGAGTCACCAGCAAAGGAAAAACAGACTTTTGAGAGCTGTGGTGAGCAAAGAGGAGACTGGGAAGCTGTGATGATTTCTCTTTGATGTGGAATATCTATCTGCAGGTTTTCTGATGAGATACAAGCTAGCCAAGTACAGTGGTAAGGCAATGTCATGCTTCTCTGAGCCCTGTTTAAGAAAGGAGCATCACAGGCATGTGGCAGAACTGGAACTCTGATTTTTCATCCTGCTGTCTGAACTAGTGGACAAAACTTCTAGTATTATGTGATATATTGTATACTAAATTGTGCCAGAAAAGCCAAGAATGTTGATTGATGATAATGGCATGTGACCCCTGAGCTGCAGGCTCAGCAGCAATTTCATTTATTTAACTGGATTAAGTTCTTAGTTTGATGTCAGGCAGTAAATCTTCACAGTTGTCTTGTGTATTAGTACAAACAAATGGATATACATTAAGTTTTTTCTATAATCAAGTGTAAAGAACAACTTTTTATTTTCTTCTATTAGTAGTGAAAATTACAAGATGATGTATGTAATAAAGCCCTCAAAGTGATAGACGTTTTGTGCACAGTGCATGTGGTTAACATGCAATACCAGGGGCAACTATTTCTATATAATGCAGCTTTCTGATATACAGCAGTGTGTTGCTCAGATACTTGTCTGTAGGTGCAGTGCCTTCCCTTGAGCAAATCAATTTTACAGTGACTAAGGATATTACAGTGAGGGCCATGGTTTTAAATACTTCGCCTCATGACAGCATTGATCCTATTCTTACTTTGTGGAAAGCTTTTCTGGCTCTGGTAGGTTGAGTTTTGCAAAACTGTAGCCATTCCAAACTTACTTAGATTATGCATTCTTTCGCTTCCTATTTGAAACTCATTTTACAAGGTAACTAAGTGCTCTCAATCAGAGGTGAGCACAGGTGGGCAGTAAATAGTGTTGTGTCTAACACAATTTACAAAAGGGTTTGGAATAACAGAAACTATGGAAGTATCAGAGTGAAATGTTACTAAAGGTGCGTTTTTTAAACTTTAGGCTGGGCGATGCAGGTTGCTGCCTTTGTTTTCATTCAGAGAAAGTGGGAAGATGATAAGAGTCACTTTGAAAAAATGCTGGATTATTTCTGTGACATTCATGAACCACTACAACTCCTCATCTTTCCGGAAGGAACTGATCTCACAGGTAGGCTGCATTTGTCATCATCTTGTGGAACGTTTGATGTGAAATTCTTTGTTGTTTATGGAAACAGTTAAACAAAGGTCAAGGCAGGAGTAAAACTGGGTTCTCATGGACAGTAGAAATTATTGTTAATGATTGTATGTGCTGATTCATTTGAGATGCACAAAATGTAGTTCCGTTGAGAGACTTTGCCAGTTTTCCTGAAATAACGTATATTTTAAAGCATCTGATGATTGAAATGGCTTTGTATTAGTCAGTACCGTATGTACATTGCATTAGCAAAAATAGGGTTCAAGACCTGGAATAAATCACTTGCATGTTCCCATTTCATTTATTACTGGGGCAAACAGTGCAAAATCGTTTCAGACCTACGGAAGAGTGAGTGGAGAACTAACAATTCCATTAGATTTCTTGTCTGATGCTTTAAGAGGAGAAAATGGAGATACTTGTTCCTTAGGCCATGTAAGCAGTCTTTATCTGCCTCTTTAAGAAGAATATCTTCCTTAAACAAATGTTGACATTATCATAAGAGTAAATTTAATGAGTTCAATCCTGTAGTTTTAATTCTGAACAAAATATCTGCCTTAATACCGGTATCTTATGGCATCAGTAGCAAGCTGCTAATCAGTGTTGAAGACAACTCAATTGCCAATAGAAGAAAACATTGTATGAATGTTCTGTGGCTGTTCATGCCTGCATCATGATTTGATAAGCATCATCTTTAAACAGAAAATCAATTACAATTAAACTTCTACCTTTTAGCTTATTTAAAAGATGTTACTATACTTTCCATTGCAGATATTCTCAAATCTTATTTTATTGCAATGCTAGATCAGGAAGTACCAGACACAGTATAAAAACAGCTAACGTATACTGCTATTTTTTCTTCGGTATTCCCAATATTCTTAGAAATGGATATGTATAGTATTCAGATGCGATCACACTGTAGGGAATTGTCATCACTCAATCAGCCTTCCTAAAAGAGGATAAATTAATTGTACATTCTTGGACTGCTTCACGTGTTATCTGTTGCTGAATTTGTTATTTTGGTATCTAAAATTAGGAAGAAGGATGGAAGTTATCTTTTTTTTTCCTTTCAATTCATGAACAACTCTCCCCTCCTAGCTCTGAATGATGAGAAAAACATCCTAATCTTATTCATGGAGTCAGGAGACGACTCCTTGGGTTGCTCACACTGTCTTTCTGAACAGGTATTTCCATCTCAAGATGACTGAAAGAGTTGGATTGTTTGTATACCTTCTAATCCCTCCCAGTATTCCTCAGAGACAACAGATTCTAAAGAACTGAGGAAGTTTCGTACTGCAGTTTTAAAAAAGAAGAATTACTGAGGACTGAGTCAGCCACAGTGTGTTAACACGTGTGCTGCGGAATCCCAAAGGCAGTAGTGGGAATGCTCCCACCTGAATGTGGAGTTGCTTAAGGAAACACAGGGTCTTCTTTCTTCTCTTGTAACTGATATAAATGACTTAGACTATATTTAAGTATATGCTGTTGATACCACGCAATGAGAAATTCACACAGACAAGATTCTTCACTTAATATTAAAAACTTCTCTAATTGGATTTCTAAATACAGGTTTTTGACAGATTTTTTTAAAGATATTTCTGTTGTTCTGTTTTTCCTTCCTTATACATGTGTAACTCCTACTCTTTAACTTTGCATTGACAGATGGTTATCTGCACTAACTGAGCTGAGTTTAAGCCACAGCAGATGGGTGGTGATTGTTTGCCGATTGTTTGTTGAGCAGCCCAGGGAGGAAGCAGTGCGATGGGAAGGACGGAGTGATGGGCAGAGAAGACAGTAGGGCACTGCTTCCTTGGGCAGCCGTGCTGGCTTCTGACGTGTTCAGCTGCCCTGTGTTTAGTGCTCTGACTTGCCATCAGTCATGAATGCCACCTTGATATTATATTTCTGCATAATAAGGTATATAGAGACAGGCAAAACCCTGGGGCTTTTTCTATGAAAGTAAATAGCTCTCCATATCTAACTGTCTTCACAAGGAACATTAGCTCATATTTGAAAATATTATAGGAGACAGGGCAAAATCCCTGGACGAGCTAATCCTGACCAAGCCATAAGTGTATGCCATATGAGAATGATAGCACATAATAATGTATTTTGTGTTAACATTCTGAAAAAATGATTTTCAGAAAACTGTTATGTTGTTGACATATAAGGACCTATTGCAACCTCAAGTTCCATCTTTTAGAATAAGAAATAAACCACAGTTTTGTTCTGAATAGTTTCTCAATATCCTAGGGAACATTTTGCAAAAATAGAGGCAATGGTTCTTGTTTTCTGTCCAAATTCCGAAACTGCTAATTACTTCTGAAAATAAAATTCTTCTGGTGCTTAAAATGAAATATAACATTCTAGATGTACTTCACTGAAAAGCAGAATTGCTGTGCAGCTCTGCGCTACTATCCTTTTTTTATCTTCTCAGTGGCCACATGACAATGATAGATTTACTCCTCTTTGTAAAAAATTGTATAATGTTTTCAGGTATTTGAGAATGAAACATCTCAAAGAAATGTAAAGTAGGACTGTATTTAAATATGGCCCACTGCCTGACTTCAAGTTGGTGAAGTATTTTGCAGTGGAAGATGCTATGTATATAAATTTTAGAAATAGTATAAAAAATATTAAGTATATAAAAATAGTAAAAATTTCATGAACCCTGAACCCTGTTTGCAGACTGGATGTATAGGGTCTGAGGTAATAATTATATACTTATTTCTGATAGGTTGGTCATCTTTTCGCTCTGGAGTACGTCAAGGTTAAAGCTAAGTGCGTCAAAGGTATTTTATTGTAATTGCGTAGAAAGAAGCCCTCAGCAGATAACCATATAGCCAGACTTTCTGAAGCCCTGAAGAAAACAAAGCAACCTTAAGTCTAGTGCTTCTGGAAAGCTGGAATACAGCTTATTTGGCTTGTTCTTTTGTTTTTTTCGTGTTCCTTACAAGACTATTTGTGGTAATTCTTCATAAAGCAATAACACACAAAAAAGTTGCTGTATTGCTCTGCGCCTGTTAAAGCCTCATTTCCTATGGATTTGTGTCTGCGTCCCTATACGTGGTCTCTTCTTCACTCCAACTTCCCTTTTTCATTGTGTTTCCGTCTGCGTGACGTTTCCTCCACAAATCTCTTGCTGCTGTCCTGGCAAGAGGCATCGTGTGCTGTGGCTCATCCTCACCAATACTTTTGATACCTGACAGACTGCTGCATGCTGTGCTGAAAGCCCTCACAGACTGAATACCTCTGGAGCCTGCCCTGGCTTTTCCCGTTGTTAACAGCTCTACTCTTGGAGCCTCCCCTTTACTCAGCCATTGTGTTTTTTTTCTGGGGCTTAATTATCTTTGAATCTTTTGTCTCTGTCAAACTTTGTTTGCAGGTGGCAATAGCTTCCTAAGTTCAGGGGAACAGGTGGACAGAATGTGATTGCACAGACCTTGTTCCTTGAGGAGCAGCTCAAAAACAAGTAGGAAAGCTTGCTAGAGCCCAGATTTTGGCAGGAATGTTGTGATGTGGATCACATACAATATTCCTTCTAGAAGGTAACAATGAACTGCAGTTGGATTTTTCTGTTTTCTAGTAAATATGATGTACTTTAGGAATGCAAAGAATATTGTTCAAAAGCACTGCTGGAGGTTGATTTAACATGTAATAGTTTGAAAGTAGCACAAATAGCAACAATTGCTTAACTTTTCTTTAAAATATTAACTGTGAGCCAATATAGCTTTTATGCTGTCTATGCAAACCTCTAATAGATAAATGAGGATTTTTTTTTTTTAAGAGAGATTTTTGAAGTACTTTTTTATTCTTTCACTGCCTGGTACCAATATCATTTGAGAGTACTTGAAGTCATAGAAATACATGCATGTGTTTATCACAGGTCAGATTAAAGGAAAAGGTAGTACTTAATACTTAAATTTCAGTGCACTATTACTAGCAAAAAAAAAAAAGTAGTTGAGAGTTGGTCAGAAACAGTTGTAGTAAAGTTGTCAGAATCAGCTTTCCAGTAGGATGATGAGAGAAGTTTATAATTCTTTTGGGTGACATCCAGCAAAATACATCAGCCTGGACAATGTTCAGTCTGCAAAAGCATGTGAGCTTCTTTGTTTGAGAGGATACTCATACACTGCATACGTATTTCATGGGGAGTACAGACTTAGCATTTTGTTGGGTAGAAGTCTTGGAGTTTTAGTTCCAAATACTCTTTAGACTCACAAAATGCAGCTTGTTGCTGCATTATGCCTTTCATCAAAGTCAAATTCTAGAGATTTTTGTTTTAATTCAAAGCTAGCTCACAAATTTGAAATGTAATTTGACTTCAAAAAAAAGAGGAATTTGTTCATTGTAATCTCTGGTTTTCAGGGGCAAAAGCAATCTAACTTCTTAAAAATCTGTAACTCAAAAATGAAGAGAATGTGTTAGTATAATTTCTTCCTCCAGTTGCTTTAAATGAAATTCTCAAGTGTGTTGCTTCTAGAAATTGCTGGCTTTCTGAGCTTTTCCAGTAATTTAAAAGTGTGATAAATGGGATTTGCCAACACAATTTTGAGATAAATGAGAAAAAATGTAATCAAATTATGTACCAAAGGCAGCACAGGAGCAAAAAAAAAAATAGAAGAGGTTATGGCCAGACCCTTTAAATTCTTGTTCTTTTGTGTAGTTTGATAATTGCTCTGCTGTAGTGTCTAAAGACTCAAAATATATTGGACTTCTTGTACTTGTTACCGCCCCAAAGAACGTACCCTCTGAGAGGCAGCATGTATTAGCTGAAGGAGGTAAGGGAGGAGAGGCAAGACAGTGTGAGACCAGAGGAGATAAAGTGTGGAGCAGTTCTGGATCAGGAAAGGTCCCACATCACCCTCTATTAATAAACGGGCTGCTTTCCATAAAAGTAGATTATTCTGTGTATTCTTTTTTATCACAGGAGCAAATAGAACCAGAGAGTTAAAATGCAAAATATGCCTAGTAGGAATGGTGATCAAGAAGTCTGGGGGTAGATTTACTTTGGCGTCAGTACAGTGTAAGAAAGAGAATACTTGTTTCTAGAAAGCAATGCTTACTCATCTTTTTCAGAGAGAGTGAGCAAGAGGGGACATCACCGTTAGCCAAATGATGTGAGTGATCTTCTGGGATTGGGGAGATCTAAACCAAGTTCATTTCCAGTCCCTCTTTCAGGAGCTGCTTTATGTGTTTTTCACTAGTTGGAAGCAAAGAAGAACATGTGTTTCCCCTTTTTAAGGAAGTGTTTTCACCCTTAGCCTTTAAAGGCATCTTTCACTTTTTTTTTTGTTCTCTCACCCAAGAACATTGTAATCCGGACTGCAAAACGATGAGGCATCTGCATAAATTTTGCAGCACTGGCAGTGTAGCCTGGTCTATTGATTAAGGCAGTTTAAAGGGGAGTTTGTTGTGCGAATTCCCTTAGGTTGGACGGGATATAAAAACGGGTTTCTATTTTCCTGGATCAGTTTTCTAATTTCTAGGTTTCATGGGGAACATCCCATTTTCTGCCTTTTGTTGAATCCAGTGCTGAGCCAGGAGACTTGCTCTGAATTTCCCCTGAAAGGTTGAGGCACCAGTGTCTCGCACAGGGGTCCCAAGCAGCAGTAGGCACCAAGGTGCTTACATTGGGTAAGATGGCAGTCAGAGCATTTGTTCATGAGTAATAGCAGAGTAAGAAACTGTTCCCTTCAAATGCTGAGAGTAGCAGGAGGGGTAGGAAGGGCATTATTCTTACCTTTCGGTAGAGTGAAAGCATATCCTGCCCTTGCTTTCAGGATAGCATCAAAACCCTTTGACCTTCGTGACTTGCTGTAATAAATATAGTTTAATGCACAAAGACCTGTGGCTTGATAGTTATTAGGAAGGAAAGAGGGAGATGATTTTTCCAGATGACAATGATCACTGTATTAGCTGGGAGCATTATTCTAGTTCTAAAATCCCATTACACTAGGGTCATGCAAAAGGGGAAGGGAGCAATCTGTTATATAAAACTTACAGTCCAGAGGCAAGGCAGGGATACAAATATCAGGAAATAGCTGAGTGGCGTTGGCCGGTGTGCCAATGTCCAGCTGTTCATGCGTTTTTAGACAGGCATTGTAGTAAAGCGAAATTTGGAAGATGTTTTGCAGATGTTTACAGTCAGTTCTTTCCAAGTGCAGGGAGGTGCGCTAAGAGGAGGTTTGAAGATGATTACTTCAAGGCAATGGGCAGTGGAGGATCCAAACCGTTTTTCCAGCATCAGTTAGGTCTTGCTCAGAAAATGAAACTGCCCATTTATTCTTTGGTTTTCCTGCGGTGCAAGTAGAAGTGTTTGGCGAACACCTAGAGATTTGTGTTTGTGCTCCCTCTGAAACAAAGTGCTAGTGAGCAGACATATGGAGAGGGTTTTTCTGAATGCTCGTTAACTGTGTGCAGTTTGAGGTGCTCAAGACTTAGAATTAGTACTTTTTTTGGACTGCTTAGTTCTATGTAGACACTTACGGTACTTGTATCTCAAAGCTTTGATTGACTTGATTTGCAGATTGCAAACTTTGCAACATGAAACCCAGACCTGGATATGCAGAAAATGAACACGACACTTCCTCTGTCCTTTGGAAGAAACAATACCTTAGCTTAAAACTTTGTAATAAATTGATTTAAAGCCTTTTACTTGGATCACCACAGAATCTGGAAAGGAACTCTTGACTTGTATACTTTTTATAGGAACATTCTTGGTGATCAGTGTCACTTCTTAGAAAATAAAGAGTTGAAGTTGTTGGGCTGATAGTACAATACAGTTATGTCTAAGGGATAGAATCTGGCTTTTCAGAGGAGCATTTAATAATTACTAGATTACTCTTGCCTTTTCTGCTGTTCCAAGTCTTCCTCATGACTCAGTGTGCAAGTTTTGCTGTTGCAGGGGTAGGGTCCTAAAGGCAAGTGCCCTTCGCTGATTCAGAATAGTCTGTTTTCAACATTAAATGAAGTAGTAGTTGAGCAGATGAAAATAGATACTCTGATTGTGTGGTTGAAGACATAATGCATATGTCCAAGGAAAGATAAATTTGAAGTTACATAGCCAAGTACAATTTTAGTATTTCACACATTCTGTAATTTTAGCAACACTTTTTGAAGATGTCAGATTTTCAAGTATTTGTACGCTTTGGCAGTTTGGCAAGAATTAAAACTTTGGATTCCCTTTGCTGAATCACTTGCTTGGCTACCGTGCAAGAGTGTTGCTTTTCTCCAATTCATGTGGTCAGGAAATCTGTGCACTAAATCGTAAGGGCTGTGTGTATGAAAAGCAGTACTGTTATGCATGGAAACAATAGGTCACAGGGAAAAAATACTCAATATACTGATATGCTATAGCATTTATTAGTCAGTAGATGGTCCTTCAGAAGGGACACCCACATTTTTTTGATAAACAAAAAGAGCTCATGTAATTCAGGAAAAAAAGAAAGGTGCATTACTGCAAAAAGGATATCATCTCACGCTACTCTTGATATGTCCACTTGTGCTGCTGTTCCTGTACAGGAAAAATTATGATGATTGTAAAGGAGAGAACTTATCTATAGGTATCAATTCTGTTAAATTATTAAGCAGCAGTATGTTTGTCATTACTTTATCTCCCATCTCTGTTAAGGTTAACTGTGGACACTTAACAAACGAGCTGTTTCTGCTTGAGAAAGATGATACATTGCTTAGGCAAAGATTTTGTTCCATAGATCTATTGCTGGGATTTTGTTTTTAAAACACCCATAAGACTATATAAATACAAGTTACTTAGTAAGTTAGTTGATGGAATTGATTTTTTTTCCCCGTGTTGCCAAAGGAACATTGCATGTGTCCTTTGTCTTCTAGCCCCAGGCGAGGCACAGCAGTACCTACAAGGGAATATGTGTAGCCAGCAAAGTCTGTTTGGCTGCTAACTGAGACTGCTTGAAGACGCTCCTGCACATCACTGGAGAACAGATTGCTTCCTCTCTGCTTGCCTGCTGAAGTTTTCACTTTAGTGTCCACGTCTTCCTTGCTTAGTGGGCTCTCTTAGCAACAGGCTTTCAAAAGCCTTTCTTTGGTTTGCTCTTGAGAGACTGTTTTTTGCCAGAGGTTCAAAACATATTTGTCACAGGGCTTAGCCTTGCTGCTTTCCAGATGCCTTGCGTGTACTCTGCGTACGGTAGCAAGCATGTGTTGTGGCACTGGGCAGTTGGTCAAAAAACTAAAACAGGATAGGTATCTGCAGCACAGTTTGATGAATAAAACGTGTCAAGTTCAGAATGAAGATGTAAAATACCATTTTAATATATTAGATTAACTGTTTTCCTCCATTTAATGTTTTCTTTCCAAAATAAGTTTAACGTGGTTAAACATTGACCTAAAGGTATTTCTGTACATAATAGCAAAACCTACATTACTATACATTATGCCTTTTAAGTTTATTAAAAAAAAGCCAATTAACACATTTTTATGTAAAACGGGTATTGAAGTGTACAGAGAACTATTAACACACTTTATAGAATTTGAATTGCATTTGATAAATATGAAAGATTTGCTGGTTATTTTCTAAAATGAGAGGGTAAAAAGGCTTTTCTTGCAATCCACGTTGCTCTTCCTCATACCATAATATAGCCAAGCAAAAGCACACTCACAGTCTGCCTCCATCTGAAAAGCTGTTGCACATTTGTACTGTGTGAACTGCTTTTGTACTGTTCCTGTCATATAATAATTATCTTTAATTCTTGGCCTACATGCGCACTAACAGAAAATTGTGCTTTGTATTCTCCCCTTCAGCCAATACCAAAGCCCGCAGCAATGAATTTGCTGAAAAGAACGGACTTCAAAAATACGAGTACGTCTTACATCCACGAACTACTGGATTCACTTTTGTGGTTGAGCGTCTAAGAGAAGGTAATCCAGCTCTGCATTTATATGTTCTTTTTTCCCTTTAAGATGACAAATCTCACCCAAGCTATAGAAGCTGATGTTCACATAACTGCTTGAAGTAATTTCAGAAAAACTGTATGTATCCTGATGACAAACACACCCTTGTTTGCAACCCTACTTAAAATTATCATAGCATGGAGCGATTTGAGAGAGTTGATAATAGGTACTGATATCACCAGAAGATATGCAGTGGACGGAAAGCAACATTTAAACTTTTTTTTTTTTTTTTTTTAAATATTATAGCTTGTTTAGCAGTCTACCTCAGAAAAATAGTGGAAAAGATCCCAAGGAAGTTCAGCCTTAGTGTCTGTCCTTAACCCCAACTAGGTGGTTGACACTGAACGCACAGACATGTATAACACTGCCCTCTCTGAAAAGCTTCTGGTTTCAAGTCTGAGAGCTGAGACAACAAGTTGCTGTGTTAAATGGACTAGGGGAATGCACAGCAGCATGTAGATGCAGCACGTCAGCTGCACAGCGCTGCCAGCTTTTTTCGAGTGATGGTGACATGGAGAAGCTGTGTAAAGTAGGAGTTGTGCTGCTTGGCAGAATGGTGGATAAGAGAACGCATGATACTTGGTTTTTACCTGGAAATGGTCTTCGATCCCTGTATTAATCTGGGGTTAGAGATCAGGTCCATATTATCAGGGCAACAGAGTATAAAGATGTGTTTGCTTATTAGATGGAGATGTCTGTGGGTTGTTTTGGCAGTGGGCATTTTGATGAGATTTGAGGCCATAACGGTGTAAGCATTAAATGATACTGGTGTGGCAGTGATTCAAATACAGATGAGTGAGTGTTTGCAGGATATATGAATGTACGGTTGAAGAAAATAAACATGTAGAGTAGATATGAAATGACTTATAGACTAGTTCTTCAGGGAAAAGCAATTCTACATCTTTAAGCCATGCTGGTTATTCTGATTGCCAAAGGAAGAAGTCTGAAATTATTAAAAAGAGTAAGGGCCTGCTGGTAGGTTTTTTTCCCTTGCTGGAATCCCTTGCTTGGATTTTAGGAGCAGAACTGGCTTGCATTTTGTCTGATTCTTACTAAGCAGATATCCTAAAATCACTGTAAACACTTCGATATTTTATCCAGCTGGACAGTCCTAGCTGGACCATGTATGTATTTGACCCTATTTTTATTGGGCATTGTGGTGGACATCTTGGATTTTCATCTATCTTGAATGCATATTACTCAGTTTACTGTAGTAAAAAAAAATTGCCATCTGTGCAATTTCAAAAGCTTGTTTCACTTAAAATTTTTCAGCCCTATGTTAACCTAGTGTATAATAATATTTCTAGCCTGGAATAAATTTTCAGTTAAAGGAATATTCTCCACTCAAAATACTATCAGCTTAAAAAAAAAAATTCTGCATTTGCAGCAAAAACGAGCTTTGTGGTTATACAGTAATTTTCTAATTTTATAAAAAGCTTTTCTCTTCTATTGCTATATGGGAGAGCTATGCAAATTAGGGTATTGGGTTATAAAAAGGAAAATATTTGAGGCTGATTAACTGATTTTATGCAGTACAAAGCTGGAGAAAAACCAAAAACATTCCTAGATTTTTTTTTTTTTTTTGGTCCAGTCTTTGAAATGCTTTTAAGTCCTACTTTTATTTAAAGCAGGCAAGTATTGTGGGAAATATTAATGTCCTTTTAGCATTGAATCTACTAGGTATTGGGTACCTTGATAGGCATTATAAGCTGTATATATTATGAATGTATGCTGTTATGTAGTAAATTATGTGTGAGAAGGTAGTTCAACTAGCATTTTAAAATATTTAGTTATTACTTAAGAATTTAAGAATTGCTTTTCAATTGTTTACAGGTGTGCCAAATACAGACCATTTCTGTTGAAATGTTTTATTTTAATGGAAAACCTCACTGTAGTTGGCTTTAAAACACTTGAGTATATTATATACCTGCATAAATATGTTTCATCTGTACAATATAGATATTCAGGTAGATTTTCAGGTACAGGTGGCACAGTTGGTATCTAGTATTATCATGCAGCTCTGGTTTGACTTACTGTTTAGACTATTAGAATGCCTTTTTTTATAATTTTAATTTCAGATACTAGCAGTAATAAAGAAAACTAGGATTGCTAAGGATGTGGTGTTAACATGAGTCCCTGTTTCAGGACTGTCCTAATGCTACTATAGTAGCAATAATCATAAAAATAGACTTGTTTCCTTTTCTCCTGCTTATAAGTGCAGTTAGAAAGCAGTGTGTGACTTTAACGTGCAGGACGGAGTGGTAGAGGTTTTTAACATCATGTTTACGTCTTTGAAAGTATTTTTATGCATAGATGACAACCTTGTTGCCCTGTAGCTCTCCTGTGAATACATTTTGGCTCGTGGCTGTTTTCCATTCCTGAGGCTCAAGTGTCTTTACTTCAGGCCTGAGTACATTATTTTGCTCCAAAAATAGGTTGATGAAGAGAGGGAGAAAATGTCATTAGAAGTTTAACTGCTTTTCAAATGTTGAAGAAACTAATTTAATGTGGCAAGACCCTGATTAATATGCATCACAATCTGTAGCATGAAAGAATTACCTGCTATGACATAAAAATAACTATTAGGGACCATTCTGAATAGGAAATGAAGAATCGGGAAAAAATAACCTTCAGTAAAATGTTGCATGGATCTCTGCAGGAGAGTTTCTTCCTACAGCATAATCCAGGCAGTTATCAGTCTTTAGCTTTCCATAGGTGGCAAAAATTTCTGAACCAAGTGAATGAATTTTTGCCAATGTGACCAACACTCAAATTCCTCTAGCTGCCTTCTCTCTCTTATATGGTCATTATTTCAACTATTTGATCTCTTTTGCCCATAGATACTGCTATGATGGTTTCTAAGTCATTGCTGAGATTATGGGAGCTAAGAAAAAAAGATCTATATAACCTCCACCAAAAAAAGCAATAAAAATTGTTTAGGCAATATGTCTTCTTGGCTTTTAGGCTATTACCTTTTTTTCCCCCACATTCTAGCTCTTTGTGAGTGATAGCTCTTACCGCCTGAGCTGACTCTTCAAAACAGAAACCCAGGTAAAGGCTGACTGGTTTTTCGTTTCATTATGCTCAGGTGCCAAGACAATGAAAATTTTATTTTACTTGTAAATGATCACATTACTGTTTTCTCATTCATATAAACCTTAGAATCACCCTAGAGTAAACACAGACTATGAACATGCTTTAGATGTATAATTAATAATATACTCAGGAGAATAAGGACTGCAGTTCTTGCTATTTTTTAAGCAAGAGAAAGACATAAATTTGATTCAGTATTGTTTTTTGAAGAAGTGTGTTCCTTTGGCTCAATAATAATTTTAAGTAGGATGGTTTAATATAATGTCATTATTTGTGCACGGTACGAGAAAATACAGTGTGGACATGAGAACACAAAAAGGGAAAGACCTCATGGTGGCTGAGTAAGGTCAGCTTGCTACCTGATATGTGGTATAGAATGTTATCTGAAGATGTGGAAATGAGTAAGAGAGGAACAAAAATCTCAGTAAGGACTAATGAAGATGAAAAAGTATTAAATATACTCAGGCTAAATATAGATTAACAAAAACTGTGCACTTTTCACCCCTACAAGATCATCATCCTTCTTGGGAACGATTATTGAATTTCTAGTCAATTGTGATAGTCTCTTCAACAGATAAAGCAGGTTTGTGAGATTCTTTATTAATCTTTACTGATGCATGTTGTTCAAAATAGCACTAGCCTTTTTTCCTAGCATGCTTTACAGTTTGCTTCTGCAAACACTCTGGCCCTAGTCTATCAAAATACTTAAAGAAAGTGTATGAACTCAATGAGTTATACATTTTCTTAGTGCTGAAGCACGTTTGATCACTTTGATGACTTATCGTGGCAGCCAGAGGAATTACCATGTGGAAGACTAAACCTTTGTTGACCAAAGTGACCACTGGAATGCTGTGTGCTTTATTCAGAACACTATCACATCTGTTTAGTTGGCTATTGATAGAAAGTAAAGGGAAATAAAATAGTTGATTTTATGTCTTTCTAATTCTGTTCACTTGATGAAGTATGTAATTTGTCTTGCCTCAGCTGTTATGAATCCTGGTTTCAATCAACACCTGGTGAAAAATTACTAGAGCTTTATGCTATGTTTGTTTCAGAAACAAAGATGAGCATTTTTTGGAAAGATAGTCAGAACATGTGGATGAGCAGCAGAAAATGAACTCTAGACACCAAAATTAAGATGGGTCATGATATTTTTTCTTTTTTGTAACATCATTATATACCTCTCTCTAACCACCTCCTCAAAATATGTCTAATCCTTTTTTGAAGCCTGAAACTTCGAATAGGTGTTATGTGTGGAGAACTTGGGTTAAGAACTTTGGCAGAGCTTGGGTTAAGGCAAATCATCTTTTACAAAATATGGGACCTTGAAAAAGACAGAAATGTGTAGGAATTTAAAGACAACTTTTATATAAGCATGCCTTTAACAGTGTTTAATTAAAACATTTCTGGTTTGTATAATGCTCTTGAAGATCTAGTTTGTGAGATTGTTTTATGAAAGGTCAGAAGGTTACGCAGAAATTAAGTATAGCTTTTCAGGCCTGGCTGTGTTTTTTATAAAGTTTTTTCTGAAGTGCCAAATGACATTGAAAGTTCAGATGGCTTGAATGTTCAGTTTCAAATAGATGGAAAATAATACTAGTTGATTTGATTCAATATTATCTGGATTCATTGAATTACATATATTATCTTGGCATAATATCTGTAATTGTAGTCAAATAGTCTGTCAAGAGAAAATAGTTGTTTACGAATGTTTTCTTAAAATTGCTTCATGGCTTTTAAGTATTTTCTCAGGACTAAGTAAACAGTAAGTGTTAAGACAGAGCTGAGGCTTTAAGGCATCATTAGAAGATTATTCATACTTTTGCAGGCAATCATTTCTGCCAACATTAAATTTTAACTGACCTCTTTTTGACACTTCCTCTATATTCATCAACAGCCTTTAATATCTGGATACATTGGACTGGATGTTCTTATAATGGGGTTTATATTTTACTGGTTTTATGGTATGATGAAGTGTCAGAATTATTTGCCTTATTGTAGTATCTCAGCTTCAAATTTATTTCTGGTTCATCATTAGCCAACTGAAAAACACATTGCAGATAACAGCTGCCAGCTGCAGTATCCTAAAATAAAAAAAGATACAAATTTAAGATGTTTGCCTTCCTTATGGATGAAAAGAAACAGGGACTCTCATCTTGTTTCCATGATTGATTCAAAATTAATAGTTTTGCCCCAAAATAAATGTTTATGTACACACAATCAGAAACCAGTCTGTATCTTCTGATTTTTATACCTGAGTTTTACAGTTGTACAGCATTTCAGTAATTACATGGAAGTATCCCAATCTGCTGCATTGCCAGGGCAGAAAGATTGTGTTTAGGTATTCAATCCAGGATATATATATATGTATCTATGTAAGTATTTTAATCCTGTGACACTTATTAACTATTATGTAGATTCTGTATGCTTTTCTGGGAGCTAGAGTATCCGTGTATGTGTATTTATGGACTTCGCTCTTAATACCATTTATTTGGGTTATGGTACAACGTGCTTATATTGCACTACTGAGCTAATAATCTAGGGAGACAGTTTGCAATTTGCAGATTGATGGATATCTAAGGCAGTTAATAGGAGCTGGTGATCAGCAGTTCTTGAAAGCTGGCCCATATGGTTCGGTTCACCTTTGGCGTGGTGTGAAGTGGCCAAACAGTTACGCAGCAGGTCCTTGTAAGTGGCATCTGGATGTCCTCACTATGGGCAGAGAATACGGTAAGCTCCCATATAAAGCCCTAAACAGCTTAGGGACTGTCTTTAGCAGATGATTCTGTTCTGAGCCCTGCAATCGTCAAATGAGCTGAGGTGCTCAAATCTGACGTCTTTTGTGTAAATGGTGTTTAAAGTTGAGACTCTCAATTTAGTAACTCATTAACGAGACCCTCCAACTTGAAGTAGCCAAAGTATATTAGCTCCCAGGGCTGTTTTCTTAGTCTGACTTTGAAAGAGAGAGAGGTATGAGGCTGCTTTTATGAGTGGATGAAATGTCAATGGGGAGTGCTACCGTGCTACTGCCCAAGGCTTGTCTTCCTGTGTAGATTATGCTTCTACTCTCTGCACAATTACGTCTGAAGCACCAACAGCTTGCAAGACAGATGTCATTTTTTCTATCAAGTGTAAAACAAAGTAATGCCAATTTCCAAGTGTGTTCTGTTTGTTTTTTTGAGGGAAAATTGATACAGGTCTGTAATAGCTCTGTTCAATGACTGAAATGCTCTGGCTGTGGTGGGTGGGGTGTATGAATGAATGGATGGATGTATTAAATATAGTGCTTTCTTTTTTGATACAGTTTCTTTCCTCTTCACATAAATATTGAGTGAGGCATGCACTTCTTGATCACGGAAGCTTCTGCTGAATTACCTGCAGAGGTTTTATGTGCTCAGACTGAACCATGTAAGGAGGACTGTAGCAGTTTTCAGGTTTGTGCCTCCTTTGTCATCTGTGTAACAGAGGTACAGGACATAAAAGCCTCACATCAACTGACAGTAAGGGCTAGATCAGTTGTTGTAACAAAAGCTAGCGTCCCTCTTCATGACTGAACAGATTTCTGACTCCTAGAATGATATACTGGGCCACTGCCAAAATTTCTGTGGATTTTGGCGAGGCCGGAGCTTGCACACTGACCAGCACAGCCGTCTCTCAGAGCAGCTCTTGCCTGTTTTTGCTGGTTGCTCAGTGCATGTGCAAACCAAAACCAGTCTGTTTTGGGAATAGGAAAATACAAGTGGCCCCATGAGCATTGACTTTAGGTCCTCAGTCAACTAATTTCACCTGTGTATCTGCTGGATTTGCAGAGATTAAGCAGCAGCTCTAAACCATCATTCCTCAGTGCAAGGAAATTCTTTCTTAACATTTTTTTTTGTTCTCTGTGCATCTGTGCCTCCCAGAGTCATGTTACTAAGTTGACTGATACTTATAAATTACAGAGCTATTGTGAAAGAGCTTTGAGCAGTTTTTTAGCTGAAAATGCAGTATTAGAGCTTCACTGGTTGCTGTTATAACTGAACGTGTGCTTTTGTGAGAATTGGATCCTGTGCATTAAATACCACAGCCTTTGACATAGAAACATAGGTATGTAAATTGAAGCTTGCATGCCTTTTATGCCTTTTGTGGGTTGGTAGAAAATTCATAAAAAATTAGTTAATTAAAAAAAAACCAAAGAATTTGTTCAAAAACACACTTTTATTGTTAGGCATGTCTGTGAAATTCAGCAATGCATAAAATCTGGTACCAGCTGTTGTGCTTTACTGCGAATGCTGACAGTTGTCTCTATAGTCTGGAACATGGGAAAGGGCAGCTTGACTTTTTCCGGAATCGTGTTAACCGTTGATGATTACCGTATCTCGCAAACATCTGCGTGTGTTGGCTTTGACGTACTTCTCAGAATGAGCCTCAGGTTTCTGTTAGATATTTTTTGGCCTTTGGTGCACGTTGAAGTTTCTGTTGCTATCTCCTCTCTCCTGTCTTAGTGGAGCAGTATTCTGCACTACTTGCCCCACCTCTGTGGCAAACAGGCCGTAATTTCAGTCAGCCTGGGGAGGATTTGGATTTTCTGTCATCCCCCATCCTTTCCTTTTTCCATCCTCCAGTGCTTTTCAGATGGGAGCATAGCCTTTCACTGGAGGGTTCACAGCAAATCTGTGTCAGAATGATGGCTACCTGTAGTGTCTGCAGGTTGACATGTTGTTATTTGTGTCACCCACACGCCCATGGTACTCATCAGAAATATTTCAGGTTTTACGTTCTTGAGCCTATCAAGATCCATCTACTGAAATAATCTCCTTACACTCTCTTACGTGTGAGTCATGGCTTGTGACAAGCAGATATACTGTGCGGTGGATCGTTTTCCATTTACCTCCTTGCAGGTTATTAATAGTCACTGTGGTAACCATATTAAAAAGCTGTTATTTGCCAGCAGTTACCCCTCAGTGGTATTAGAGGTTTCCACTGTTTTTCCTTAACTCAGAGTACACAGTATCTGTGGTAACGATGTGGTAATGTTTGGCGAATGCAGACTTTAACTACTTCAGCTGGAGGCCTGGAATGATGTTAGCTCATCAGATCGCATACGTAGAAATGAAGCTTGGCCACAGATGAGTTCAGAAAAAATGATTGCTCAGTAAAAACTAGAATTATTTTCTTCAGAATTGAAAAGATATACCTGCTTTTTTAAGTTTTTTTCAATCTAATGTTTATCTCCTCTTCAAGATACTTTTTAAAAAGATTGTTCTTGTTATTTATGCTCTTTGGCTAGGCAGTGGACCAAGAGCGCGTGTAACAAGGTGTATCTGCTGGTCCAGACTTGGTCAGCATCTCTCTGGGTGTGAATTTTGAAAGGTCAGTCATCTGACTGGAATATTTATTTGGTTTGTTTTTGCCTATAGTGTCACTCACGGCAGCACAGTAAGCTTAGTGCAGGGGCCTGTGGTATCTGTGGTGTACCCCTGAGCCTACACAAAACACCAAATAACCCATTTTGTGGGCTTGTTCACTACATCCTTGTGATGGGCTGGATAAAGTATACTGAATAAGAATTGTCAAGGGGATTTGGGTTTTTATATCAGAGTACTGAGCTTTGTGGTTGTTCTTAAAGACTTAGGGCTGCAGAACAGACAATAGGTAAGACCCGGGCAAAGTTCAAGTTTATTAATTATGGCTCGTTCTTGTCAGCCAGTGATCCGTGTATTTGCAGGTGATGTGTGTTGGATTGGTAGCATATTTAATTATGGCTGAAGTTGAAATTGATTCCTGTAAACAGAGGAATAGTATTGATATCTAGTTATTTCACTTGACATTATCAGATGCTTTACGCAGCATACCCATTTCTCAGCTCTGTTTATTAGTAAGGTGGATAATTGCTTCAAGCAGTCTTGAGTAGAGAGGAGCCTAAACATGCTTTTTTCCAGGACAAAATACTGCTTTAGTTTCAGTTAGGAGGTGATGTTTCCTGATGTGTTTATTAGAAAACTGGTAGCATCTACAGGCTGAACAGACAAATCCGAGTTCCAATGTAGAGGAGATTCTCAGTCACATTTGATGGATTCTCCCCTCTTCCACTTTCTGCAGATGCTAGCTGTTTTCATTTCCAGCTGCATTAAAGCTGCTGCAAATGTATTTTGTGTATTCCTGATACCACTTTTCTGTATGAGTAATTGCTGGCAGGGGAGAAGCTCCATGGAGCATCATTTCAGTTACTGGAAATGTTGGAACCCTCAAACTGTTCAGATATAGCCCCCAAATCTGTGAGATAGAGGAGACTGAAATTTTTATTACTACTTGCAAAATTTGCTGCTTATATATTATTAAACCTTAAGTATTTTGTTTCTTTAATTCCTTTCTGCTGTTGCAGCTTCAGCTCTTCCCTTTGCCCTCCTCCCAATCCCTTGCCATTATTTTCACGGTATAGAAAAATTAGCTCATCATCATACTTTTCTGAGCTGACTCAGATCCTTGAGTTTGGCAATCGTTTGCAAGGCTTTGCTCCAGAGATGTTTTAGAGCAGTGCCACATTCTGAGTCCTGGATGTTGCTATGGCACTGATACTGAAAAACGAAAAACATAAGAGGGCAGAGGAGCTTGGGAAAAATTGTGGTAGAGTATAAATGCTTTTTAAAATAGATTTTTATCAAAACATAAACTTCAGCATAAATTCAACTCTTCACCTCATTCATCACCTTATATGTAACCTGAAATATTTCTGTCTTTGGGACTTATTTTGTCAACCTTTTCCTGAACCGCAGGATTCTGGAGGGCAGGAAGTAAGGTCTTTGCTCTCAGTGTTCTCACCAAACATGGGTAGATGTAGGAAGGGTTTCCCTTTACTGCCTATGTACCATGCCAGTTATTTGAAGTGTTGTACAATGTGAATTAACTACTATAATCAAGTATAGTACAGATGGAAAGTTTGAATATATTTTCACATAAATGGATTTTTCTGTGGAATGGCTACCAGTTAAGAATTGGAGAACTTTTTTTAATATACGTTCAATATGGTAGTGTCTCTCCCTAATATCATTTCATACTGTTAAAAGCTAATAAAATCTTACAATAAGCATCTCTGAAATGCATATCATCTGTATTTAGACTTATGCAAGACTGTGATTTTGTTTGAGTTGGTTGTCATTGTTGACCTTGCAATATAACAATAAAACTGTGTGCTTTTGATTTTAAACAGTTCCAGAAGTGAGGACCTGAGTAACCTTCCAAGCTGGCTTGTTCCAGTCACCAGTCCTTCACTGTGCTGCTCTGAAAGAAGCCAGCCCCTCCTGATGGTTTCTGGCATCACACAGACAATAAGGACATCTATTAGGAGAAAAGTATAACATGCACAATAAATAAAAAGAAGAGAGACATTTTCAAAAACGCTTCAGAGACTTTCGAATTTGTAAGCAATGGCACGTATGCGTTGCCTGGAGGTTGCTATGGGTACTGATGGTGAAAGGCAAACACCCAGAGGGCAGACCTTAGGGACAGAAGTCCCATTTAAAATCCTGAAAGAATTAGTGTTCTTTAAATCTGCTTGGATGCTTTTGAAAAATCATCCCTCAGAAGGATTCTTTGCCTAAGTGCTCTCTAGGTTCATTCTGTCAGCAGTACCACTGTGATTTAGCTAGTCATACTTCTGCCTTCGTTTATCCAAAAAGTTTTCCTTCCAAAAGACCTGAAAGCTTCCCTGGCTTCCTCTATCCTCTATAGCTGCTGAGCATACGTTTAATTCGTTTAAATGGATCAGAGAATTAAACGTATGCTCAGCAGCTATACAGCTCCTTCTTTCCTTCCCATTCTTTACATCCTATCTGCTAGGACTGTGTCGTTTTGAGGCAGGTATTTTGGTTTTGTACGTCTGAGACAACGATCTCATTGGTATATTAGCATTGTTGAAGCGGGTAGCAGTTAGGCTGTGGCTGTCTCAGTGCATTCTGCATGTCCACAGCATTGCAAATATTTAATAAACCTGTTAATAATCATTCAAAACCATACTGAGAGGCTGTGGAGATTCATCAGGATTTATGCTACCTGTGGTGCTAACGAATTCAGTTGACATTACACACCGAGACACACACATAAGCATGCACTCATAAATTAGAAATTATGTATATATTTTAAAATTAACAGCAGTGTTTTCAAAGGATTATTCTCCTCCTTGAAGGGATAAATTCTCTTGACTTTCAGTCTTGTGCCTTTCTGTGTTCTGGCACATGTTGTAATCAACCAGCAGCATATTCTTTTTCAAGTCATCTTGTTTGGATGGCAGTGGACAGCACAGAATTCATTAAAATCAAACAGCCGAATGCTGATGGAATATAATGAGCCTATGACTCACATGGTGGGTTTTTTTCTATAAGGTATGGTATATTGTGTATATATGAAGCTGCATATATATAGAGAGAGAGGAGTTTTGGTGGCTGAGTCCTGTCTTCCTTGGCAAACTGTCTAGGATGAGCATCATATTCTAAAACCTTCTTAATACAGTTAGAGAAAACAAATCTTACTTAGCCTTTGTAAGTTTATGCAGCAAGGATATATCCCCCATGATTTTTTACAAGCAGAATGATTTTCCTCTGCCACTCCCTTTGAGCTGACTGAAAGTTCCGTGGCTAGACTAGGGCTGCTTTACACCCAAACTGAAGAAATTGTGGTAACAAAGCCAACATGGCTTTCAACTAATCCCGAATATGAGCAGAGTGACCTCACTCAGTCTGCAAAATGTTCTGAATGCTTGGAATTATTTCACTGGCTTCTTGCTCCAGGTCCATTACCTCCTCTTAGCTGGTCGAGAGGAGGAACCCAACTGAATAGGTACATGTCACTTGGAAAACATTCCAGGATCCACCATCGGGATGCTCTGTCTTGACCTACAACTCAAAGAGCCTCATCAGGCGCTGCATCTTGTCAAAGTGAAACAGATGAGAAGTGTCGAACCATTCGGATTGCGTAATTGAATGCTGACAAATAGGAATTTCAAAAAGTGAGACTGAATGCAGCCCTCTTGTGGTGTATGCTTTTGAGCGTTTTTGTTGTGTTTTGCCAGTCTGCTATTTCCTTCGCTTAGAATGACAAACTTTTAGCAATATATTGCATGCTTTTTCCTTTCAAATGAGAGAAAGAAAAAACATGTCAGAATGGAGCGCTTTTACAGGCAGGGCTCTGAGGTTGTCTTGTTATGCAAGAAGCTATAAAGGAATAAAACAAGTTCCATAATCTGTGATGTTCTCTGGAAGAGCCCGCCCGCTCCAACTGGAGTTGAACTCCAACTGGAGTTGAACTGAGTTTCTTCCTTTGAGAAAGCTGGAATTTGCAAGTGCCTGTTTAAAACTCTGGAAATGTTGCTTTGATTTTGAAAAGTTTTCAAATTTTTCAAAAATTCTTTTGCAGTTGTTATCTTGGCATTGTTTTCCCAAAATATTTTGCTATACAGAAACATGTTCCTAAAATATTTTCATTATTTAATAGAAGAGTTGTGGCAAATATGAAAGGATGGAAGTAGTGGAGGTAGATGAAAGATTTAAGGGGGTTTTGAGGATGTGTACTGACAGCAGGTTCTCATATCTGTATCTTATATATGCAATAATGTGTGTTATATCTATGAGTAATCCAGAGTACACTTTAGGAAATAATGCTGTATCAAATGGGATATTTAAACATGGTTGCATAATAAGCATTTTCTAGGTCTCAGATTTCAATCCCTTAAAAACAAACAACCCAACAAACAAAACACAAAAATTTTAGTCTAATTTTCCATTGATATATTTCTTTGCTGATTTTTGTTACTAAATTGTACTTCTATTTTATGGAGCAGAAATGCCATGTTGCCTTTTCCTCCATGGAATTTGGTATATATATCTGATGTGGAGAAAAATCAAGAGCCATTATCTAGAAAAGGAATGCCAGTATAGTTTTAATCCCAGAAGTATGACACTTCACAAAAATCTTTCTCTGAAAAAAAATGAACACTCTAAGAAACCAATTATAAACAAATAAGAACATGAGCAATATGCTGGTCAGGCTTTTGTCACAAGATAAACAAAGGCTATTGAGAACTGCATGTAAAATATATTTTGTCTGCTACTTAGCGTGTGCTGTAGCTAAAATGGAAAATTCTGTAGAGCCGAATGATAGCACTAAGTGAATTGGCATTTGCACTTAGTTTTCTAGTGGTTTGGCGATATTAATAATGCAGCAGAAGGACAGGATATCCTTCAACTAAGTCAGTATGAAAAAAGGTTTTCATTAGCATTACAATGAACTCTGAGAACTAGGTCTCCTTACTGGGAAAAAAGGTTTGAGGAAGCAAATTTCATGTTTGAAAATGTTTGGTGAATTTTGGAGTGTATCTAAATAAGACTATTATCAGAAACTGTTAGGGATAAAGTATCTTTCTCAGGCTGTTATTGTAATTCATAAAATGGTCTTTTCAGCAGTGTTTATTATACAAAAGAATGTTCAGAACCAGATAAATACACTAGGGAGCCTGGTTAAATAGAAATAAACCAAAGGAGTTACTTAAAGTTACAAGAGAAACAAAATGCTGACATAGATGAGAAATTATTCTTTCTGTTGGTTTTCCATAATAGTCTACTTTGGTCAAGAACAAAGAGCAGTAACTACTATATTTGTATATTAATGGGCAAATTTAGATGAAGATCACAAATGTTCCTGTTTATCAACCAAGGTAAAATGAGACTGAAGCAATCCGGTCCAGTGGAGCTGATGCTTATCAGCAGAACCTTGGACATGAGAGAGATTAATTGAAAGCCATCAGATGGAGGTTGATGACGATGAATGGACAGACAAGGAAACAATTTATAATTGTTGTCACTGCAGACCACAGAGCACCTGTATGTGTCAGAATAGTCAAATTAGTCCAGCCTTCAAAACAGGGTATGCAATTCTGCTAAAATGGAGATGACCATCTGGCAGCTGATAGCAACTTTGGAATTTGCAGCCTTTGCTGGTGTACCGCATCCTGAATGAAGTGTTTGGATTTTAGCCTGATGCCCTGCTACATCTTTATCAGCCAATATTACCTTTTAGGTGAATTACTGTGCGTACTGTTACACAATGGTTCAAGATCATCCAAATTCTCAGTCTCTTCCACATACTTGGTTAGAACACTCAGGATATTTTTTTTTTTTGAAGGATCTCCTCCTACGCCTCCCTGCACACTCCAAATACATTTATGTAATACTTCTTCACTAAATTACTGCAGCTCTGTCCTCTACAGAAGACAGAGTTAATTCTTTAAGGTTCCTTCTCTCTTATGCCACTCCATCCTTGTTTCTGTCTTCATCTGACAGCAGAGGGAAGAAACTTTTATCAACTCTGAAGTTCAAGAGAACTAAGAAAACCCAAGCCTTCCTGATTTTGTCTTTTGGACGTTTCTTCTTTCTGCTCTCTGTGCACTACAGTCTTCTTCCAACACTGACTGTGGTGCTATTAATTACTAGTTATTTCTGTGTATTACACTCAGTTTGTTCTCTTCTTGAAAGAAGCCATAATTTGGATAGGCCCCTCTCTCAAGCATGAAAAACATGATGCTTTTCTAACTTCCCTCAACAAAATCACTCCACAACAGGTACTTGTCAGAAGGACCCGTCTGCCGCCTCTGTGAGGCTTCTGCTCTGTCTACGTCCACCCCAGGCAGCCCTGGTTGTGCTGATGCCTGGCAGTTTCCCAGTACAATAATGTTTGAATCCAGTGTACGATGAATCAGATTTCTTGCCACACGGCAGACACTTGTGATGGTAACATTTCCAACTCAACATTACTGAGATATATTGGGTTCCTTTTTTTTTTTTGTTCAGTATAAATAATGCACGCCATATATGACATTTTGAGTGAAATTCAATTAGTAGGAATACAAGTAAGATTGGTTGAGTTCAGTAGTTTCCATTTGTTTACCAACAGAGGGTGGTGGAGGAGGTTACACAGTAGAGGCAGCTATGGGTTGCTGCTCTCCATTTTATAAACAGTCATGAATAATAAGGTTCCCCCTGCCAAACTTGCCTGCTGGATGACAGCCGGCCAGCTGGTGGCTCTCAAAAGAATTTGCTTTGAGTGGGTTATGGGCTTGAATGGTCATATCTCTCAGATTTGAAGGCAGATCCGTGTTGAGTAAAGCTGCCAGAAGATGTGCAAGTACAACTCAGTGAGGGACAGGAAGGTCTGTACCAGAACCATGAATGGCATGCTGGGCACAGGGAAGAGACGTGGGGTAAGGTGTCCTGCTGTAGCTTTTCTGTGAAATTTTGTCTGGGCTTGGAAATAAATGACTGTAACATCAAGAATAAGCCTCCACTAGCAAACAAACAGCAGGAAGTCGTCTTGCTAACCAAAGATGAAATTTGGTCCAAAGTGTCTAGCCAAGAGTAGCAGATGCAAGTGGAACTTAATCCCAGAACTGCAAACTGCTTTAAGTATCTTAACAGCAAGGGAGATGGCTATCAAACCTGTGCCCCAGCTGTTGCAATACCTCAGTATTGCTCAGTCTTGGTGTACTGTTAGAATAGAAACATCTTACAGTTTTGTGGGGGGGGTTTTTTTTTTTTAATATAACAGTTCTGTCTTATGTCATCACAAAGTAGAAGTTCTTTTGCAGGAATTTCTGTGGCCTTTGGTGCAAGGTTAAGTTAAGATAATTTTAAGTGTCCATTTTGGCCTTCAGCTCTCTGCCAGAATTGCTCAGTTGTGGAATTTGGTAGGAAATTTCATACTGAATGTACTGGATAAGGTGGTTGGATATGTTATCGCCCAGGACAAAAAAAATGTGTAAAGTTTATATACAAGGATATTTAAAATCCTAGTCTTCAAATAGGTATTAATGTGTTTATTCTAGTTTATTCTAAATCTTAGTGAGTCTTCCTCTGCATAACTGTCTTGTATGTCAGTATGTTGGGATAGGTAGTATGAATTGGAGAAAAGGTATTACAAAGGAGGTGAGAGAAGGTCAGTGTTTAGCTGTCTGTGTTGAATACTCATTTAATTTGGTTAGATTGGATACCTATGAGGTGTCTCTTTAGTAACTAAAATGTGCAATACATCAGAAAAAAGTATCAAAACACAGAAGAGGTGAAGATGAGTGGGAAATTTCTACTTGCCTCTTGAATGGAAACTTGATGTTAAATAAGATCTTCTTATGTTTCGCCGTTTGAAACACAGTAAGAGTTCCAGGAACTAATTATCTAGCAATGGATGATGACATGGAAATATATTAAATATACATAGATTGCTAACCATGAATACTTGATGCATGCAAAAGAAGAATCTAGTTAATTTTTATGTAAATTAAACAACATTGAAAGTGGCAATATAATAAGCAACAACAGTGTTTTGCATTTCAATAGAACACAGCAGCAAATTCACACTTGAAACAGAGCCTTTCTTCTTAAGTTGTCTTTTTCTGGGTAGATATTTTAATGGATGCTTTATTCACAGTAAAATCGTGGTCTTCATAGGTATCATCTTGTCTAGAAACAATCAGACAAGTTAGCCTTTTAAAAGCTAATTTAAATCCTTGGAAGCTAATTTAAATCTTTGGTGGGTGTCATGTCAGTGTTACTGCTTTTAAATGATTAAAGGGACTAGTGTGGAATCAGTGTGATAGGCAGGCATATGTAATGCCAAGGTTGTGTAAAGACTAGCTTATTTCCAAAACTTCGTGGAAGTAATGAAAAGGGATGCTCCCTACCAGGGAGTAAGAATGTCAGGTGTGGGCTGGCCTGGCAGAGGTGAGGATCTCTTAAGTGCAGGCTTGGCTGCACCACGCTGCTTCCTTGGGGGAACAGCTCCAGCGTGACTTCAGCCAAGAGGCAGCCTGTTATCTGGAAGATAGGAAACTCGCTTGTGGTGACTGAGTGTAGAATGAAAATCTGGGGAGGACTGAGGAGAAGGAAAAAGTTGAAAAAGAAGGTGTATTTATCTTTAGCCTTCTGCTGCAGATTGCTTGATAGATGGCGGTGCTTATCCTGACTTCGTTTTGGAATTGTCCATGGGCATATAAAAAGTTCAGACGTAGATGACATATAAAGCTTTTAAAACTCTTGGAGCTGTTAGTCTTTGGGGGTGAGGGAGGAAGGTATTAAAGCAATTATTAAATGTATGTTAAGATGCACTGGTAAACAAACTTCAGAAACTGTTAGAGAACAGATGTCTTTGGCACGTTTCAATGGTAAGCATATGGCTATTCAATTTTGAAATACAAATCCCAAAGCATTTAGATTAGTGCCTGTCAAATTGTTTGTCGTGACAGAAGTTCAGCTTGGAGCTGCAAATTCAGTCCTGTTCCTTCTTTCTGAACAACTGTTGAATTTGATTAGTTGAGCCACCACTCACCTCAGGACAGGAGTCCTTCATCTATGGTAAACCTACGGCCAGAGGCAAGCAGGAGACAATCTTTTACCTCTGTGTTATCCAGTGGTGTGTATTACAGAGGTTTGAATATCTTTGGAATGGCTGAGGACAAGTGTTTATGTTGAGTATAACAGAAAAAAATTAGAAGCATCATCTGAGCTCATATTATAATGCCCAAAATAAGAATATACTCTTACTGCACAGTTCACGTATGTAGTTTGTAGGTGAGGCTTTAACACTCGAGCTACAAATCAAAATGACAATATCCTGACTCTTTTCCTTAGCTTGTTTCCAAATCTACAACTTTCACATGGAGTTCAAGTCTAAAATGAATTGATAGTTTTGTTTTATGAACGTCTCAGAAACAGAATCAGAAAAATCACAGTGAATTAGCTTTATAGTTGCTAAGGGGCACTGCTTTTATGAATGGAAAGCTCGAAGACTTGGTCACTGACCTGACAAAATTTGAGTCTTCCTTCACAGATCAGGTTTGGCTTTGCATTTAAAACCTAATGCAAAACTGAATATGTCAAATATGAATATGGTTCTCATGGGGGACTTCAGCCACCCTGACATCAGCTGGGAAGACCATACAGCTAGGCAGGCGCAATCCAGGAGGTTCCTACAGAGCATCGATGATAACTTTCTGATGCAAGTGGTGGAGGAACCAACAAGGAAAGGCGCTCTGCT
>Ga0181612_166938_pt1 | contig 37800 bp, 29 predicted proteins | sample HoacroProtozoa21_FD_119630 | JGI IMG/M metagenome (GOLD analysis project Ga0181612, IMG submission 119630) | Hoatzin crop microbial communities from Cojedes, Venezuel. Combined Assembly of Gp0051906, Gp0051904, Gp0051908
CCTGTCTGCAGCATATAAACGGTGTGACTCTTAATGATGTAGTTTCAGTAATGTGGACCCTTTCAAAAGGCCTGATTAAGCCAAATTGTGAATCTGTTTCAGATGAGTCCATTTATTTATTTGTGTTTGCATTCTGCCATAGTTTGGTGGCAATAGTACTCATAAGCAATAATAGCTGATTTTTCTCTGTGATCGTTTGCATAAGAAGTTAGATGAGAAAAATAGTATTGCCCAGTGATCTGTGCATCATCATCATCTGTGCATCTAATTATCATTAGCCATGGAGCTTACATTCTGAGCTGTAATACCAAGAAAAGGAATGACAAAATGCAGCTGAGCTGCGATTAGCAAACCTGAAAGATGGGGTCTGGTTGTGAAATCCCTACCTGCAAGACTGATTGAACTCATTCTCCTTCAGAGTAGAAGCTGCTTGTGGTAGCGCTATGGATGTCTGTGTGCTATAACTTGGAGCAAGGCCATCCTTTCTCTTCTGAAAGGTCACCAAAGAGCCATTAAATAGCAGCAACTTTCAGCTTCGTGTCAGAAGTAGTTTGCCAGTCAAAAGGCAGCACTTCACAAAGTTTTAAATTCATCCTGTTACATCAAGAGCAATGTAATGAGCTCCGGCAGTCACACAGGACACGAACTATCCTCTTCAATAGCGCTTAATGCATGCTTTGTCATCCCTGAAACTCCACAGTCTGGTATAGTGCTCTTACACTTAAGGAAGAACATGTACCTGGTGAATCACTCCTACTAAACCTGATTTATTTGTAGCAAAGCCTAAAACAAACAGCCCAACACATTCACGGTAGTAAGATATACAGCTTCTTTTGCTGTTCTGCACACAGGATAATGACAATGAAAATAACAGCAAAGGGTACCAAAACACCTTGAAGAAAATGACTTGTTGTAACAGTGCCTGACCTCCATCTGTTGTCCGTCCTTTATATGTTGCCTGTACAAAAGTGGAACCAATACATGTTATTAAAAAACAAAACCGATGCTGTAGCTACTGAATGATAGACAGGATATGTATTTTTCAGATCTATTCTCTTGCCTCCTACCACCTTTCTTTTACTACCGAAAAAAGGGCAAAAGGAAACATTTATTTGTTTAAAAATGTGTACCTTGCATTTCTCTTCTGATAACAAAAAAAAAAAAAAAGAAAAATGTTCCTGTACTGTTATTTATCACTGTGCGTTGTCTGCTAAGGCTATGTTTTCTATCATGGGATTCAAATTGCTTCTCGTGCCATCAGCATTTTCCTTTTTCACATTTCTTTCAAGTCAAAATAGAAAATGTATTTCTCTACAGTAGCGACAGTGATCTGGGAAAACTTTATTTAGGGTGAAAAGGAAAATAATGGAGTCAGAACAAGTATCTAGACTAAAAATCTAGTTAGAACATCGAAAACCAATGTATTGACGAGACAGCATTGTATCTGTTTTAAATTAAGGTCAGGAAGATACAGAAACATAGTGTGTAATGACCACTAACCTGCCTGTTTGCATTCTAGATTAAAAATCTGAAGAGGTAGTAATGAGGATTTGAAATGACAGACAGTGCATTTATGAAACACATCATATTTATTTTGCAGAAAAGCAGTGTCAAGGCAGTGCCACTCTTGTAACGGTGAAACTTGGAGTGCATTTAAAAATAAACAAATGCATATCCATTCAGAGTTATTGCACAGGAGACTACATAAATAAAAATCCAAATACTGCTTTCTTAATTCACACGTACAGTTACATTTGACTGCAATAGGACTTCCAACATAAGTAAAACCAGCAGGGTCTGGCTCATAAAAATTATTCTTGTTTGCAGTCTGCCTATTTTCTAAAGGTTAGCACTAAGATTTCATTTACTGTGATTTAAGGAGATGCTGGCTTCTACCCTCCAGCTTCTTATTCCCTTTCCATAGTACCTCTTCAGCTGTGTGAACACAAGTGCTGGTGGTGCCATTTGGCTAACCAAATGGGGGGGAAAAGAGATAGCTAGTACTGTGTGTGCTTATTCCACAACAGCAATGTAGAAGGAGAGGAGTGAAGATGTGGGGAGTTTAATGAGTGTAACTCATCCCAAGAGAAAGAAAAGCAGTAGTTAGGGAATGATAGATGCAGAAGCAGGGTCTATTTTTGAATGCTGGACCTCTCCTTTAGTACAGTAAATCTTTTAGTGATACAGTAGTCAAAAGGGACTATTAAAGCTGATTGTCGAGTTTAAAAAGTGATATTAAAATGTACGTATTCCATCATCTTCTGAATTTTAGAGTAAGTCTGCTTGCATAACTATAGCATTTACAAAATTTAGCTATGACAGGAACTGACAGGTTTATGTCAGACCGCTTAAAGTTTCAAATTTTCCTCTTTCTCCAGCTACGTAGAAACGATAAGGAATTGTGTCAACAATACAACGTGAAAGAAGGAGCATAAATTGCAATGCAATTAGCTTCTTTTTCCTTTCTTGCCTGAATGCACGTGCTCATGGATACCATTGAAACTGCTTGAGTCATAGACAGCGATACAAGGCTCTGTTCTGAAATCATTTAAGTATGTGCTTAACTTTAAAGATGTGAACGCTGTAAAAGCTGCAAATGCTGAGACCACTTACACTTAATCTTTAGGATGTGCTTAGTATTTTGCTGGATCAGGGCTAGAGCACTGAGCCTTTACAGGAATGAATGCAAGCTGATTTAATGGTAAAAAGGTTTAATGGAAATTTCATTTTTCCTTTCATTTAAAACTCTGTCAACAGTATGTCCTTCCTGGCCCCTGCAGAAAGAACTGTATCTAGATAATGTTTCATTGTTGTTGCAGCAAATGGGCCATAAAGTAAATGTTCTAATTAGTCTTTGAGTTATTAGGTTGAGCGTAGCTAGTCAGATGGAATTGTAAGCTGGTGTGCAGAGATCCTTTTATTTGATTGGGCACTATGCTGGAAAGAAAACAGAGCCCTTCTGCATGTTTTCATGGTTTCTTTTTGCTTTTAAGTCTGTTGTGACTTGATAGTCACTCTTTTGCTGCCTGATATCAAGGGGAGAATCCTTGTTTTTTGTTTTATTTCCAAATTTGTCATTTTTGACCTGAGAAGACAGGAGAAGTAACACATTTAACTTTAGTTTTTGCCATGAGGATTTCAGGTGCAGTATATGCATTCTGCTTCAGATGATTGTTTATGCAGATGAAAATACTATATTTGCTCTCTAGTACCATCTTTAAATGCCATACCCTTCATGGACATGTCTTCGTGTCCGGAGAGACTCTTACGTGGGCCTTGAATAAATTAGCGCTGGTACTGACAGCAATATAGGCATGCTGACATGACTGTGTGTTGCTTCTAGAATCTCTGCAAGACACCCCGCTGTTTCATAGAGGTACTGTCTTGTGTGGAGTATCCCAGAGATCTCTAAGATGGCATTAGAGTGGATAGTGTTGGGGTCGCTTTCAAATAGAGAAGAAAGAAGCAATAAATACATAAAAGATTGAACCCCTGTGCAAGAAAGAGTTGCAAATGGAGTTTGGATGTCCAAGATCCTCAATGTGTGAAATAACCGAGGCCATTAGGAAGGCAAATACACTGTAGTAAGTCAAGGAAGGAAGAAAATAGGGAAGCTTGAGCTGAAATTCTGTAAGTTGGTCATGCCAGCTTGGTTTAGGTGTCTTACAATGAGTTGCCTTGTGGCATAAAAACACATTGAAGCTCAAGTCTATTCTAGCAGCTCTTCCAACATAAGACCTTAGTGAAACCAAAGTGAAAACATAATCTCATCCATCATATTCGCTCTAGAGTTGGTTCATTCTCCCCAGAAGACTTCTACAGGCGCAAGAAATTTCTTAGGCCGCAGCCTGGCAAAGGATCTAGCCTCTACTGGCAGCTGTGAGTGCACTATGTTGTTGAGGAACCCAGACTCACATCTCACTGAGAAACTGCCAAGAGATTGAATAAACATTCAAGCAAAGCATAACTCCTTTACAGGAGAGCTGCCTTTTAATACAATAACACAGCGGGAGTTCCTGTGCTGCTGTTTCACCTTATCTTATGTATTAACATGTTTGCTTGGGTTTTATCTGTGCCTTGACAGTCCTCCAACAAAGCTGCGTGCAACCTGTGATAGTGTAGAGTGACATCAAGAGTGATCTGATCTGATCTAATCTGCCTGGGAAAGAGAGTTGGCTCAGATGCAATGCTAATGTAGAACAACGTTAAGAGCGATCTGATTTATTGGCACAGACCTAGCATCAAGGTTGGCTTAATGGCGAAAATGGCCCATCTGCAAGTAGCACTGCCGAACACGGTGGAGTTGCACTAAGCCTTAGGATCTACTGGTGTGGTGTTGCGTTCTCTGTGCACTTGAGGGGTGTGTGATGAGTCTGTTACCATTTATCATGTAAATATACATTTAGGGACTTTATAAAGCTGCCTGAATTGTTGCATCTGTAGACTAACTGCTCCTTGATAGTGTTGGTGGCTTAGTTAAAACGACTGTCTAAAATGCATGTCATTAACTTGATGGACTACAATAGCTCCGAAGGTTTATCACACCAGTGCAGGTGTTGAACCTGAGTGTGGGAGTAATTCTAGTGGCTAGAGCAGAAGAATAGGAGGGGGAAAATGTCACAGAGTCTCTCACTGGTGTATTTTGAGTCTCTCTTAACCTCGCTTGTCACCCTTCGTGCAGAAGTATTTGAAGAGAAAAATAAATGTCAGCAAAGGCTTTTAGAATCTTGGATTTTAGGTGCCTCAGAAAAGCAAAGTATTTTACAAATGTTCAAAATCAAATGTCTCCATTCAGGAAATACGAGTTATTAATTCTTTCAGTCAAACTACTCAGAGCTTTTAGTTCTTGTGCAAACTGGTAGTCAACAGCCTATTTAAGTTAAAAAAAGCCCCCACAACAAACCAAGAATTTATTATGAGTTTATTATGGGACCACTGGAAATCTTGCCACCAAAATTACACTTTTGCAGATGAAAAATGGCAGCTAACTCCTCTCATTAAAGAGATACCGGCTACCTCCATTAAAAAAAAAAAGAATAAAGAAAAAAGAAAAAATGAGAGCCTTAAGTTTGGAATCAAGGCTTGGAGTATGTGAACTCACAGCATCTTAGAAAAGCGTTATTTGGAAGGGACCTTTGAGGGTCAGCCTCCTCCTCGAAGCACGACTAACATCAGATCAAGAATTGCTCAGGGTTTTGTCCTGTCAAGTTCCGAAAATCTTTAAGGACTCAAAGCTCTCATTTTTTTTTTAAAAAGCAAACGTATTTGGCAGGGATTGAATCCTGCCTTTTGAGTTATATGTTTAAAAGCTTAGGCTTTCGTGATCAGTGAGCAACTGTTGATTGAAGGAAACAGGCAAACAGATACTGCCTTTCTCTCCAGGAGGGAGATGCAAGCTGTCTCTCTCTCTATGTAAATATTTTCTGAATAACTGTCTTTTAGTGCCTAAATAGTAAAAAAAAAAATATTTTAAAGCAACTTTTCCCTCTCTTATGTTTTGTTTGCAAGTTGAATTTTAAACCACAGTACATTTTTATGAGTGCTATACATAAAATTTTTGAAGTTCGGGTAAAGAATGGAAACACAGGCAGAGCTTTTATTGTAGCGCTGCTAAGGATGTTGCTGTAGTAAATAAAGTACCTTTAATATTTTAAGAATGGCATCCCTGAAGTGTCTTGTATGATATTTCTTCTCAACTGCCTTTCTTTATCTGGAAAAAGGAAAACTAGTTCTTCTAAACACAAGTGCCTCTATCTCATCAATTAGCTATATAATTTTTTCAGGATGTAATTAAATTGAATTGTACAAATTCTATATATCTAAATTAAATACTGAATTTTTGTACTAAATGCAAAGTAAGAATGTCTGAACTGAGTTAATTTGTATATTTTTGAAATACTTTTTTTAAGTGGACCTTTACTGCCTTAGAATAATCACTATAATTATAAAATAATGCCCCTAAAAGACTCAAATGTGCTTAGAATTGTTTATTCCAAACAGAAAGCTTGTAGTTGCAAAGCTTGGCTTATGCACATGGGTGGATCATGAAATTATTTATAAAATGATTTCAAATAATTAATGCGAAAATTGTAAATCATTCACAAATAATTTAAACAAAAAGAGGTTAACTTAATCAAGTAAATAATTCATTGTGAACTGTTTGCCTAGCTGAATGCTAACCAAATTCTTACAATGTCAGAAAAATGAAAGAAAAGGATATTTGTAATAAACCCAGCTCACCTTCACATTGCTCCTGCATGAACATTCCCTCACTGATACGGAGTATTTTCAAGAATTCCTCCGTAATTTCCCTAAATTGCTATGTCTGCATATTGTGTTAAATAGACTTTAGTCATCAGGAAAGTCATCTGAGAGTGGAAGCTGGCGGTCACTTGAAAACTGTAAGACAAAAAGTTCCTTAAAATAGTCTAATATGAGGAGCAGTAAATATGTGTAATATGTTATTTTAAAGGGGCTTTGAAGCAGGGAACATTTTAATGAACTATAGAGGCAAATAAATGATTTTTTCAGTAGAAGTAGAGGACAGAGATGAATGGGGGGAAAAAAAAGAAATGGAACTGAAGAAATGAAATGGATCAGGTATGAGTAAAATTATTCTGCCGTACTGTGAGAGGGAAGAGAGCAAACCTCATGAGTGCCACTTCCTTCAGTGTTCTGAAAAAGGCACTATTTCTTTGCTAGGAAATGTAGGCCATTATCAGTCACTGATATTTCAAGCATAATGTGGACAAAAAAAAATGTCATAAACTCAGACTCTATTTTCCCTCCCCTCTTCACCTGATAAGTACAGGGACAAAAACTTCAGGCTACTGAAAGATGCATGTATCTATTTACTTATTTACTATGTCAGCTAGCAAAAGTCTATGTACAGTTATATTTGGTAATTTATTTCACCATGAAATATGCAGGGATCTGTTTTCTGCTATGTGATATTTGACGTTATATGAACCTCTACTCTACTCATAAACTAACCAAGGGTATTAATTATTTCATATTGACCACGATGTGTATAATGTCAGATAACACAAATGCGTAGTTGAAATGTGTGTCCCTTCTTGCATCCACTCTGTTTATTCATAGGATATTGATCAAATTATAAAAAAACAAGGGATCCAGATGTAAGCAAGTCATCATCGAGTTTACTCCACAGCAAAGGATTTTTCACTATGGCTACCCACAAAATAGCCTTTTTTCTTTCAGTAAATGTCTGAGTCCAAATCTGAAAAATTTCATCTTGTTCTGTGAAGTTTCCTGGAATTTGTACATCAGCAGTTCAGTGCTTTGCTGTCCCCGTAAACTAGCCGTTTGGCTCTTCTCCTTTTGTGTCACAGTCCCTGGTTTGAGGCAGGACGGATCCAGCCGTTCTGAAGAGCGCCTGGGTGGGGCACTCTGATAAAAGGGCACTATGGACAGAAGTATTATAGTTTTCAAGGCAAAAATGTCTTTTTCTTTTTTTCCCTTTCCCGGAAACAGTGACTTTTCCACAGAAAGCAAACACCACTTGTCATTTTTAAAAAGTAGAGTTGTAATTTTTTATTCCCCTGTTTAAACTGGGACTTTGCTTTCACCCTCCTCTCCACCACTTTGGGGCTGCCTTGCTGGATTACGGTGGAGATGCACCGTTTTGCAGAGCTGTGGTAATCCACTTCTTGAGTGGTTTTCAATGCAGTCTCTCCAGACTTGCACCGGTGTGAAAGAGCAGAACTTGACTCCTACTGTTGTTTTATGTTTTATGCTGCCAACATAGCATTTCAGCCACAACAGCGTGACAAAATGCAAGCCACACGGCATATGTGTAAGTGGATTATGTATACTTCTAGTTTTTTGGGATTTGTTTTTCGACTTTACTCTTGCTGCAGCATTTTGTTCCGAATAATTTCTGCTTGCTGTGTTTAAATTAGAGATGGGGAAGTGGACTGAAGTTTTCACCTGCAACTCCATAAATGTTAATTGTGCTGCAGAAATACAGATGAGAGTGGGACATTGCCTTCCTTTGTCAAACCTGTAAAATATACAGACAAAAAAAGATTTCAATGATTTCAGGTAGTTTAGCAAATCCTTCTTTAAATTTTGCTCTGTATGAATAAGCACCGCTAGATGTTTTGACTTTAAACACCTTGATTGTTTAGCATGCAGAATTTTGGACATGTCAGCTTTGGTTGTTTGATTTATACCTTTGACCTATCTCTAATTATTTTAACCTTATGATTTGCATAAATCCAATCTTTGCTGTCAGACTTGGAAGACAACAGAAATCCCCTTATGCATTGTGATTCACTAAAGAAATTAGAGGTGTGATACTGGGTGGGTTTTTTTCATTTGACCCTTTAGAACTTCTTCTAATTTTGAATTACTCTAGTGAATTTTTCTGCTCTTGAAAGCAAAAGATGTAGAGAACAGATTACTGCTGAGTGCTGCCTCGCGTTATGGAAACTTTTTTTGCCTCCTTCTGACAAAGGGGATCGATGACTACCTGCAACATCTGGGCTGTACCTGAGCTGCCCAGCTCAGCGGGGAGGTTTGGACTGTGGCTCTCAGGATATTCAGGTCAGAGGCACTGCTTTGCTTCATTATGTCAACTATCAAACTTGTGAACTCGGATTTGAATCCTGTTTTGAATTCCAGACACTGACTCATCAGGCCAAAAGGAATTTTTAGATCTGGAGTTTTGGTTCAAGCCCATTTTGAACTGTGAGAATGCTGCCAGACGGCTATTGACACTTCCCAGTGTACGAATTGGGAGATCTGTCTGAGGGGTTAATGGTCCTTTCTGGCTTTTCTCAGCTCCCTGGACCCAGAGTGAGCATCTTTCCTGCATAGGTGCTGAACAGATAGACAGCGTTTTGTGGGAAATGGCAATTTTAAACTTCCAAAATTTATTTCCGTGGAAAGAAGTGTCTGTTTTGAGATGGAACAGCACATTTCACTCCCTGGGCAGTGAGCAAATGAGCACCTCGGCTGAGCAGAATGAAGCTGTAAAGCTGCGTGCAGCGCTGGGAGAAAGGCTGCCTTTCCACGGATGATGCCGGTGTCGGGGGGACGTGCTGGCTTGAGAGCTAGTGTAAGTGGTGGGACCTTACCCTTTGGACACCTGAAACCATTCTCCAGGAGGAGAAAGGTGTCCGCCAGAAATGGTGGCCTTATCAGGCCCAGTTTCGTACATGAAATTGAAAAGTTTATTTAGTTGGCATTTGCTTGGTGCTTCAGCTCTGTGTGAGAGGGTGCTTACCTCGCAAAAAGTGGTGACGGGCCTTCATGTATTAAAAGATGGGGAGCTGTTCTGATGTTACAATAATGAAGGCCATTACTATCTATTAGCTTAGATGGATTAAAAGGTTAAAACACTTACTGGTGAAAATTAATTATTCTGAGAATTCAGTTAGAAGTGTTCTTTGATGTCTGGCATTTGCATGCCTGTGATGAGGCATAGGTCACCTGCTATGTGCATAAACTCTCAAGGCTTACAAGAAGAGGAGTAGCAAAGTTCCCTGCTAATCTACTTCTCCCACTTTAGGATGAGCTTCTTAGTGATGTGGAGGAAGTCACACCTCAGTGATGTGACTGTCTGCAGGATAACTAACACTGGGCAGGAATTAGAAGCGTCTTTGTGGCTTTGATTAGTGATATTCTCACTGTCTCCTTAGCCTGAGCAAGGAGAACTATCTGTCCTCTTTCATTCTGCTCTTGTGGTGATGCTGAGGAGAAAAATTATAGTAAAGGATGGAAATGCAATGTATTTAAGAGTAATGTGACTAAAAAGGGATTCATCAGTCTGACCATGGGCTAGATGACTCTTCCACATCCTGAGGTTTGATTACCTATTGAGATTGGCAGCACTGCTCACCAGCTAGAGTTCACCTGGACACAACAGCTTTTCTGAGTCAGTGCCAGAGAGCTTATCGCTTTGTACACCCAGCACTTACCATATTTGGTTTAGTCCTTCCCCTGTCTTACTCTGCCTTTGTGTCTCTCTTTCAAGGGGCAGTGTGACATGCTGTTGGCAGAGTGCCTAGCACAATTTAGGAGTGACCCAAGACTTAGTAGCATCTTTATAGACACATACTCCTTTATGGAGAGAAGAAAAGGAACTGGTTTATGATGATCTGTAAAAATAAAAGCTTTGAAAATGAGGTCAGTGAAACATGATTAGGGAATTACTTGCAGTGAAGGGTTATAGCCTTCATGGTAGTAAATGTTACTAGTCTGTAGTTACTGCCTTCATGATCAAGATGCTGAATGTCCATGAAGAGGGCAAGGCCCTTCTCTTTGCAGCTCCTGACAGTCATGTGTCACACTTGTTTGGTTTCAGAGTATCCTTAAAGATGTTAAAAGTCTCCAGTGCAAATTTCCACAATCTGCTCACTTTCTTTACAGCCTCTGCTGGCTTTAGCATGAGAGTTAGTCATGGTCACAGTTCTCAACCTCTCCACAATATCAAACCACGGTTAATAGTCCTATCTACCTACTTTTTAATTGTTCAGGAAAGCCTGAATATTTAACCTGTTATGGTCAGGCCTCATATGGAATATGCTATCTTCATTTAGTTGAGGAGCAGAATCTGAAACTTGTGTCATATCTTTAAATATTTTACTCTGAAAAGTCACTTCATATATCAGCTCAGCAGGTATCAGATTTGGTGCCACTTCACGTCCTTCCAGACACTGTCCAAGATGTCATCAGAGTTCACTTCACTATCCTATGCAGCCCACTATATATTTTTAATAGTGCACTGAAAAGTAAATGGGAAGATTTAAAAATGGATAAAACGGTCTTTTCAGTTTTGAGCAGCATGATGGACTCATCAATGGGACTCTGTGTTCTCTCACCAGCTCTAGAAGAGAGCTGTGTGAACTCTCAGCAGTCCTGTATGCCTGAATTTATTTAAAAGTGTTGTTAATGTCTAGTGTAGTAGACATGTTCACAGATTAAAAAAAGCCCTAGAAGAAGAGTGAGTCATTTTATGTTCTTTAGGTTAAACTGCTTTTCAAAGCTTAGACTAAGGAGAGGGAGCAGCGCATTAGTTTTACTGGTCTCTTTTCACGCACTTCGTACATATAAATCTGTAAACCCCCCACGATTCAAGTTGCCTAATACAAAGTCTAATATAGTTTCATGGCAAAATTTCACCAAAGAATGTCTTAATAAGTGCATCTGAATATTCTCTCTGGTTTCTTTACACTTTGGGATATTATATCTTTCATACCGGCTAGTTTATTTCTTAGCCCTCTTCACAGATAGCCTGAATGGAAAGTTTGAACACAACTGTTTTGTAAACCTGAGATATCAACTGGTTACTCCAGTTACTCGGTGAACAGCATCAAAAACAGCGTTGGGGTAATTCTTCTGATGGCAGTGGAATTGCAACTGTTAAAACTTAGTCTGTTATTGCTGAAGAAATTGTTGATTCCACATAAGGCAATTAAGTGCTCAACATTGCTTCTGTCTGAAAAGACTCTTGCCTCTCAAAGAAGATAGAAACAGGGAGCCCAGTCAGCTCTGTATTTGCAGCACTTAGCACACCTCTCATTTTGATTTTTATGTAAATGAGATAGCCAGTTCACATCGTTGAAACCATATGTATAGAGCTATTTAAAATATTGGATACCTTTCAGACCAGTGATGCCAGAGCAATAGGCAAGCAACAAAGAGGAAGGTGATTATGCAAAGCAAGAGGTACCTGCTCAGATGAACAAGTCACGGACATTTTCCTTTCATGACACTTAGGAGAACTGTCAAGTTTCTGTGAGCAGTTTGGATCCACCAGTGATATGCTTGTAGCAACAGCTAAATACAAAACTCCTTTCTAGCACTGAATACAGTCTGTAATTAACTAATTATCTCCGTTCTGTCCATTGTCTTCCACTATACAGGAAGCTTGACTGGGAGTGAGGATCTTGTTAGCTGACCTGGTGATCAAGCTTTGAAGATATATCTTTGGAAAACTTACTGAAGTGCACAGTATCAGAATAAAGACTGTAATTCAATACCCACGGCTCAGCTCTTACTACTGTCTCCCTTTGGTTAAGGGCTTTGGCTTCATGCATCTCGTTCTTTTATTTCTAGTTCCACTCTTTATAGATGTAACATAACCATGTACAGTGCTAGTGTGAAGAGCTGTGGCTTGTAAATTGAATATCTTTGGACCAATGTTGCTTAGCATCTCTACTTACTGTACAACTAATGAAAAGTGTTTATGCCTAAATTCATCCCTAGTGTAATTCCAATAAAGAGAGTGGAGCCAGGCATGCATATACTGCTGAGTGGTTTTTTCCTTCTCTCCATTATTCATTATGAGGCCACTGCTGAAGAGGGAAATAAAAGAGGGTGAGGAAGAAACAAGAATAAATGGACATTTGGTGACTTTGTAACTTCACCTGTGCTGTGATAGAGCAGTGCAAGTGTGCTAAAAAGAAAGCAGTACATTATGAGGATTCCAGCTTTTATCTGAAGAATATCTCTTATCCATAAAGATCATGAAGAGCTTTACACTTGTGGAAGTGTGAATAACTCTGTTAAGTCCTTTCAGTCAGAGAGGTGAAAAGGCTGTCATTGGACTGGGAAAGGGTAATTGACTGATGGCTTCTGTGACCCTTCTACTCGGAGAGAGAAGGACCTTGTCTGTCAGACAAAAATCACTGCTTAGGAACAAGCACAGAAATTTAGTCATATAGCTCCAATTATTAGCTAGGTCTGTGCATTTTAACCCTTCATGCAATGCTTTAAAAACAGAGGAACAGACAAAGCCAACAGCGGTTTGAAGATCTTTATGCCTTTAACCAGGAGCATCTTAGCTGTTCGTGTCCTTCCTTTAAAAGCACAATGAGAGAGCAGCGGGAGGGCAGGGAAGTTGGTGAAACCCGAGGGAGCCTCGCGGAGCTCTGCGTCCTGCAGTGCTAACAGCAGAGGCACCTTCACGCAGGGGGTGTGAGGTGGGGCTGGACAAGAAGGCTGAAGCTCACTGCTCTAAAATTTGCTTTTAGACTGAAATGTAAAAGGAATTGCTCAAGTCTTACAGTGGCTGAGAGCGGATTTTGGCACTGTCTTCCATTTGTGGCCCTCCCCTTCGTAAGATTAAAGCCTTTCAGTCCAGCAGAGTTTGAGTGACCTTTACATCTCAAGGTCGGGCAGTTTTTTTGTCTGAACTTCTAAGGCTTTCCTTGCTGCTAATCTGATTTCTAGAAACAGAAATAGTTCCTGACATGTAAATGCACCTGCTCCAAATCAAAGCCTGAATTTGACTTCTGACAGACGCCCAGAGAGATCTTTTCTGTTCCTGTTCTGTTGCACAGAAGCTCTGAGTACTCTGGCTTGTGGATTTTGCTCAAGGAAGATCTCAGAAGAGTCCCCTGGGGGTTTGTTGTTGTCATCAAATGGACTTAAAAGAAAGAAAAAAATTTGCTGTGTTTTCAGACATAACTAACACGTTTTATTTTTGCTCCTTGAAGGTTGTTCAGAAGGGAGCATGTACTGTTTCAACTGACTGGAACTTTCCTAATGTTTTATCACTTTCTGATTCAACATTTAAGCCTTCAGAAAAGTTGCTTAAAGCGTTGAGGTGCCTCTATTTTTTTCCCATTTGAAAAGGAATTTCATTTCTTTAAACTGTCAGCAGGTCTTTAGAGTACAGGCTTTCCATAAGGAGGACCAGCCTTTGTTGTATTTGATTTATCTGTGGGATGTTCCTTCATTTGTCATTGACGAGGCAAAAAAGTAGGCAATCTGGAGGCAGGCTGTAGAGGTGTGAGCAAAGACAAGCTCCCCTGGTAAAAGGCTTGTAGCTGGCCAGCTCTGCCTAAGAATGAGCAATGGTGGGCAGAGGAAGGCAGAGCTGGGTTGCAATACAGTTGAATCAGTTAAGGACAATTTGAATTCTTGCTGATTATTCGGCTTCAACTACTGATGACTCTCGGTAAGGGTTCTTGTGGAAACACACCCATCTCTGCCATGAAGTGAGCATTTACTGTGGCATGGATAAGGATAAAAAGTTAAACAATGCCTTTTTTTCCTTGCTCTAGGACAGATTTTTGTGGTTGTTTCCAGAAATCAGGTAAAGGCTGTGATCTGTGACTGAGCACATCAAGCCAGATGACTTCTCTTTTGATTGATTTTTGATATTTACAAATGCTGTGATACTGCATATAGGATGTTATGAACTATATCCTACAGTTCTGTCTGTCCAGATCTGGAACGAGTGCTGTATGATAAGGAAGGCACTAACTAGATAAACAGATTTATAATGAAGTAAAAAAAAAAATTAAGAAAAAGTGAGGATATAACAAAATAGTGTTGCATTGCTTGTCTTTGTCTCATAATTAGCAGCTCATCATTTCTTGACCTTGTATAGAGTTTGTAGGAGACAGTTCCTGTGGTGCAAATAGGCCAAGACTCAGTCTGGCATTATTGTTATTGATTTTTGTAGGGCTGAAATCCCATGGAGCTGATGTGTATAGAGATAATACCTTGTGTTGTTCAGTGTGTAAAATATATGTATTTTTTTTCCTTGAAGTGGAGCTGAATAAAGACTGTTTATTTTTCACACTCCTTAAATGAGGAACACAGTGACTGACTGTAGCTATGAGGTGTACGTGTCCTATTGAAACAAATTATGGGAAAGAGTTGTATAATTCATTCACTGGTGTGAGCTAAGTTCATATAACACTGTCTCAATGACTGACTGATACTGCTGTTTAGTAGATGTGACATTTAAAGGTTTAATCATGATCCTGCAGCATTCTCTGGCTCATTCTAAATAGTGGAATAAGAAATGGGGCATTTGGCATGCTTTCAGGCACACTGCTATCTGCTGCAAGGTACTCAATAATATTTCTAAATGCATGTATCAACCTTTTCATTTATTGATCTCAAAATGTTTTACTGAGTTAAGAAAGAATCATCACCCTTCCTATTTAAAAAAAAAGATAGGAATGAAGAGCCTTACCCAAGCCCTTTACAAAATCAGACTGTTTCTTGCGATCGTGTATGCAGCAGAAGACCAATGTCCAGCACGTCTGTGCGTTATGAGAATCTTTCAGTGTCTGAGCTTTGAGGCTCGTGTCTGCTACAGTGAGACTTTAATCACTTTCAAAATACTAATTCTGTCCTGACAGTGTTGTAGGTGGGTGTGCAGATAAAGACATTATGCCAGATGTGTCTCTTTCTCCCTATTTTCAGATTTTTTGTTTGTTTGGGAACTTGAGCAGTAAATCACAGGTGAAAAAAAGAAAGAAAAAGTAGATTATATGACGATGTTGAATTTGGTCTTATTACAGATATCAAACAAAAGTACTGAACTGGTGGAGAACAGTTTTAAAATATTGAAATGTCAGAGGTATTATACACATGACTTACTTAAATTACTTTTCCAAATGAAGAAAAAACATGGAAATGTGTTCAAATATTTTCTCTGTCTTCAATGAGCTGACATAAATTTGAATTCAAAGTTTGAACTTTGTTTTTTTTTCCCCAATCTATTAATAAAAGGCTACTATTGTGGAAATAATGGAAAATATGCTCACATACTTTTAGCTTAGGTTTGCCTGAGATATAAGGACTATTCCACCTGGGCAAAAGCATGTAGCCTATTGAAAATGATTTCTTTTCCTGATTTATTTGAGAAAAAAATTTGATTGTATATGATTTAGACTCAATTTCATCTTATTTTAAGAAGAATAAGACAGAAGAAAAAAACATACATGCACAGAAGAAGAAATGTAAACACAAATATCCTTTGGACTCTTACTCGATGTTCCTCTCGGGAGTGAAATAGGGCTTGCTTTTATGTCCGCTTCAAATGTCAGCACTATTTTGAGGAGTTGGGGAGGAGATGTCTTCCTTGCAGTTATGATCTTCTAGGATTGTTCATCTTGTTCAGATGCCAGCAGCTGGAGGAGCCTTTGCAGCCAGTACCTTGGGCGTCTGATGTGGTGGCTAGTGTCAGATTTTTAGTTTTACCAGGATGAAGCAGCTGCACGGTCTCTGGCCTCCTTTCTTCCCAGTGCCTCTGCCTGATGTTATTAAACTGGTTTAATGGTCTTTTTTTACCTGTGTTGTCTTAGGAATCATCAGTTGTACCCACCCTTGTTTTGGGGTTGGGTACACAATATCAGCATGAATGTTTTCACCCTGTGGCCTTGAGCATCACCCTTGTTGCTATGCCAGGGATCCTGTAGCTTTATGCAAAGCATCTGAGGTATCTGCTGATGAGCAAGTGGTGAACAGCTGGTGCACCTGATGAAAAGCATCTGTGGGGGTGTGGGTGCAGACTGAGAAAATGAAGGGGTGTCGGTATTAAGCGTGATGTTGTATTTCCTTAGTTTGGTCTTGAACTTGACCTGTCCCAAGTAGTTATTTACTGGCCTTATATGGTGAGTGCTCTTCCCTTCCTTCCATTCTGGTGCAAAACTGTCATGTTCACCTAATGGCATTTTCATTGTGCAGATTTAGTGGGGGAACAATGGGAAATGCTAGGACAGGAGACAAAAAAATCACAGTGCTGAGAGGGTCCAAACCCATTTTTAGCACTTGCTGTTCACAATGTGTGCTGGTAGTCATAGCGTGTGGTTACCTATCATGGTCACAATACATCACACAAAGTAAGGAAATATTTCCCATTTTATACAGAGGAGGAACTGAGAGGAAAAGTAGATATCAAAGAGAGCTGGCAGTTGAACTAGGAGTTCAACCAGGTTCAAGGATAAAGAGCCCTTATTCAGTGCTCTCTAAAAAGACTATCCTCTCTCCTTTTACTTATGCCTTTCCATTCTTTCTAACTGGGTGTTTAACCTGCTTTTCCTTTTGTGTATCATTTGCCCTTCTACTGTTTTCCAGAAATCAAAAACTTGGCTAGTAATGGTAGCCCATGAACCCTATCAGAGAGTACCTCTGCAGTGTAGACCATTTGTTGAGTAGCTGACTCACTGAACGGGTGAAAGGTACTTGCGTGAGGTATTAAACCCAGTACTCGGGCAAGAAGAGTAGAAAAAGATAGATTGCCATTCAGGAGAATTTGCCCACGGGGCTCTTGTAAACTGGCGTGACAAAACCATACATAGGAGTGCTTAATCCCATTTATTATGCAGAGAATAAAAGTGACTTTAGCTTGCATGTCAGAGAGATGATGGATGAAAGCTTCTTATTCATGCATTTGCTCAGTAAACTCTATTAAGATGCAAGTCGAGGAAGAATTTAGTATGCTAATTTCAGAATAGAGAAAATCCATGACGCAGGTAAATCTAACAAACTCTGTTTCCTTAGTAGACCCTACTATGGTTCTTAATGAAAACGATGTTCAATAGTTTAAACTACAGTCTGTGCATATGTAGAGAATTGATTATCTAAGAGAGACAAATGTTCGCTCATGGTTTCTGATCTAGACCCAGCAAAATTCCCACTCACCTGCCACTTTATTTCTCTGAGCTCTGTTAACTTGTTCAGCACTCACATTCTAATGACAGTTAAATTCAGGAAACTTTTATGTCCCCTTTAACACCAAAGTTTTTACCTGCACTTTCTTTCCATACTCTGTTACTTTCTCTGCTTGTTTCTTGTGTGAAAAGGTGCAATTTCGGCTGCCACTGTGAGCTGTTATTTCTGTTATTGGTACAGAGGTTAAATACCACTGCTGCCCCTCCGGCTATTCAGATATGTGTTGTAATCCTGAGTTACACAGCTATAGCTGTTCAGGACCTTTCTCCTGCTTCTCTCTAAAGTCCTTTGAGTAGCATTTTGTGACCCTCAACCGCAGCTATACTTATGTCTTAAATACTCATCGAAATACCATGAAGAGGGGAAGAGGCAGTACCCTCCAAGCAGAGGTCCATCCAGGCAGACGGCAATTGCCCATGGCTAGCCAGTGGGATGGCTCTGAGCAGCCCTGGTCTTACTTGGTGTGCTAGGAGGTTGTCAGAGCTGTTCAGTGCTAGGGAGGCGACACTTTCCCATATTTTCATTTCATTTTAACCCAGCAGTTCGTATATATTTTATCTTTTGCAGTGATTCAGTGGGTGGCACGGATTTCTGCAAGTGAGGAGGTTTCAGCCATGCATACCAGTTAGTGAAGGAACTGGAAAAGCCCACCTGAACAGACAGAGCATGAGTCTGAACAAATGGCCCTCGCACCCAGACTTAACGATGAATAGGTAGTGTGCCGCCTTGTGCTTCAACAGGGCAGAAGCAGCACAGCTCAGTGAAAGAGGTTAGATGTTCAGTAAAAATGTGTTCTCTGTCATGTGCCTTTATACCATATCTCATGTTTTATAGCAAAGTTTAATGCTTCTTTAGATCAGAGATGATTCTGCTAATGCATCCTTTTTATATAGTGTTCAGTTGCTAAACAGAAGGTAAGTAACCAGACTGTACAGCAAGTCAGGCACAGACTTAAAACCTGAATCGTCATCTTCTTGCTGCTGCACTGGTCCTGATCCCACTGGAACATGTTGCTTCCTTAGAAAGTGTGTCTTTTATTCCAGAAATAAGTATATGAAAATAACAGAAGGACAATAAAAGAAAAGATTTCCTTAGACATAGAGCATGTGAGTAGATGGAGAGCAGATACAGACAAAGCTAGAGAGTGTTACTGTCACCACTGGTGCAGGGATTGCTCCAAAGTATGCATAGATGTTAACTTTGGGTAACAGTCAATCTCTCCAGTAAGAATATTTCCAAGAGTAAACGTGTTGAGATATTTCTTTACAGTTTCTGCTAGAAATTAGCTTTGATTGGGTTTTAGGAAATGGCTTCTTTTTCAATACTTGTATTTTTTGTATCAGACATGGTAGCTTCTGCTATCATATACATCTTCTAGGTACAGATGGTGCAAAAGCCATCAATTTCGTATATTCAGGGAGATAATGTATTAAGGAAACTGTCACATGCATACTAGAAATACCATATACCTGTAGGAAATACAGCATTGTATTTCTACATAACCTATTTACATGAAGTTATTGGCACCCAGAATTTCCATACTTCTGTACCTAGCCAGAAACCTGCTATAAAGTTTCTGTGGTCAGTCATTCCCTGCTTTGCACCTTATTTATGCATTGCAGAGTTGATGTCAAATCAGACCTGGCACTTTGTTTATGCTGCACTTATTTTGCACAGATATGAATGACTGACAGGACTGCAATGCAGAAAGGAGTGAGACCCCTATTTCTAGTATGTGTATGCCCTTCTGGAATTTCTTAAGCAATATAAAAATGCATATTCAAGTCTAAATGTACAGAAATTACTAGGAAAAAAAGTTGTATTTATAAAAAAATCCATGATGCCACTTGAAGCCAAACACGTACAACCTTGAGAGATATGTTGATGAAGTGTTACTGGGGCAGATGGTTTCTCAATGTATGGATAATATAACAGAAACATAAGACTACTCTGAGCTGGATGTAGGTGAAGTGCTTTCTTTGAAAGTGTGGTGCAAATGTGAACATAAGGGAAAAATGATTCGACTGAAAATATAGCAGCCAAAAAATCCCAAGCTGTTTTGTCACTTTACTCCCAAGAATACAGTAGTTCACTCCCTAATGGTTTTTTATCCACTTTAGTCTGGATTGATTTGTAAAATAGATACAGGTGAATTTAGTAGAAAATGTATTTTTTTGTTTGAAGCAGAGTGTTCTCTCCTGTGATACACTGTAGGACTTTTTCATGGAGAGCTCATGACATGTAAGAATACCCTTTTGTGTGAGGACCAAATTTCTCACCAAATTATAGTGCCAAAATGTAAAGACTAAATAACATAAGCATTTTCATGATAAATGTTGAACTGCAGCTTTTTGCTACAAAACTCTTGATACTGGGAAGATAAGGAAAACTGTGCCGCAGGTTAACTCACCTTTCTACCACCACTAGTGGAAGCTGTAATTTGGATACTGAAAAAAATATGGATGAATTCCTAGTTGTAATAAAAGATAGTTGTCTTTTTATCAATTTTTCTCATGTTCCCACTGAAAATAGAGAAGAAAGCTGCATTGGCTTCGCCAGGAGACCTTGAATGAAGCAGGGGCAAGCCAAGGTTGGAGAGCTGGAAAGCCCCTCACTTCTGCCTGGTTGTGGTCTGCAGACACTGTAAGCCAGGGGAGAGGACAAAGCAATGAAATACCAAAGCAAAGTGGAGCTCAGTCAGAAATTTGGCCAAAGAGTCAGAAGCTGAGGGAGCCCATGCAGAGAGATACGCTTCTTGCACTGTATCTGTTCATATTACATTATATGGACACGTGGGTCGAAAACCCCAGGATGTATAACACACTCTTTCCCAGGTGCTTCTCGAGATGAGTGGCAGTGCAAGCTGTTGGACATACAGAAAAGTGAATATACGTGCTGCTGAGCTGTGGGTGTGCTGCAGTTTCAAAGTGTCAGACCTGCAGTGCATTTTCAGGATGATTCTGCATCACTTCATCAGCGGGGCTCACCTGGCATAAGCAAAACTGTGCACCTGAAACTGGACTGGATCTCAGCATTCGCAGTCTGGCACCTTATGGACATGAGAAAGTGAAGTGTAGGGCTAGGGTCAGGATGGGCTACAGCAGGGTGCCGGAAAAAGAAGCAAGATGCGTGAGCCCTGCCTGTTTTGTGGCACCGTCAGTGCAGAGCTAGTTCATTCAGTACAGATCTCAGCTATGCTACTTGCAAGAGTTGTTGAAAAAATTGAAAAAGTAAAATAGTGCACAAATGAAGTGTTAAAGAGAGCCAGGTCACTGAGCAGCTGGAAACCATCAGCTAGCCACAGGGAACTGGAGCTGTTGACAGCAGTACAGAGAAAATATTTTTTCATTTACCTTTCAACTTCATCAACTGGTTTAGTCAAATGGGTGTTTTGAAACTGATAAACCAACCGGGAGTTACAAAAGTGGGAAACCCTGTGTTCTTCCATTCTAGGGGTGAAAGCATGACACTGCTGAAATGGAGTCTACTAGTTTTAAAGTCTGAAAGAGACGGTAAGCATTTGATTATAGGCTGATTGCCTCAGTGAAGTTCAAATACAGAGCCTGGGTTGTAAAAATTATGGCAGTCTATTTTTTCTGTAGTATCACTGTAATCGATCACTTTTCATGCATACAGAGTTGGCAGAGAAGTCCCAGACATCACTGGACATAACCTTATTGATTTTCTTGATAATCAAAAAAGAAAAAAAATCACAGGGGAAAATGAGAGACAAGGTGAATTACAGACCTCTGGCTGGCTGATCTCTCAGTGTTACCTGTACTTAAAACTTGTCTGTACGTGAAAAAACCCCATGTATTTGTTCTTGTCCTTCTCCCGTGCTTTTAAAAATGTTGATTCTCTGAATGTGTCTTCAAGTAAAAAGTGAAGAAATAATAAAAGGTGGCAAGAGTTGAAAACCAATATTTTTGTGAGTCTATATTTCAGAAATAATTTCCATTTTGTTAGTAATTAGGCAATCAGCTTAAGCCTCCCTTACATGAATTGGCATTTTTAGGACAAAACTTCATGGTTCTGAAAATCCTTGGTATTTTTCTCCCAAATCTAGTTTTATTTATCCAGATAATGTGAAAGGAACATCTGAATGAATTCTGTTTTTACCAGTACTTCTGGGCTAGTATGGTACTGTAGTCGTGGACAACTGGTGCAGTTCTTCTGGGCACCCAGTCCTGCCGTTACACACGCAGCTAAGCAAAGCCTTCCAGGATGGAAAAGGCCTTTCTAGTAAGGCAAAAGCCAGCCTGGCATCACAGAGATGTTTATTGTCATTTTCCGTGGATTTTGAATTATGTCAGTCTATTCTTTGCGGTTATCATGTCTAATAATGGAAGTAATAAGTCACTGGAAATAACTGCATTTCTGGACCATTCCAGGTGAAATAAACATCAGAAAAATATTAAATAATGTTAGTGTTTAAAGTGAGGTTTCCATCTGCCTCCTCCACCTTGACATTGCTTTTACATGGGAAGCGATAGGACTGGAAGCCTGTGTGTAATGAGAAAACTTTATTAGGAGGAAGGAAAGAGTGGAGGAAGGAGAACTTCCAGGGGTGCTGCTCAAGCCTGGGGCAGGCAGCACTGTATCCACTGACACCAGCCACCGAAACTGACTGTTACCTTCCTGCAAGTGCTGGAGACACACAGACAGTTTCATCCCCAGCTGTTGGAGTTTCAGTCAGATGTGATTCCACTGATTTCTGTGGAAGTCTCTGAGCGGTTCTAGAGAAAAGGAAATCATAGCAATAATCTGGGCAATGACAGCACTTCTGTGGATCGAGGCATTTTCTGGGGCATGTTTCCTGTGCTGGGGTTCCTGGAGGACTGAGACTGTCAGGCTGATGGTTCACGTGCTGTGGAAAGGAGGAGGAGGAGAATGCTAAAGCATAATGGAAAACCAGTAAACTGAATGGATTAGACATTGAAGTGGAGAAGGGTGAATGCTGCAGCATGTAGGCAATCCAATTCAAATGGTTGTTTAGTTGTCAAAAATTGCAAGCACAACCTTAGAGTTCTTACGGTGCTCTTACGGTTGGCAGAGGGGTGCAGCTTACCTGAAACTGGAGCTACTATAGGGTCACTGGGAATTTAGACTAGGGTAGCAGGACAAGAAAGACAGCAGCTATTCTCAGTTCTGGAAAGCAGAATTTGCTCCAGGGATTGGTACTAGATCTGGGGACAACTCCAAGCACTTGATGAGGAGTGTCTTACTTTTGCACTGAAGGCACTGGAAACCCTAAAGCTCATCATCAGTAACTGAGACCAGTGTGCTAGCTCCCTCAGAACCACAGGGAAAACATGAATTTTCTGATATGGTTTGTATTAAGGTGCATTTTGAACATTCCCTGAAGAGATGTTCCTGCTTCAGCTACAATATGGAGGGCTGTCCTGAGACCATCCTGGAGGTTTTTCTATGCAAATAACTGGAGTTTTCATCATAAATTTCAATAAAATAATGTGGAAAGTGATGGAGATCTCTCACATTAAGTACTCTCTCTTATGTCTTAAAGTAGTCTTTAGCCTCTACAAAAAAGACTGATAACTGACAGAATCTCCTCCCGAGAGAGCCAGTTTAGACTGAGACATAACTGAGGACTTTTCTGAGAAAGCCTGGGAAGAAATACTCCAAGGTGCAATACATTTATCACTGTATTTATATTTTACGTAATTTGGGTTCCTTATGATTATACTTCAGTTAGAAAATCGCCAGGCTAGTTTTTGGCATTTTGTTCAGTGCTTACCTATTCATATGTTCTTTAACTGGAAAACAGGACCAACAATGGAAAAATAACAGTTACATTGGTGCTTTTATTAGCTTTATATTAAATGAGAAGTTAGCCGTAAGAGACTCTGCCAGTACCCTTCCTCCCTCAAAAAATTGTGTTCACAGAGGTTGGTGGAGGAGTGATGCAGACCATCTACTTTTTGCCTAAATTTTAAAAGCAAAACTGAAATATTTCTTGCATCGTCCACTGGAGTGACAAAAAGAGAATGAAAACCTGGGAAGGGCTGAGTTTTCTGTGTAGAAGCTGAGTAATGCTGAGAGTGGGACGGTGGCGTGCCTACGGCCGTCAGGGTGGATGGAACTGGACATGGCGTGGGTGCTGCAGGTTACAGTTCTGGATAAAAGAAAGAGAATGGATCAGTTTAACAGGAAATAGGGGAGCAAATGTGAGGAGCCAAGTGTCCATGAGGCAGCGTGGGATACAGGTATGCGGAGGGAAGGGGGCTCTAGGAGAGAACGACTTGGCTATGGAGCTTCTGCATCGGGTCTGTGGGGCAGAGATTGATGAAGCTGGATGAAAAGGTGGGTGATGGAGGAGGAAACTGAGGAAGCAGTCGTATACCTTGTAGCTGCATTCAGAGGTACAGGGGAAAAGAGGTTAGCGCTGATCTGCAGAGAAATAGATAAAGAACAGTGTAAAGGAGGCCAGTTTAAGTTCATGCAAAAAGATGGAGAGGAGGGAGAAACACAGCTGGAAGGATTGCCTGGGGAAGAGACAAAAAGTGGGAAGTGAGGTCCCGATGTCCTCTATGAGGTCCCTCATGCTAGTGGAGGGGTAAAACCAAAGAGCAAAGGGGCCTTCTGTGAGACTGCCAAAGTTGCGTTGGTGGGAGGTACAGAAAGGGGAAACTTCAGTTTGTAAGGATACCTACAAGAGAGGAAAGAGGATGAATTCCTTTGGGACAAGGACAAAAGCAGACAGACAATACAGCTGCACTGAACAGGTGAAAACTACTCGCAGGATGAACTTCTGCGTCAGTTAACTGTCTGATGGCACATTTTTTGTGGCACTGTAATAAACACCTGCTCTGCTCTCCTGTATTCCTGTGGTTTCTACTGAGGAACCACAATGCACATGAAAGATCCTTTATAAGTGACCAATTTGAAAATAAATAGAAGCTGGTTTCATAGTAGAAGTGCACTGGAACTGCAAGCTGCACAAAACGCTCTGGGATCTGTAAGACAGTCTCTGGAGACAGGGGCAGGCTAATGGAGATGGAGCATTGCTGAGCAGCCCTGGCAGCGTGGGAAAGGGCGTGCAGGCACGTGCTCGTGGCTCTGCCCAGCCATCCAGCTTCATTTATGCCTCGCGCTTCTTGGTGTCTACAGGAATAATTATTTTAAATTATATTTTTAAGCCAAGTGAAAGGTTTTTAAAAATCTGTTGGGATTTGCTGACTTTAAAGAGAGGTTTCAAAGAAAATAATTGGCTTCGCCTTCATTCAGACACTGAAGCTCAATTTTCGGTGCAGGAAGCCATTAAAAACAGCAAAGAATAATGGCCTAAGTGCATATAGTTGTAATACATGCTGCATTTGTAGCATCCTCAACAGGATACAAAAACAATATAGCTCAGGCACTTTGCTAGCATGAAAGAGCATCATTCCTTTGGTATTAGTTTATAGCACATGGAGTCATCTCTCACTTGGAGGAAAAGTCACTGATATAATTTATGTCACTATTAAACAGCTTCACTGCTGATCCATTGCAGCCTCAGCACATTAACTATATTTACCATCTAAGATACAGAAAGGAATCTATCCTATCTGACGAGGAAGCAATAAAGTTTTAGTGAAATGGATGTAAATCAAAGTTTAAGTTTGCCTAGCAAAAATACATAAAGCTATGTTTCACATCATCTTTTATGCATAGCAGTCTTCTGCATGTATGAATAAAACTTGAATTTGTTGATAAATACTGTTTCTGTATCGTTGATTGTTTTGGTCTGTAAATTAAACACTGTACATTCCATAATCATCTAAAGAAAAATGTATTTTTTGACCCATAATGCCTGTTTCGCTTTTACAGGAATAAGAAGTGCATTGAGTGGTAGAAGAGAGGGAGGAAGTGGCCTAAAAATATAAAACTGATTGGCATTTGCTTCCTGAAATCCTCTTGGTTTCAAGTGCACAGTTTGCTGCATATACCTGGATTTCTGTTTTTCTTTTTGGAGCTTGTGGTTTTGCATCAAGCTGTCACTTTGTTAAAGTCTTCCAGAGTGTCTGTGTACATGGCAGACTGGCCATAGGATGGGGTTTATTGCTGTAAGTCCTTTCCTGGAAGATGATCTGGCCACCAAGAGCCTTTGTACGCGTAAGTTAATGACACTTCACATGGTAACAGGGATACATGCTCCCTGGTTCTTCTGTCCCTGCTCAGTTCTCTGGAGATTCTCATTCACTGATTACCTTTACTCAGACATGAACTGAAATACTGGCTTAAAAGCTGGTGGATGGTTGTTGCTGTTGCAAGACAGGCCAGATTTTTGAATGCGGCTGCTTTCCGTAATGACGAAGACCAGCAGGATTTTGGAGAGAGTGGGCTCGGTTGCTGGGTGTGCTCCAGTGTAGAGTGACAGTGTCCTGAAGATGGATTGGAAAGCTGATGAGAGCGGAGTGGTGAGCGAGTCCACAGAGCTCGAAGGAAGTGCCATACAGAAGGCAGCAGTAAGAGGTGCCTATCTAAGGTCAAGAAAAATCTCTTTTTTCTCTAAGCAGTTCTTTTGTACTACATGTGCCAATTAGCACCACACATTCTGGTGACTTCTGGCCCCTTTAGGCGTTAGGTGGGGCATTGTTATTACTGTTCTAAATGTGGTGTGCTGGATGTTCTTCCTCCCCATAGACAGGGAAGAAACGGTCAATCAGTTTCTAGCGACTAGAGAGAAAATCCTGTTGCAGTCAGAGGGCTTTGTGTGATCTGTTGAAGAAGGAAGACAGTTTGCTTATGTGCCAGCCCTCACATATCAAGGTTAGATATTGGGAGGGCGCGGGAACAGGATGTTTATTTTGAACACATGTGATATTTTCATACCATCTGAGTTAATGGCTTATCTGTTTCACAACTCATCTAATTTTTCCAAGACCGCTAACTGGTGTAATAAAACCACTTACAAATCTTCCCTTGCCTCTGAAGCTGTGAAGGTAACTTGCCAAGACTGTTTTTTTCCCAGAAGAATTCAAGTCATGTCGCTGGCGTTCAGGACTTACCAGTCCCTGGCTGCCTCCTGAGATAACTCCATGCCCTCACGGCCTCATGCTGTGGTGTGCCTGCCTGGCTTCCAGGACTGTGTGCTGCATGGGCTATGATACCAAGTAAGCTGGCCTCACTTGACAGGCAGAGCATCTTTCTATGGACTTAATGGTCTTATATGGCTCACAAAATTGGATCAGATGATAATTGGGGCATGCTGTAACATTTTTCCTTCTTCTTCTCCTTCTATCATCATTATTATTACCATCATCCTTATTATTAACAGAACCATAACTTATGCATCTCTGCAGCAGAAATACCCCTCAAGGTCTGTTGTACCTAGGCATGAGTAGATGTTGCAAACAAACAATGTTGTTTACTTCTGTTAGTTTAAAACAGACTTTTGTGGTTACTGTAATGTATCCTTTTTCTTTGTGTCTTGAAGGCTTAAAAAATTCCTCTGAGACAGATCAGTAAAATGGGAACTATGCCGAAGGAGCCAGCTATCGGCTATCCAAGCAAAAGGATGCTTCAGAGTACATCAGTTTCCGTAGCATCTTTCATATGGACAAAGTCACTATGCCCGACAGGCTATCTCAATGTGTCCAATTGCCTATTTTAACAAACGGATCTTTAGGCTTCCGGAAGTAAAGTAAGGTCATTGCTTGGATGAGTAATCTGACACTTGGAACGAGACGCAGTGTGATAGGTCTACTGCTCTCTAAACAGTATGCAGAAAAAATAAGAGTAAAACTAAAAGATAACACATAAGCAATAAAAAATTGCAAGTATCTCTTCCTAGGCACATCAATCCTGGCATCATCAGCCCAGCCACAATTTAGACAGTGAGGGGGAAACAGAGACAAAATGTGTCTCATTCTAGCACTGAAGATTACATGCCATCAAAAAGACAGAATTACCTGAGACCCTGCTAGATCACCTAAAAGTTGGGGTTGTGTATACGCAGCACATTGAAAATCTAGCCCGATTTATCATCTTTGCAAGAAAGCAAATACTTTCTAGGTTTTGTATTTTAAACAGCACTCGAGGTGCATGAAAATAAATAAATAAGGTAACCTGAAAGTGTAAACCCAGAATGAAAATCTGAGCAGACTTCAGCCTTCATCATCAGCTCAGGGCTCTGGGTGTGACAGGCAATTTTCCTTTTTAATTTTCTCCAGCAATAAGGAAGCTAATGGTACATCTTAAAAGATATGACCTTATCCTTGTAAGCTACCTGAAGCTTGGCAGAAAATAGGATGACCTCGCTTTCTGTGAAAGTCTGGCTTGAAGGGAAAAATTCCCTTTTTGCTTGCATCAGTGGACTGAGGAATGGGAGGGAAAATCTGATTCTTGTACACAATTTTTATTGTGCTCCAGATTTGATCCCTGTGATGGTTTTCAGTGGTAGCATTTTATACATTTTTGAATTATGGATGCTCCATGTACGTAGATGTGACTCTATTTGACCAGAATAAATGTGGTGTAGGGCCAAATTTCTCAAAAGCATATCTAGGTGCAGACTTCCTTTCCTCCTCACAGTCCTCTTGAAGTCAACAGAATGGTCTGCATTCATAAATCTATGGATTTGCTGGGCAAGGGTTTTGATGAAATAAAAAGTGTAAAGTTTAGCCAGAGCTGTTTCAGAGAGTGATCTGACAAAATATCATTGGTATGGCGAATCTGTCATAACTGTGGCGAGAGGAAACAGTGAATTATTTTTTGCCTGTTTCTGTAGGGTTGCTGGTCCAAATACACACATGCACTTAACTGGGGAATGGTACATACAACTATATTAATTTTACACACACACATACACACCCCTCCCTAACATGTTCCTGTGTTTTTTAGGAGAGCCAGACCTCTCCCAACTAACCTTTGGCAGTAGTTACTCCATTAACGTACTGTTTCATCTGCTGACAGAAAAAGAAATGTTTAAACATCATCAAATTCCTCTTTTAAGATGGCATACAGGAACTCTATCAGAGCCCAAGTCACAGTGCTGTGATTACAGGCTAAGTCTCTTTTGCTTTCACTGTTCAGCTCTGTTGTTTTACTGCTTTTAATTTGTTGCATATTTTCACTACAAATGCCATGTTGCATCCTCTCATAATTCGTGGAGTTAATGAACTCTTAGACCCTGGGCTGTTCCAAGACTACAGTCTGGTAATTTACACATATTTTTAGCTGTTTTGCAGTCTCGGGGCCAAATGCTGTGATCCTGTGCAAATCTAACCGTAGATGGCAAGCAGGATAAGGCAGAGCCCTGCCATTCTGGCACAAGCCAGGCTCCAGGTCCCCCATGGGAAGCAGACACAATTTAAACCTTCTGCCAAATGACTTGTCCAAATTCCCATCACTCCGTGGATCAGCAGAAACCCAAACCTGAACATCACAAATGCCAAAATAATGATCTAATCACTGGACCATGTGTCCTCTATTTAACTTGGCTTTAGAATTTGCACTCTGCTGATGTGAATAGGACAGTTCACACATCCAACTACTGTTATTACAGGTGTCTAAAGACTTGAGCACACATTGCTGCGTTGGTTTAAACTCATTTCACATTTCAAAGGTTTTCTTTGTGATCAAAGGGGCTGGAGACTTCTTTATAAATGAAAGCAGAGATTTTTGGACAAAATATATAGCCACCATAGAAAGGAAAAGGCTAGGAGGGAGGAGGGGGACGGGAATCAACCCAGAGGAGGCTTTTTTTTCTGGTCTGGTTTTGCAAGACGAAGATGTTTTTGGAAAGAGGAAAATCTTCCCATTCTCCAGGTGTGTTTAATCAGGAAGTTGTTGAAATGTAATTGCAGCTGAAATGTAATTGAGAGCACTCCTAATGGCTCTGAAGAATGTTTTTTTCAGAAAGGAAGCCTGGTTCAAACAAGCCATATTGTAATTTCCTTGTACTGTTATGCCATCGTTACTTGCAGCTACAGAACCAAAGACCAACATTTCACATTCTGGCAAAATGACTCTGTGTGTTTACATGAACTCAACCATTTACACACAGCTTAGTCATTGTTAAATTTGATTATAATAATTCCATCATAACATCATAAACAAATACAGCTTTCGCAGGAACTTAACAGAAATGAAGCTTTGCTAAAAGGATGTTCAAACTGAACATAAAGCTGGTGTGGACAATTTGAGTTGATGGAACAAATGGTGAGGACATGAACAAAGTCATGTCCTTGCTGTGCTGCGCAGGCATGGAGTGACCCTGAGTGTTGTTTACGTACTTTATCCAATTATTCTCTGCTGCAAAAGGCAGAGTGGAGGCAGGGAGCAGGGACCATACCTCAGGACATTGCTCTCCTGCCTGTTTCCCCTTACTTTTGGGCTACCAAGCAGGTTCCCTGTCTGGCCCTGAGTGTTTGCGGAAGAGCGACCCAGTTTCTGGAGCAGGGATGCTGCACAGCCACGTCTGGGAGCTGTAGGCCTGCCTGTGCCACACCAGGGACCATGCCCTCCACTCCTTGGGACCATCATCCAAACAGGGTGAAGGCTGGCCGTGGCCACCTTCTCCTTCTATGACCCTGCCTATGAGAAGCTGGCCATCATGGTTATGATACTGCGTAGCAGGAGGAACTGGTCTCAGTTTCTCCTAGATAGGATTGGTCTTCAGCCATCGATGGCTACCCTCCCTCACGCGAGCCTGTGGGTGCCAGCATCGACAGTGGGTTTGGAGCCTCTTCATCTGTGCTGTCAGGGGAAGAGCTACTGGTTTTCCTTGCACACTTGGTAGGCTTAGATCTTCTGAAATGTGCTGCATTACCTTCCTCCAAGGGCAAAATCTGCCTGGTTTGATTGGGTTGGCATTATGTGTGTGACTCTTTCCAGTTTGTGCACCGTTGACCTCCTGGGCAGCTGTCACCATGACTCCGAAACTAGGGTGGTCCTGTGGCAAACTAAGGCCCACAGCTTGGTATATCAAGAACTCTTCTCTAACAGATCCTGGCAACTGTTTTTCATGACTAATATCAAGATGATCTGTAAAGATACCAAGCACAAAGAAAGAGAAGATTCAGATGCTGTCAGAAGACGTCAGTGTGCTTGTTTATTTGCTTTAATTGTTGCAATGGATGTTCTGGGTCATTAGTCGCAATTCAGGAAGATTTAAGCTAAGGTCACGTCACCCAGCTGGAAAGAGCGGCTCAAGCAGTTTGCCTCCACATGTGGCTGGTACAGATGCAGATGTTCTTTCAGACGACTTAAGCTAATGTTTGTTCTGTCTCCTTTGAAGCTTTATAGCTTTAAGTGTCTGAAGTGAGTGAGCGTTCTGGTGCAGATCTTTGAAATTCACGGCATCTGAGGTTCATGGTTTAAAGCATGACTCTACATTGGCTTCAGAAACACAAGAAAGAGATCTCTTGGATATATTATTTTATCAGGAAAATAATAATTGACTGGCTCTATCAACACTCCTTTGCTCTCTGACTGCTAACTGACTATCTTCTGACCATGTAGCAGGTTAAAGCTAATTTCTGACCTGAGTGATATATTGATAGGGGTATCCCAGTGCCTTTGAAGTCTCAAAGAGTGTTGATTTATAGAGACCATGTTGTTTACCTTTAGAAAGAGAGGAGCTACATTGCAACAACCAGAGGTCTCAGAAGGCAGGGTCGGTGGTTGTCATTTGTTCCCCAGAGTCCCATTAGTTGTGCCTTCATCCGATAGCTTAGGCCAAATATTTTCAGATGTTTTATACTCCAGGAGATTCCTGCAATTTTGGGAACAAAAGCAAATTTGGGTGAGTTTCTGGATTCATGTTTGCAATGCTCCTGGTAGAAGAATCCCCCACCTCAGGTTGTCTTGCACAAGTGATTTGTGAAAAATTGAAATATGCAAGTACTATTGTAAAGAATACTGCATAAAGCTTATGAGCTTAATCCTTAGTATAATCCTTATGTTTAGTTCATCCTGGCATGTTTCCTTGAATAAGTGTACTTTGCAGCTAGATCTAGCAAAAAGAATAAATTCCATGAGTTAAGCAAAATGGCCAATATCGATTTTGAAACTAATTCTTGCCTATGTGACTCCAGGCTTGCATGATTCTGATTGCCTCTACATCTGGTGTTAAAAGAATAAACATTTTTTCTTTTAAGTCCCTAAGAATGTCTAATGACATTTTTGAAAATTCGCTGCTTAATTTTTCTTCTTTTTTCTCCATTTCCTGCCACCTTTCTGCGCCTCTGTCTTTAAGGACTTGTCAGAACTATATGGAAATGGGAAAACGGGGCACGGTATCAAGGGATCTCTTCAGGACTTTCTAGATGATTAGCTAGAATGCTTCACAGGTGTTATGGTGTAAGAGTATAGGTTGGCTCTTGTCATTTGTGATCTGAGGACAGGCATACGTGCCATGAATGCATCAATCAGTTGGAAAAAGAAGTTGCAAAAAGATTTGATCTTCCTTTGCAATACTAGTTCAAAGCGTTTATTGTTCCCCAAATCTATCCTTAGGATGGAAAAAGCTGGTAAAAAATGCTTTTCCTGTTCGTGACAGCTGAAATTGAAGTATCACTTTCCTTTTCCTATGGCTTTTGGGGTGGAACTTTCCTGATTTCTGAATTTCATGTACAGTCCTACACGTGGATCCAGTTTTTAACCATCTTCATTCTGTGCTTGCCCTGGATCAATAAACCAATTCCACAAGTGTAAAAATATCCTCTGGAAATACAAAAAATCAGAAGAGGGTCCTACAAGGAGGAGGTTACAGACTGTTCTGAAGGGAAGGGGGAAACACGCCGTTAGTGTGGGTCAGGGAGACGTGTGCCTTGGCACTGTCAGCACCGCAGCTCTCTCAGTATTGCTCTTTGCAAGGAAGGTTTAACAAACAAACAGCACAACACGCATCTGACAGGGCATAGCAGCTGAACAAACTGACAAGGGTATAATTTATCCCTTTCCCTCTTTTTCAGTGTCTATTTAATGCATTAGCTAATACGATGCTTACTGTGTGATGTCAGTTATGACAGAAGCTGCTTTGTCTGTTGTCTTTAGCCTGGGTTTAGTTGAGAACAAAGAAAGAGAAGGCAAGAGGTGGAAAAGCTGGCATAAGGGAGGAAAATGAGAGGGCTGGATGGAGAAGAGAGAAAGGGCACTGTCACTAGTGGCTGTGGGACGTAGACACACCCCAGACCTCAAGAGCTGTCTTTGATTAGGAACCTAACAAGAATTCCTTAATAATCTTGTCTAGACTTTAATTACTTGTGCCTTGGTTACCACAGCATCCTTTTCTCCAACCTTGACAATTGTAGCTGTGCCAAATGCTAACTTTTTCCTCCGTCCCCTTGGTTGCAGCCTCTCCCGATGGATCATCTCTCGCTAAGAAGTGACAGATCATCCCGCGACACCAGGCTGGCTTTGCTACATTTACAGTCATAATGTCTTCTCTTGAGCTGCCTTCACGGTCTGAAGACATGTCTTGGAAATGTCTTTGTTGCTGTCCCTCGCATTGCTCCTTAAGATTCATGCTGGCTACAGATAAACACATGAGGCTCCTTGTGTGTGGAGACCACAACCTATCATCCCGATGGAGCCTGTCTCCTTGTGTTCCTTTTCTGACTTCCTCCATCTTCGGTTCTCTTTGATTTTGGGGCTGAAGCCATCTTTTTTTGCTATTTTTTTATAAAGGGTTTAGCAGAATGTGATTACCTCCCAGGACAGGGCTTTTACACACCATGCAAATAGGAATGATTGAAATGTGTAAAAAATTATATCAAAGAGCAGCTTTTCCTTGTATTTTACTCATGTATTTCTTGATATGTATGGTACCAATAACTCCCACTTTTTCCTCCCAGTTAGATGATGACCTCCAGGGTCATCAATACTGAATGCTTTTTGGTTTCATTCGGCAGAAAGCGCCCCTGAACCCTGCTATTACTGCCACTATTTCCTTGTGAGTGCTTCTGCAATAACTGTGATTGAGAATCACATGGTAGGACACTGTAGAGAGCTGGAAAACAGCTACCTATGAGGAAGATTAGGAGAAGAATTTCCCCCTTAAAATGAATTTATCTGATTTCTGTCTTCCTCAGATATACAGATCGAGGCTTAACTGCATAGAGTAGTTTTTTATTGTTTCTGTCAAGGAGGATGAAGGAAGGATTCTGATTGAATAAATGATGTGTGTGAGGCATGGTTGATGACTAGCAATCATTGATTTGCCCAGCTCTAGTTTTCAAACATTGCAATTGTTTTCCTATTTTGCGGCTACTGTCTCTGAAACTATATCGTGTGTAAGTACTCTGAATATTTTATATTGCCGTGCTTCTTTTTCCCCAGGTTTCTTCCTCCGCTTCTTTCCTCAGCATTTTACTGGCCTGAGCTTTGAATTGCTTTATCACTCTAAAAGAGATTGACTGAACAAATAATGTTGGTCTTTTGTTGATTGCCTTGTTGTCACTTAAATACTATTCCAATATGATGGGTAAGTTATTACTTCTAAGACAGATCTGCTGCTACATTTTTTCTCTGTCTTTGAGAAGAAGGAAGTTATCATCTCAGGAAAAATTATATTTCTTAGGAAGGAGGAAGGTACTGTGCATTTGAAACCCGTGAGAATAGTTGATTTTCAGTTCAGGGTAATACAGCCTTTAATTAACTGAAGAGGAGACTTTCAAAGGTAAAAGTACAAGTTAGGTTCCTGGTATTCCCTGTGGTTTCTCTTTTCTTCTCTCAGTTGTATGATTTTTTAACTTTTTGACCAGTGATGCAATAAATAAATACCCTTAAATCTATATTGCTGTGATTTTGGATGGAAGGAGAATTCCAGAGCATCCAAAAAGAATGGAATAAAGTCAGCAATCCTGTTGTCATTAGTCATGTCTGACCACACACACTTTGCCTAAGTATTTGAAAACAGTGTAGTTACTCTGCATTTACTGTGATGAATTTACCACAATGAATTGGGACAGAGTGCGGGTCTCTGTTAGATGTATAAATAATTGCATATTTGTCACATCTGGAAAGCTGGCTTAATATATGGATAAAGGTAACTGTTTCTTGATGAGCTCAAGTCCTTGAGTTTTAGTGCTTTAAGAGATTTATGGGTGGTTGTCTGAGACAGCACAAAATCTATGTTTGGAACAATGTATTTTTAGAACCTATGCAGGTAATAGGCCTCATTTTTATATCTAAGGAATACCCCAAACTAATGTTGTAATCAATAGCAAATGTGAATGGTCAGCATCTCTGAAAGCTAATGCCCAGTCAGGGAAGAAAGTGGTTTTCCTTTTATAAAAGAAGATATCAAGAAACAGAGATCAAGAAATAAAATATCAAAAAAGAAAAAAAACCCACCTCAATTCTCCCCTGCTTTGCAGAGAATAAGGCTTGTTGCACCTTTTATACCATTTATAGCTCTTCTAAGTGTGAAGAACCAGCTATGAGGAGGAAGATTCCCAATCAAAGGTGTCATATGTGGGAGAAAAGGAGCTGCTTGTTTTCAGGCTGAAGAGGTAGAGGTTAAATGACAGTATGAACACAGCTGAGGCTCATTCCAGAAAAACCAGCCTGGTGCACTTATTTGTGAAGGAAAGGAATAACAGCAGAGGTGCTGATTTCTGCTTCTCTTCAAGAAATGCTATGATACTAGCTTTGGTGGAGTTTGACTAGCTGTTGTCAAAAATAAGTAATCATATGTAGCATTGAAAAAAAACAACCCAAAAAATGTTCTCTGCTTTGGTGTTGCCTGTATCACATTGCTCTGCAGCAGCAACGGAGTGAAATCAAAGGCGGCTAGAGAGAGGTTTTCACCGGGAGTGAGGCAATGGTCAAAACAACCTGGGTCAGCTGTAGCCCTTCCAAATCGATACCCAAGATTATAAGGGATATAAAACTTTAAGTGTGTTGACCTCAGGGAATTGTAGGAGCTATCAGAGTGGATCTAAGAGGCAGGTGACTAAGAACATGGGCTGTGAGCATGGTGCTGCGCTTGTCTGATGAGGAAAGGGTGGTTACCTGGGACAAGGGGACCTCCCACAGGCACATGGGGAAGGCTGGAGGGGGTGCAAGTACTGGTTCTGTGAGCTCTGCTCCACAGATTACATCCCTGTGGGTAGCTAAAGACACTTTTAATCCCAGATGGCTCTCTGAGAAAGGCTTGCTGGTCCTAAAGCTCTTTGGGGCTTCCATTAACAGAGCCTAGAGAATCAGCTCAAGAGCCTTGAATATGATGCTCAACTGATGCAGGAGAAAAGGGAGGAGCTTCCTTGCAGTCAGGTTGCAGACCCTATTTTGCTTTCACAGGGGAAGTTGAAGATATCTGGAGACAGCCTAGGAATCTTCCTAGCAGTGAATTGCTGCCATGTTGAGGACCTGGGATGCTAGACAGTTGTTAAAGATGGCCACAAGGTTCCTCATCCTTTCCAAAACAGATGGAGAGAATCGTGTAAAACCCTGTTTTATGACTGACAGGAAAACACAAATTAATTTGCCATGTGGAAAGCAGTAGTATATTATTGGGATAGGTTAGCAGACAGATGAAGAGCAGTTCTATGGTGCATGAATGTAGAATTATATAAAAATCAGAATTAACAAAAAAAGGAAGCAAATGGATATCAGACATATTGCAGTATCTTCCTGTAACAAAAAAATATTGTGTACTGCCTGCTGAGAGGGATGTTATTTAGTCTGTCTATGCTGAAGCTTTGCAAATTTGCCATGGAGTCAACTTTTTTCAATGTAGCAGAGAACTGCTGGGTTTTGCATGAGTCTCTCTGTTTCTTGCTTGATTGTGAAAAGCAAGCAAAATGAAAGCCATCAGTATAATTTATAAGTAACAGTATATAGAAAAGCCCAGTTGTTGCTAGTTCACAAAGTTAAATGGTAGTTGTCAGCCACACTTTTTTCTCCAAAATATGAGCCTGTCTGTCTAACCACAGTGTGGCACTAATGGTATAAATGCAGCAGGACACAGATGGAAATTAAACAGCAGCTGGGTAATCATCTTCATAAATGTGATATTAAAAATACCACAATCCTTTAATTTTTTTGTTCTGCTTGTATAAGGCAGAGCTGCATAACAAATTACTGTCATAACTTTTCTGAGAGAAGTGCAGCTTGTGACCAGTTTAAGTCAAATGACCCTTTTGCCCTCCTGTTCTCACTAGGGCTTTTCTTGTACCAGTATTAACAATCTGTTATACACCAGATTAGGGTCATTAACCACTCATTAGTTCCTGAGAGAGGGAGGCCACCTCTTGTTTGTTGAATATTGATTAGGAGGCAACAGAGCAGACCACTCTGAAGCCACCACGGAAGATGCTCAACTTCTGAAGCATTACCTCGATATTTCATAGTGCTGTGGATTAGATCTGCTGTGGCTACTTTCATTTTTACTGGTTGCTGTCTTTGTCCTTCCTCTGTTGTACAGGACCAGGCACCAAAGAGCCCTGACCGAATAATAAACAACAATAATGCTGTCATACTCAGCCTCTTGTGGGATGGAGAAGTAGTCTGACAACTTAACTTGGCTTTGCTATCCCTCATGGGCAAGCCTGCTTCCTTTCCTTCCTCTGATGCATTGCAAGTGTAATGTGTCTTGTCCTGCTGCCAATACCACCACAATAGATTATAGTGCTTCTGCGAATAGAGATACTGGTGAGAAATTTTTATCTCTGCTGAAATTAATTCATGCATTTTCCCCCAGTTTGCATCAAAATCAAGTAACTTGACAGATGTAAGTTCCAAACTTGCAGTTGGTAAAGATAAAACCCTTCTAAAGACAGTTTCTTGAAACTGGTAACGTAGTGGTAAATACTGTTGAAGATGACCTTGAGATAATAACTTAAAAATCTGATAATAGGACTTGTGCTCTGGTAGGAGTAGGTGCCTAAAAGTTAAACAAGCAAAGCAATGTTTCAGTATCAAAAAATTTCATATGTTGTCTTAATATGTGCTATAATCCAAGCCTGACTGTGCATAATAAGCTTGTGATTCCATTGATTCATTGATGGTGAGACAACAAACACCTGTAAATAGCAAATGGATTGCATGCGAGAAAGGCGATGTGTGGTGGATCTGCTTCAGCATTGCGACGTTTCTGTGGTCTCACTATGTCACTGCCCTGCTGCCGGTTCCTAGCATACTGCCTGGAGATTACCTGCCCTGCTCACTCTCCTCAGCACACTAGAAAGCAAACCAGTTAGATTTTATAGATGATTCCACTAGTTCAGGCACTGCTTTAGCTTTACTTGTTAGCCCTCATGTCCTATGCGTTATCCAAGGACACTGATTTGTGAGCATGTACAGCTGGATAAAGTGATCCTTGGACTGGTTACCACACACAGGAACCACACCAGTTGTGTGTCTGGCCGTTTTTGTAAGTGTGTTTCTCAGGCTGATTTTCTCCCG
>Ga0181612_133617_pt1 | contig 37793 bp, 29 predicted proteins | sample HoacroProtozoa21_FD_119630 | JGI IMG/M metagenome (GOLD analysis project Ga0181612, IMG submission 119630) | Hoatzin crop microbial communities from Cojedes, Venezuel. Combined Assembly of Gp0051906, Gp0051904, Gp0051908
ATTTTTATTCCACAACTTCTATCTCCAGTGCACACAGTCTTAGTGATACTCAAGAACTTCTCAACACCCTATAACAAGATTTTCAGTAAAAGCCATTAATATAGCACACGAAAAGACCAGGAGACAGTGAGAGCGCTCACTGATGTTCTAGGTCTCTTCAATAGCCATGAAATTTTAGATTAAATGATGAAAACAGGCACTGCTTGTAAGTGGACAGCTGCCCATGCTGCAGAAGGCAGCAAAGAACTGCATATGGTACCTTCTTCTCCGACCTTGGAGAAAATCTCACCTGGACTCCAAAAGAAGGAAACAGCTTAAGCTTATGTATATACATAAAAATGTTTGTGTGTCTGAAGCAAGACATACAAATAGAGAGAAAACAGGATTTTTTTTTTAATATTCTTTATTTGATAGGAAGTCCTCTCTTGAATTTGCAGAAATAGACTCTCAAGAGGAGCTGGATTTGTAATGTCCTGAGCACCTGAATGCAAGGACCCTTTTCTCCTTGTAGCTTTTCTCCAAGGACAGCCTGCTTGCTTTTTCATGAAGCTGACTGGTTTTCTGCTCCCTCTGCTCTGGAATCTTCAGGGCTGCTCATCTGCCCATGCAGCCAGCTCTTCTGTCCTTGTTCTCCAGAGCTCATAGCACACAGCTCGTCATTCCCTTCTGTCAAACTAGTGATTTACTTGCAGTGGTGTTCCCATTGCAACATCCCATAGCAATTCCTGGTAGTAATGTCTCCAAAGAACTGTACGATTATAATACAAATGTTTAAAAGGTGGCTGTGAGTCTGAAGGTGCAATGCTGGGTTGGATTTGGCAGACTCACAACTAGCAAGCTTGGGTGGGTGCGGATTTCTGCCTGAATAATTAATACATCCCTAGAAGCGTTATTTGAGGCTTGGGTGTCAGAGCAGATTTTGTTGAATTTTAATATTTCCTGTAACTTACACATCTCATCATTGCCCAGTGACTGTTTCCTATGCTTTCTGGAACCATACCTCCTTCCACTTGCTGGCAAGTTGTGGCTCTGTGAACATGTTAAACCTCTCATCCCATTCCAGAGTATTTTCAGCCCTCCAGCAAAGTGTAATCTTGTCACCCGATGTGGTTTGATCTTCCAACACCCAGCAAGAGTGCATAAACTTGCCTTGTAACAGCTCCTCATTAAGGGAAACTAGCATATGACACACCCAATGAAATAAAGCAATGAGTAACAGTAACATTTTAGACACATTTAAAGTGTAGGTCTCAGATTCCAGTGATTGTGGGTCCTACTAAACCATTTCCACCCCAGAAACCCATCCTGTATCTACAAGTTGTCCAAGCAAGGCGGGGAGTGTGAGGACAGGGGACACACTGCAGCGGTAGACTTGAATAAATGAGGCAGCCCCAGAGGCTGCTTTACAGTTGCAACATGGTGTGATGAGCTAAGAAAGAAAGAAAACAAAGCAAGCAAAGTGCGTAGGAAGCATATTTCTTGTGGTAGCCAAGTGACACCCTAGCGTTCAGGAAAGCGCGTGCAGACTACATGTAGCTTCATGCGCCATTGCGAGGGACGTGGCCACCTACCGAAACTGTGAATGCAGTTGCAATTAGTATGGTGAAAGTATGGGCCTGAAGCTTCCAAGTACAAAAATGCCATTTATACTACTGTTTAGGAAAAGAAAAAGGACATTAAACTGCAGTGGTTCCTCTTTCTTGGCAGGAATGATAGAATTTTGTCACTGCAGAAGTTTGTGAATTCCTTTAAGATGTTACTGCTCACGCACAAACACCCGTGAGGTGATCCCTGCTTCTTTGGCAAAGTGACCACTTTCTGTAGACTCTGCTTGGTAAAATTCAGCTGAATAGAGTAGTTTTTTCCCTTTGGATTTTTCTCACTTGGGAAACACCTATGCCCAAATCCTTAGCTGGTGTAAATCTGCAAAGCTCCTCTGACTTCAGTAATGTGACGCCAAGTTCTTCCACCAGAGAATGTGACCTGTTATTTTGGCTGAGCCTGTAAATTGCCAATTCTATGTTTTTGGACCAATCGTTAGGTAGCTAATCCTCCAGTTTGCACATGCAGACAGTCTGAGCACTCCCATGTGAGTTTTTGCCTGAGAAAAACTGCAGCCAACACCAAGTGAGTGGGCAAGCATCTAGGTGTGTAACTCAAAGCACGCAAACATGGAGGCTGAGTTTAGATTTCCCCTAAACGCAGCCCTTTAAATCTTTTTTTTTGAAATCTCCTCACACACAAAACCACACACGCAGTCCCTCAAAAACCCACACTCGCAAAAACAGCTGTAAGAGAAGAAAAGACAATGAGGTGCACTGTGGAGGAGCAGTCAGTCAAATCTCCCTCTGTGTTTCCCACCCAGAGACTGCACATGCTGGGAGTCAATCAGCTCTTAGGGGAGTGCAGGGAAAACATACACCCACAGAAACTACTCAGATCATCCCACTCCCTCGAGTCCTGTAGGACTTGGTGGTTTCAGTATGGGACTTCCTTTCCACTGACTGCTTCACTCCTAAACAATATTGCAAACTGAAGTTTTAAGGGAAAGAGTAAATTTGTTTTTCTGGGTATTTTTTCATCCTCGTTGTATTCTTCCAGAGAGAGAAAAGTCATTTTTACAGGGAGAGACTGAGATTAAGCCTCAGACTGTCAGAAGTGGAGGCTAAATGGAAGACTATGTGCAGACACCTGCCAGTGTGGTCAGTGGTGGCTCTGCTGTACCCAGCCCTGAAGAGGAAAAAGGAAGGTTCCTAGCCAGCGGCTTAAAAACCTAAAAGAGTAAGTTCTTCATTAGGAAAAAATAGTTCAGGGTTTTTCTTTAATTGTTTGACTCATTCCTGAGAATAGCTGTGCAAACTACTTAGCATAATCTGAATTCTCCACAGGCTTGTTAGAGCCCAGTGTGTCTAGCAAAGCCATCCCTGTCTGACTCCACCTGCAAGTGCTTCCACTGACCTCAGCAAGCTGGCCAGTGTGGAGAGGCTCACCCGTGTAGTTACTTGCAGTATTTTGTTTACTACTGTAGCGATGCAATGACGTAAAGAATCAGGAGACATGGAACAAATACCTGTGACATTGGGTGTGTCCGCTAAGCACTTTTGAATGCTCTGAAAATGTGATTGAATTGCTCATGGAAGCAAGACTCATGCTGATTGATGCTGATTCTTGGTACCAGTCAGCAAGTGATGAGTCAAGAGCAGCCTTTCTTCTATTCTTTCCATCTTTCTTCTTCCAAGAAGCCTGGGGTCCAGCACTTAGAGCCCACAGAGGAAAAAGGTAGCTTTCCCCCCACATCTGATACGCCAGGACACATCCCTTGCGATGCCATTTCTGACACCAGGAAGAGCACAGGAGCGGTGAGCTGAGCTCTGGACCGTCCGCATCCCAGGCGCACTTGTGGGCTGACGGAGGATTTCCTGACACCAACAGGGAAAATGGGATGTGATGGGCTCCGGGCACGCTGGTGATCCCAGTAAGCACAGCTGCCTTGAGAAGGAGACAAGCTGATGGGACCATGCCACGGTGCTACGTGAGGCTGCCTGTGCCACAGGCTCCCCAGACCCCTACTCATCACGGGACCTGGGGAAGTGAGAGCCATTCCTCAACCCCCTGCAGCAAGCACAGCTCAGCTGGGGTATCTGGAAAACACAGGACTGCATGCCTTTGCTCAAATACATCACACAGGCATTTAATCAGTTCTCTAATTCCCGAGGATTTATGAGCCTCCACCTTCACTAATTTGCCTCAATACAAAATCAGAAGGTGTTTGAGCATATCCAGGAAGTATTAATGTGGGACTAAGTGCTTATAAAAATACTATGCCTGCCAGAGAGGGTTAAATTTGAAGTAAAGTTGGGTTTGGAGGGGGTTTGTTTTTGGTTTTGTTCTTGCCAGAAGCAGTACCCTTGAAGAGTCCAGTAACCTGTCTGCATCTTCAGAAAATTACAGGTGTTTAAGTGGGCTGTGCTGAAAGGCAGACTGTGAGATAATAGGTGTTTTCTACCCCTCCAGGTTCTTCTGCTGCCACTGTGACTCCTCCTTACCTCATCCGTGGGGTCTGCCGGCAGATGCTCTGCTTTGCAGGAGTGGGTCACACTGAGCCTGTTGGGCAGGTTCTGTCGCTGAGCTAGGGCTGGTGATTATGTGCTGGGATGGTTTGCTGGGGCTGATTGTGCAGCTGCAGCGCAGGACCCATCCTTTCCATGCACTGGCTTGCTGTCACTGCAAACCTGATTCTGACCCGTCCTGAAGTGTGGTGGGTTCTTATCTCTCTTGCCTTTGTGGCTCCTGATTTACTAGGATTTAACTCCCAGCTGGTCTGCTATTGCTGGGCAAACCCACCGCAAATGCAGTCAATGAAACAGGAATGCTCCTTGCAATTTGTGGTCTAGCCTGCCAAAATAAAAAGGGTGGAAAGGTTGTGCCGCTCTTCTTAGGTAGGTTACCCCCAAGGATTTTTCTCTTCTGCTCTGCTTTCTGCCTGCCAGCCAGACAATATATTTTGCCAGCACTCCCCCTCCCTTTTAAAAGATCTAGAGGCACAATACATGTGTTAGGAGAGACCTGATCTGTGCTACTCTTCCACCCCATTTTCTCCCCTCCTACATTTTTAAAAATGTACTCTTAAATATTGAATTCTGTCTTTAAAACTTTGTCCTCATGTCAAGCTAGAGCAAGGATGTCAATCAGAGCCAGTCAGGCTGGCAAAGACTCCTGCTGACCTCAGCAAGCCCTGGTCAGCCGTAACAGCTTCTTGTCTTGCGCTGCCACGGCAAGAATAGGTTTGAGTGGAAGGGAGACTGGGGAAGGTTACAGGGAAAGAAAAATGGCTGTAGGTAGGCTTGGGGGAAAGGAAGCTTACTTCTGGGGCACCTCAAGCAGCTGCTTAACAGAAGTATTAATAACTTGCAAAAAGAATAAAAGGGATAGGCAAAGCAAAACAAGAGGACCTGCCTGAATTCCCAGTCGGGTTTTGCACACACCAGTGACGATGATTCACTGTCTGGTTTTCACTTTATTCCCTTCCTTTGGCACTCGGCAGTTTCCTAACTCTTGTAAAGCTCTGCCTGTCCTTTCACTTTTCCTGACCCTTTTGCTTTTTTTCTCTGGTTACTTGAATAGCAGTGACCCAAACTCCAGAAAATTTGGCCCCCACTTTCTCTTTATGTATTTAATTTAATTTAATTGACTTATGCTAGAAATTATTTAAGTACTTTAAAAGCATAAATGATAAAAGAATTGTATTATTTTGTCAGATCTCACCTCATCATTAATAGGGCATTAACATTGGAAAATTGATCAAAAATATCCTCTTGGAAAGAGATACGTACAAAGCAAAACCAGCCTCCTTTATTCCTTTCCCATTTTTGCAGTCTTCTTCCAAAACTAAAACTGTCTCCAAATATGTCACTAAGCTGCGGCGGGACTTACAGCGACGCTGCTCCCTGAGCAAACTGTTCCTGTTGAAATGCCATTATCTCTCTTGCCCCCGCAGGAGTGTGGCACTGGTGTGACGTGTGGCTCCCCACTTCTGGCACTGACACCAGGGCTTTGATTGGGGTCAGGATCTGGTCCTTTCTACTGATGATGACAAAAATGTGGGTCTGATAACCCTGGCAGGGAAAAGAAGAGGCAGGATAAGACCTGCACACATTTGTTACGCTATTTTTTACCCTTCATGACTCTAAACCAAGCTGCAAGGCAGACAGGACAGAGGGCAGGGCAGCTGCCTACATCTGCCGATGCTGCCAGCAAAGGAAGATGGAGCAGGCTGTCCCTGGAGAGTTCACTTCTGGACTGTCAAAGACCTGCAACAAACTTCCTGATAAGCGACATTTTTCCTGTAATGATTTTGCTTTAGTCAGAAACAAAATATTACCTTGTGTTTGGCTACAAAGTGGGAGGGAAGTTGCTCCTCTTGTCTCACTTGCTGCATTTTTTTTTTTTATTTAGAACAGTAACATCTTCTTTACAAAAATCTACATACATTTTATTGAAGTTTACCGATTTTGTCCCTGAATTTTCACACTAAATATTTTAACCATCTCTTTAACAAATACAGTGCTGGATGTCCCAACTCACAGCAGGAGGCTTCCCATGCGCATCCGAACAGTGCCGTAGCTTTCACCATGACGGAACTGCCTGCGGCAGGTCCCGTGAGCCTGGTTTGCTCTGTTCAGATCCAGGTATATTTTTGGGTCTGTTTCTCCAGCGCATTTCAGAGGTGGTACCAGCTCCTCAGGAGGGCAGCCGCTGCAAGGTGTTTGCTGCTGTCTCCCCTCAACACCCAGACAACAGCCCTGGCTTGCAGCTAGCCATGTTCAACCTCAAAGGGATGGTATTAATAAGACTTTTTGTTTCAAGGGGGAATAAAACTGCATTTTCTTCTTATCTCAGCCTCTGTTTTCTTCATCTTTCAACAGACAATGGCTTGGGATATTTATTGTTCTCTGTAATTTTTTTTTATTTTATTTTTATTATGTGCATTGCCTAATGCAAGTGCCTCTCAATTTTGGAGGAGGAAAATGAATTTGTTTCCTCTCGATAGAAAAGTGTTTGCTTTTGCCATCAAGTTGAGCTCTAGATGGTATTCACCCTGGGCAGTGGCCTGGGCCTGTGGTCCTGCAGGGCTGTCTTTGGGAATAAGCTTTGGTGAATAATATATTTTTCAGTTTGGCTGCTGGGAGGCAAGGGGAAATTCAGTTTAAGTCAAACTCCCTTCTTCCCTGCGCGCATGTATATCTTTTTTTTGCTGCACTTAACCAGGCTGCACAATGGGTAGTTTTGCTGCTACAAGCCGTATGCATGGGTTTTTGCTTGTATGTTTTTGTATTTCTGTACTCGGTGCTGAGCCTGAAGACGTCAGCTACTCATAGCCAGTGCAGGGGCCACAATGGAGAAAAAACACTCTCTGCACCCTACAGATGTAAAGATCATGGTCACAAAAAGGTTGCTTTGATCGCCACTCCGTCACCCACTTGCTGCTGCAGCAGGGCATGGCCAGACCCGAGGACGCGGCGGGTGGCCGGGGCAGCTGCCAGGAGGCGGACGGTCCCTACATGACAGAGGGCAGAGCCCACGTGAGGGGGACACAAAAGTTCCTCGAGTTCTGTACAAAGAGGAATCGGGAGTCTCAGAGCCCACCAAAGTGTTTCACTTCCTCCGAAGATGGAAACTGTGAAGCAATTACGGGCAGTAACCTGTTTTATCACTGTGACCTGAACTTGGTATTTGACCTTGTTTTGAAAGGTGAGGAAGAATCTGTCTGACTCTGTACATATTCTTCTGCTTAGTGCTAGAACTCTAGTATTTGACAAGCAAATATTTTGCAAAAAGAACTTTGTTGCCATCACTGATGTAGCCTGACAAAGTTCCTGGAGCACTCCTTAGGCACCAACTTGCTGCTGCTCTATGAGAAGATGCTGCTGAAATTTTTAGCCCAACAGCCCCCATGACCAATTTATTCCTCTGTGGCGTTGCGTAGTGGTTATTTTCCAGCTCACACACACTACCCTCTCCCTTTAAGCATTTTTGTGCCTCCTTGCAGCCCATGTTTTGCTAGGCTAAGCAGGAGCCAAGTCCTGTAGGTATGTCCACGCAGAGGAGGCTCCCAGATCTTCCAGGGCTCTGTGCCGTGCCACTCCTCGCAGCAGAAGTGCAGGCTGTGTTGCTCTGATCTCACCTGTGCTCTGTATCCTTCCTGATCAACAGGAGGTGTGGTTCAGGACTGACCTTTTGAAAGGATGCTTATTATTTGCTGGAGAGGAATTCCTGGAAGAGGAAGTGCCTCTTGCACCCCAGTTCCCTTTCCTGTCAATTGGGCCACGTCTCAGGGTAACCCAAGGTAAGAGGATGGAAAATCACATGAAACTCACTTCATGGTGCTCCTCTGCTTCCACTACCATGCCACACATGTCAGCAGTGCCTGTGGAAATTCAGCACAGTTAAACCCTCCTGTTTTCCAGGACAACAGAAAGTTTCCAGGGGTCTGCCCAGTTCTGCCTCTCCAGCAGCCAAGGGGCCTTCTCCAGGGGAAAAATGCAGCTTTAGTTGTGTACTTTGGAGGTAGAAGATACCCAGAATGAGGTTTTCACTTTTCCCCTTCTAGTAAATTTTCATTCAAAGACACCTTCAGACCCAACTTTTCTGTTTTAGGCACTGGACTAGAAACAAGTTAAACTGAACTAAAGCTTCCCCAGCAGATGTTAGCTGAGCATTGAACTTCTTTGTGGTGAAACAGGGCTACATATGTCACTAAATCAGTAGGACATTATTTTGAAATTTGACCTACCAAAGCTGGCTTGCTAAGGAATAATGTGGTGTTTTGGAAACAGCGGGGCTCATTTTTCATTGCTTTGTAAAGTTATTTACAGCTAAACTGTCTCGTCTAGGTTATACAGGGTCACTGAGTGTCTGAATACCAGACAGGTGAGGTACACATGTATTATCTCCATTTTTTTTTTACCATGCCTTCCGTATAAGGTATATTTTCACTTCAGAACTTAACCTCTCCTTGCATCAAGTTGGGAGAATTCACCATGCTGTGAGTCAAAGCTCAGGTGAGCACCAGGAGAGATCACCCAGGGAGGGCGTGGATTTGTATCCCCAGACGCTTTTGAGAACAGGTTAGACAAACAAGGAGTACCGTAAGTAGATCTGATCCTGCCTTAGGGAATTGAGGTGAACTACATGACCTCTCCAGGTCCCTTCCGGACTATTTTTCACAGCTCTGAGACCAGAGTTACAGCAGGAAAGGGAATTTGGCTCTTTGAGTGATCAGTTACTCTGTGAATTCTAAATTTGACATATGCCATTGTATACTCAGTGAAGCACTTGAGCACCGAGGATGGTGTCATGAAGTAGGCGCGTCTCTGGAATACAGAAATGCCAGCTTGCAGGTCCAGCAAAGGTCTCTAACTGAGGATGTAACAGCTTCACCAAAGGTCAGAAGCAGTCCCCAAAGAGGTTGGATAATACCCACATCCGCTAATAACAGGCTGATGGGGGACCTGCTGTAACTTTGGGGTTACTGTCCCAGAAAGAAGCTCTTTTTTTACTAACACAGTAAGATTTGTTCCCCTCCCCTTAGCAACTGAAACATATCTATCAGCGTTAACCCTCAGGCTAACATTAGGCTCATTGACTCATAGGCTTTCAAATCAGGAGGGACTATTACGCTCACCTTGTCTGCCCCCTTGCAGAGGCTTGAGAACCTCACCCAGGTATGTCTACATAAAGTCATTAAGATCCTGTTTGATCAAATGCAAAGCCCTCACCTTACCTGGGGAAAGGAAAGGCAAGAGAGCAATGCAGCCACATGGCTGGTCCTGCATTGTATGACCAGGGGTGTGCATACTGCACAAGCTGTCTCAAGGGGACTCATATACCATTACTTCTCCCAGTGAATCAGCACCTGACTGTCCCATAACTTCCAAAGAGCGATGAAGTGACAAAAAAGCCGCCATCTCCCCTGGCTCTAATAGCCACAGACTTCTTTTGTGTACTTGCATCGGATTTGTAGTTTGACTTTTTCCAGTTTTGCCGAAAAGCTAGTTGAGCAAAAAAATGCCTTGATTTTTATCCTCAGTAATACTGCTTAGCTTTTATCCAGTACTCTTTATAGGCAGAGCTGAATGTGATCTAAGAGGGTCAGTATTTCCTCCCTGTCTCCCTGGGAAAATTGGGACACAAAATAATTTATCATAAGTTGTGTTATTATGGGTTTATATTTCTAAAAAGAAAAGGACCACAAAAAGTGCTTTTCCTGTTCTCTTGATTGCAAGCACACTGGCAATAACAGCATATGCAAAGTTATCTTCCTAAAAAAATATGATTTCTTGTCATCCATAGCACTGTAACAGAGGCTCTTTGGAAGATAATGTTCCATAAATCTTAACCATTCGCTCCTGCATCTGCGTTTTCTTTTTCTTTGAAAAGTTTTGTGATAGTGGAGAAATAAAGCCTACAAACTCAAATTAATCTTGTCTCTAGCTAGTCTTCAATAAATGTGGTTAAATCAATAGGAAGTGATGCAATCAAAAAGTAGCAAGAAGTAATGATACCCCACAACAGAGTCATGAGAGAGACAACTCTAGACCCTATGGAGCTGTAATGCTGGGTAGTGGATTAGTCAGAAGCAGGCACAAGCTGCTAAACAGAGCAGCCCCCCCCTCCCCTTCAGTGTACTAATTAATCAGGCATAAAAAGCTCATCAAGGAGCAGTCCAGCAATGAGAACAAGACTGAAACAAGGTTATCCTGAAGGTTAAAGACACAGGGTCTTCTTTTATTACTTAAAAAAAACCAGAGGAAAATCCCTCTTGCCATCCTTCCCGACACACCACTCAAGGGTTGACTTAAACCAACCCCCTCTTGCAGGGGAGGTGAGATTGACAGCTGTTGCTGAGGCCTTAAATCTTCTCCAGAGAGGAAAGTGAATGACAAGGGCTAATACTGAGGATGGCTCATCAGCTTTGCCTTTCATTTTCCTGTCCTTTGTTCTTCAGCCTGGAGCTGTCATTGCATTTACATTGGTAGCCCTTGGTAGTTTCCCAGCTGTTGCCTTTTCATTTAAGTTGGAAAAGCTCAGCTCTCCAGGCAGACACCAAAATGAGTCCCTGCATCCACGAGTGCTCAGCATCATGTGAGCATGGTGGGAGCATCCAATTGCAGAGGTTTTATCCACTCCAATGATTGTTGACATACACCCAAAACCTCAGTACCCACCAGAGGGTCTAAACACTGGAGAATGGGGTCTTACTTGCAGTTTTGGGAAATATCGATGACTGCTTGGAAAAAAACCACCCAGCAAATAGCAGGATGTTTTCTGGGCTTCTAGAGGGTGGACAAACTGCTATTGATCTTGCTCCTTAGACCACCAGCGTATGGTCATTGTCAAGCAGGACCACCTCGGTTCTGTAAGCACTAGGGGTGGTGTGCACTACTGCCCTCTACTGCCATGACCATCCAGATTGAACCACGGGTCACGCCTTAGGGAACCATCAATCGTGAGTCTTCCTTAGCTCAGCTGGGTCACCTGCTCTTGGAACAGGGCTGTCTATGCTAGCCAAGAGCTGGATCAGCCAGGACAGTCCCCTTACCGCCCGGGGTTATTTGGAAACCCAGATATCATGCCTGGCTCTGCTGGTGGACTGGAGTTTGGCGCCTGCAGCCAGAACTGCAAAAGATCAGTAGGATTTTCAGTCTTTACGAATCTGGGCCTCTCAACCTATCTACTTCCCTTGGCCTTCGTCTCTTGTAGTTCCGTCATCACTTTTTTCAGCCTGGGATTATGACTTACTAAATGTGATTAATGCCCCTAGCCTGAAGGGATGTTGATATCAGTAACAGAAGGAACAGTGGCCTTAATTGAAGCGATGCTGGAGAAATGCCACTGCTTTGCAGCCCTGAGTTGTTGGAGAGCTGACCAGTCTGCAAAGCTGCACTCTGTAATACTTCAGTGCTGCTGACCACGTTTGCCCAAGAGCAAGCATCATTTCTTGGGAAAAGGGAAGGGGACTTGGAGCACACACTCTGTTTGGTGGCTGGTGGCATCAGTCAGGGGATGAAGTGGCCAGAAAGACAAAACCAGAATATAAATAGGCAGAAGAGAGAGCAAGGACAGAGAAGAGCAATGACTGATGAAGTGCTAACCAGAGGAAATACAATTTAGATCTGAAGTGTTTAGCACTGAAAAGATGACTTGGCTGTTGCTGAGACACATGAATGGAGAATGAGATTGACATGAAGAGCTCAAAAGTGTCTGCAGTGGGTTAAAGTACCAGAGTATTCACAGTCTGTGCAATCTCTGTGCAAAGTAAAATACTTTAACAGCACTGAGCTTTGCTATTGACTACAAGCTACTTTGGAGGAGATGCCCTTCCATCTCGTTCTTTCACTCATTACTGGGCTTCTCTCGATCACAAATGAATAACCAGGTTAAACCAGGTAGGAGCTTTGCAAGGCAGAGGAGAGGTTATTTTCCATAAAAGCTCTTATATTTTGGCTACAGGAGAAATGAAGCTAAACTGAAGCAGGTTAGAGTTATTGGAGAAGAGTGGTGTTTTTCCCAATGAGGAAATTTATGAGGAAGGCTTTTTTTATGCCAGTTCATCACAGGTGCTTCACCTCTAGGTGGGCATGACAGATGAGAAGCCATGTTCTCCTGCATGTTCCTTTCTGTGCCCTGTGAATCTTGCCAGAGTATACAAGGGAAGAAAATGCTACTCCACCTGGGGCCAAAGGCTATGTCTACACCTAGCTAAGATAGACTACCGCAAGGACAGCCTGAAGCCAAGCTCCTCATGTTGGTATTTTCTTTAAAGGCATCCAGACCTCAGCCCGAGCTTTGTGAGCTCGCAAATCCCATCTGCCTCTGTCAGGAGTAGTGCTTGGTCCCTTGCAGCAAGGGTCCAAGGCCATTTTGTCTGCCCTACATTTGTCATATGAGAGGCTGCAAGCATAGCACTGAGTGCCAGGGCTAAGCAGCAGAGGATACACCCAGGCAGTGTCAGCTGCATCTCCCACAACTAGCCCCAAGGATGCTTTCACAGGTAAATGATGTGAAAAGGAAGTGAATATTGCCTCAGGTACCGCTTTGAGTTTGCCTTCAGAGCAAAGTACCTGGAGTCAGTGGATCCTTACTGAAGGAATTGGAAAGTCTTGTATAGGGCATCTGAATCTATATCTGTATTAGGTTCAAGAATGAGTTTCAACAAGTACATCTGAGAAGGGACATCAACTCCAAAGCCCAAAGAGAAAAATTACAGCTTAGGTATAACTTCAGTGTTGACCTGTGTTTTCAAAACATGGAGATCCACTAGCACATTAGGCAGAAATTTAATCACCTGCAAAGAAGTAAAACATCCTGTACATTGAGCATAAAGTTTAAATGTCGATGTACTTGGGACATGTCCCTTAGGAACCAAACATACGTCCACATATTAAGGCACCACTGGCAGGAGGAAGAACGGTGTCTTTGAGAAAAACAACCTTGAGGGCACATTAACTATCCTTGAGGGCACATTAACTATCCCAGTGTCAAAGCTGCAACAAAGCAAGAAGTGCCAAGGTATAGTTTTCATCCTGTCCTTGTCTTGGTATCCAGGTGATGGTGAATGAAGATTGTGAAGCTATGGATGCGCAGCTGATCAGCAGCTTCGTGCCTACTCACCTGTAGGCTCAGCCCAGAGGTCGTAAGACCAAGCTAGCAAAAAAGCGATCATCTAATGCTGATCATCAGCTGTGAATTGAATTTGTCAAGGTGTTACCATTATTTATTGCTATTAATAATAACACTGACAGATAATATATTTTGCTGTGATAACCTCTGATCTTCAAAGATTAAAGTTTCCTTCCTCTTAGAGCTATTGCATATTATCTTGCTTAAAAGACATCACAAATCACTGGCTTTTCTGGCTCTTCTGATACACAACATAAACAGCACTATTTGCATGGAACACAGCAGACCTTTCCCTCTGGATCTAAAGCACAACCTCAGAAAGAAGGGAAATGTGTATTCCTTCCTCACCAAAGGACTGGGTGAATTGATTTATTTTTTTTAGCTGTCATTGTTTCTCTGTCATTAACTCTCTGTAAATAAACTTCGCAACATCTCGTTTTGAAGCTGCCTTTGCATACTGAACTTAGAGGATGAATTGAAGGTGCACCATACTAATGGGTATGCTGAGAATGATGGGTGGTCTTCCAGCACACAGTCTGCAGAAACACATGCTGTGCCTTGTGAGTGACTGGGGGTGTGAGTGGCCTGGGGAGAGGAAGGAAGAAAGGGGGGGGGGCCTGGAAAGTCATGGTATTACAAAATCGTGGAGTATCATAAATTGCAACTTTTGTATGATATCTGGTACTAAAGCATTTCCAGGGAGACAAAGGCAGGTAAATTCAGATTCTGCAACCCAAATCAATTTCTTCTGAAGAATGGAGTCAGTGAACAGGGAAGTAAAATCCTGTTTAAGCAATTTCCAAATGCCACAGGTACAAACTGCAGTTTTCTTGATTGAAAAGTCTGGTGAGTTTGTTTTGGGTTTTTTTTGTTTTGTTTTGTTTTGTTTCTTCCTCACCTTTAGAGATCTGCAAACACCAGCAGTCAGGAAATCGTTCTCCATATCACTACACAGTATGTAAGTAGACTGTAGTATTGCAATACAAGTGCCTGGGCTCCATCCCTCTGTACGGCTGGAAGCAGCAGGCCCCTTACAGCTAACGCTTGACAGGGATGTAAATTCAACTGACGATTCCTGTGCTGTGGAAGCAAGGGCTGAACTCTCATTCCAGCTTTGCCATGAGGTTTTGAATGATAACGACGTACAGAATAGTGGCATCTAAGCCTGGACAGGGGAAGAACTTAGTCCAGCATCCACCCTGGTGATATCCATGAAGTTAGCAAGTAGCAGGACCAGCCAACACCGCTTTAAGTGAAATTAAAATTATGGGAATGAACCAAATATGATGAACAGCTGCTACGCAAGGGAGCTGGTTCACCTTCTCAGTCAGGGTCACCTTGGTGCTATGAAACTGAAGTTTTTTTGAGGTGAGCAAGAGTGAGAAGAACAGAAACTTCACTTTGAATCATGTTTGGCCTGAAACTCTGTCAGTAGTTTTTGTTATTAGAACTGGCAACTGGGACAGATCTGGTTAATGTGCTTTTTGTTTTACTGTGAAAATACAGACAGAAGTTGGAGAGGCTTGTAAAAGACTTGAAAGTCACTGTCAGAAGCAGGCAGACCAAGCACTGCAGGTTTGCAGGCAAAAGACAATAATTTGAAATCCCAAAATGATGACTATTGCTGGCTTATGCTCCTTGTATTAGTGGAGATACAGTCTAGGTCTGAGATGGGCTGAATCTTTTGGTGTCTCGTTCCTTTGGCTGCAGAGGAAGCCTCACGAATGCAAGGTTCTATTTCGGATACCTAAAGCTAAGTAAGGTGAATCCACACCACAGGCACTATTCTGTTCTCCTGAGGGTAATCCATTCAGAGCTTTGATTTTTAGCTTAATCCTGGAGGTGAAAGGACAGCTTTTATGCCAGACTGAAATTATACTGCTTGGTATGAATTCTTGGTCTTCTGAATGAGGCCATTAAAGGATTGCAAGACATGAAAACATCAGCTTCTTGATGATTTTTAGAGAGACCAGGGATGGGCTAGTTCATGTCAGGAAAGAAGAATGGGAACAGAGAAGTCTGTTTACCATGTTCACCTTTGCTGTAACCTAATGCAATTTATTGGAAAGGTTGAATTTGAGAGCAACTCATGCACAAGTCTAGGAAAGCTGTAGTTCATAAAGTCATCCAAATGACAAAGTCCTGAACTGCCCTTTCAGAAAGACCTGGTGTTGTCTGGCTTCAGGGTAGAGCACTCTTAAGAAGTACCCAAATTAAGCATACTGCAGATATAGGCTATATCATGGACATGTAGGCAATAGCTCTTACTAGAAAATTAGGTGTCGTTAAGGCTGTTCTCTGGCAATGAGGCCAGCTGACCTGGAATGAGCCATGTCCATATTATTAAGCTAGTCACCACACAGGACTACCGAACACACGGCATCTCTTGGGAATGGTCTCTGGCTGTGCTAACTCCTAAAGTCCTGGGACGTGTGTGGGAGAGCACTAATTGATCCAGGCCAAAAATGTGCCAGGGCAGGTTCTAGGAATTTAACAATATAGACTATCAAATTCCTATGCCTGGGAACATTACCTGCTACTGTTTAATTTACTAGCAGCATAGGTGTAGCCCTAAGGGCTTATGCACACGCACAGACACCTATTTGCGCATTTGAGATGCGTTTCGAAAGGTGCCTGGCAGATAATGTGATGATCATGAGATTGACTTAAGAACAACAAACTCACTGCTGCCTTTCCGAGTTCAAGTTAGAGCTTTTTTTCTTGTGCTTCCCATGGCTAGAGATAACTCTTTTACATATGGACAGCACCTAAAGTACTGCTGAGAATATGGGAGACAAATACATAAATAAAATACGTCTCCTTTACTCTGCCTCAACCTGTATGCTAGTCCAGAAGACAGACTTTAGAGGTGTATTTCATGCAATCTATGTTGAAAGTAAAAGCCCAGTAACTGCATTTTCCTTCTGACTGTGTGTGCCAGAGAGAGCATGAGCCACTGGGGAAAGGAGAACGTAGAAGGCTTATTTGTCCAGATTTCAAGGAAATTCTTTTGTCCCTGTGGATTAATTCTGATTGTACAATGGCAGGTTTAAAATGTTTGATTCCTGTTTGTGGCTGTTTTTTAAATCTGTATCTCAAGAGGATTTAATTAGATTTGATGTTCATGATATGCTATTTACCAGATTATGATAAGATCAGCTGATAAAGCTTGACACAAACTTGGCTACTTGCTTGGTGCTTTCTCAGTCTTTAGAATTCAAATATGGTGATTTCAAAATAGGAAGCTTGGAAACAACAAGGGGATTAAGGACTTACTCTTGCTCCACTGGGATCAAGAAGTTATGCCATCAGTTGTCACTGTTGTCACTGGCTCGCAGCATGCACAACTGTCTGGGACATGTGCACGTGTTCCTGTTCTGCCTAAAATGGACCAAATGCCAGTGACGTTTCTCCTTGGGAACCATTCTCCTGAGGAATCCTACCTGCTTCTATGGTTTTTCATGGCTTATGAGAGAAAGGTGTTAAGTGGCACTCTAGGGATATTTGTAGACATACAAAAACCTGGAACTTAATGTTTCTAATGCCTTTTCCCAGGGACTCTGCATGGATATGTGCCCCAGTGCAGCATAAAATAGGTTCAGATGCACAAGACCAGAGCAGATGGAGTTCTTCACTGTAAAGATTATTTGCAGGAGAGTGCTATTTTTCCACACTTCCACTCATTTAAACCTTTCTTTCCTTTTTACCATGAACAGCCACTTCTGGTGGCGGCTGCTCTGTTCCTTCTGTAAGTCATCCAGACGCCAAGAGCTAACACATTGCAGTGTACACCATCAGGTTCCTTCCTAAATCTACCTACTTATGGTTAAGGATCAAAAGATAGTGGTTGAAATGCAGAATTGTTTCTTTTTATAGCTTTCCACAAGCAGAGAGATCACATCTCTCTCAGTTTAATCTGTATTTTAAGCATCCAATAAACAGTCTTGCAACCAAAGCATCGGAGCACCCACAGCTCTTATTGAAACCAAGGGAATGTAAGTTACTCTCAGAACCAAGTCACAGCTCTCTTTTTTTGAGCAGTTTTTTACCGATGCGTGGTGCCAGGTAAGTCCAGAGCCTTTCTCCGATTTTCCCATGTAAGGAAGTGAAGCAGGCATTTCTGATATTTCAGCCCCCAGATGATTACACATGGATTCTTGGGCCATTTTAATATCAGCAAAAAATGTAGATGTATGTGCAGGGAGAGCCAAGGGGATTCAGGATCAAACAATGCAGCGGGGATTTGAGGGCTTCAGACACTTCAATGTTTTTGACAATCCTATTTCTCACCTTCTTTGGAGGAAGCATCTGTCAAAACTGCTGAATTCACTGCTGCAGAGAACCACCCCAGGCCCAAGTCTGAATCCAGCCTGCCTGAGCTCTGACAAAAAATATTTCCAAAATACCTTCTTGAAATCATCATTCTTCCATAAGGCATTGTGTTGTCCTTCCTTCTTTAGAAGTGGTGGGAAACAAAAAAAAGTCCTGTGCAAATGGACCTATAGTTGGTTAGAAAATATTATGAGGTTTGATGCTGTTTCTACAGGTTTGCAGATAAGCCCTAGATACACTCTTCTGGACAAGTCCTGCTCTATCCACCATTACACTGCACGGTAACTGAGGTAGTCTGCTCTGAGGTACTCTACCCACAGTCTACGTCCTAATCTCAAAGTTGATAATTGCTTGTCAAACTGATTGACATTTGTAGAACTGTCTTTTCCATGAGACATTACTCCCTCCACACACACCCACCAAAAAAAGAATAGGCAATTTGATTTTGTACTGTTTTTTCCCTCTTTTAAGCACAGTAACTTTTTCTGCCTATAAGTAGTAATTACTTAATGAATAGTCCTCCATGTTTCCCTGTCAGTCACTCACTGTAATGAACAACTCGTTTTGTCTGCTTTGTTAACAATAAAAAAAGTATTAAACTAATAATAATAAAGATTTTCTAGGACTTTGCTGTTAACACACAGGGTGCCCCACAGAATATATGACTGGAATAACAAGAGGGGGAGGGTGAATTTTCTCTCAAGACGTCAACCAACATTTTATACTTTTCTTTCAGCTATGGGACTATTTTTCCCTTGCTACTTCTACTGCATCTTCTTATCTTCAACCACCCTGAATAAATGGAGCATATTTAGGGGACCAAGTCCAGCTATTATTTATTCCTCTTCTGTGAAAGTTGGGTTTTTTTGTGTTTTTTTTTTTTAGCCAAATCTGTGAACCTCTGTTCAGCTGTCAGTATTGAGGTCAGGGCTTTTTACAAGCTAGAATTTTTATCATGAACTGGAGCCCAGAGTTAATTGTACACAAAGACACATTGTTGTTTCCATTAGGATTTACAGTGCCACCAAATTTTAATTATTGGGTAATATTTCTTCCATTATAGTGCTCACTCCTCCTCCCCTTTTTGTGCCAACCCATGTTTCTTTCAGGTACAGCGGCTTGCAATGCAAAGTGCAAAATACCCCCAATAAATAAACAAATTGTTACCTCCACTTGAATGAAACATTATATTTGTCACTGTCTAAAACATAACAACAACAACAACAAAAAGGCAAGAGAACAATTTAAAGCAAGCTACAAACTGTAATCTATTGTTTCCTGTTTGTCTGTACCGGTTACATTCAAAGCTCAAAGTCCAGTCCTAGACGGGAGCTATTCAGGAGGTCTTTATCATTGCTGGGATGACACGTTCACTTCTTATTGACAAAGGCTCTTGTGGGTATTAAAAGGTTCTCAGATTCTTTCTGCCTGAGGATCAAATAGACATGCCGAAATGCTTTGTCAATTGCCATGAAGCAAATGGTTCTACAGAGTTTTCATGCAAGTAAAACTAATAATTCACCCCTAGACTGTGAGCGGTTTCTCAGAGTGTTTGTATGACTGAGACTGGAGTCTTTTTTTAAAAGGAATAAGCAGTAGTTTCAAAAGGCATCTAATAAACATGAGACTGTATGTATTAATTGGCTTGGCTCTTAATTTTCTTCCTGGTCTCCCTGCTTGAGTTCTGTGCGATACGTGGAGCCTCAGTCCATGGAGCAGAGCTGATTTAAGTAGCCCCAAAAGTATAATGGGAAAAAAAGATGCATTCAATCAATAAAAATCCCTTTTCTGATCCAATTGTATAAATAGTTGGCATCAGTTTATCACTTAGTCTCTAGCCACTTCAGTCCTGTGTGTTGCTTTACGAACCGTAGATATACCTCGTACAATCAAAAAAAAGATTTTTGGGCTGGACCAGTCAACTTGAAGTGAATTCAAGCCCCAGTGGGGGATGACTTCAGAGGTGTGGTGGGTTTCCAAGCTGAAGTAAACCCAGAGAGGGCCCTGGAGATGTTTCGTGGGTGGGAGGACTGCAGTGTGTGCAGTGCACGGGGTAGATCACTGTTGTGTGCATTCCACAGGCAGAGCCTTGCCAAATGCCTGTGTCCAATCTGCAGTGCCAATAGTCAACAAGGGGGGAATAAGAAGGCTTCTTTCTAATAATTTTATGAACCTTTCACCCCCTTCTATTCTTTATGCTGTGTTCTTCTCCCTCTCCCCTCCGATCTGTCTTCCAGCTCCCACCCACAGTGTGGCTCTGATTCTACCTCTGGATAAGGTGGTCTCCCGAGTGCCCTTATTTGCCTTTCGCTCACCAGGTCAGAGTGTGGTCTTGGGGTGCGTAGGAGGAATTATTCCCTTTCTCCTATTCAGCTGACCATGGCTGCTTCCTCCATGGACAAGCCAAGTCTTGGTCAGCCAAAGGGGTGGGCAAATACTTGTTTCCCTTCAAAACTCTGTGATAAGGAGAACGACCTGTGAGCTGGTCTGTGGAGGAACCCCAGCAGGACCTGCAGATCACAGTGGGGCTGGGTTTACCTCCTCCACTCCTGTATCTCTGAACTGAATGAAAAACTCAGATGAGTTGGGCAAAAAATATCAAAGTCAAGGGGAAGAGTAAAGGGGTCTGTACATCTACGAAGGCATGAATTGCTTAATGAAAACACATCCACCCAGCAGCTTCACTGCAGAAATGGAGACCGGTCTCCTGGGCTGTTCTCTTTGCTTTGAATGTTGTGATTAATGCTTAAAGCGATCGAGTTCCAGGCTCTTTCTGTGGATGCTGTTTCTTGCACATGTTTAGGGTGGATCAGATAGAAATTGTGCATATTTGAGGACCTAATTTAGTTACATGTTTAAAAAACAGAACAAAATTCATTTGGAGGAAGGGACACAGGGCACATGGGGACCTTTTTCCTCCTGTTGGCTTAGTAACAACTGTGTGGGTGTCCGAGGAGAAGCAGAACTAGAACCATTAGAAGCAATATCATCCTGTCTCTCAGCCTCTGCAAGATCTGGATCCTCTTTCCTGCAGGAGGCAGGACCAGTCTTCAGTTCCCCATTGCTTTAGCTCTTCTACTATTGGAATAGACCAGTTCTGAGGGCTAATAGCTGAGAGGGAAACACAGAGGAAATCCCATGCCCCAAAGCAAAATCTTCAGCAAGATACCAGCAGTCCCCTGTTCTCCAGAAATCTTGCAGTTGACCAGAATATTGGGTCTTTTCAGTCTAATCGCTGCTGATTTCACCTCAGATGTAGACACCAAACTTTTGTCAGCCTGTGCCTAAATAACTGTTACTAACCATCCTTGGAAGACACAGATTAACTCTTGAGATAAATCAATGTCCAGCCTGTCAATGTCTCTGGACATGCAAATACAGTAGTTCCTCTTAAAAACAAAAGGGAAAAGTCCTTCAGTAGGCTGAGATTTCTGAAACTCATCTGCAAGGGGAGAAGCCAACACACAGCGTGGATGATGTGCTGAAGGCTGCCTGTCCTTGCTCTTACAGACAACTGCATGAGGCAATGCTGTGTCAAGGAAGCAATGGGGCTTCCCAGGGACTCGAGGGGGGCTTAGCTACTGTAACCACAGAGCCAATTAAAAAAAAAAAAAAATTAGGGAAGAGGTAGATACTGGTCACTGTGTACCCATGGCAGGCAGAAGTGAGATTTACTGAGTCCTGTTATGGGTCAACAAAGATAGCACAACAGATGGCTGTTGGGCTGAGTCTCAGGAAAGAAACCCCAGATGGGACTGCGCCTTTGAAAGAGTCTTCTGTGCCTCAGAAGGACAAGTATGAGAGGATGGGTCATAGCTTTGTTCTGCTGGGGCATGTTGGGAAGTGATGAGAGAAGGGTTCTTGTTGTAAAAACGGCAAAAGATCAAGTCTTTCATCGATGACGCAAAGGCAAGACTTTAATGGAGAGGTGACTAAGATCACCAGCTACTCTCATGCTTGCAACAGCCCAAAAAGTGACCTGGTTCTCTGAGGGACAGAGCACGCAGCAGCACCCGCTGGTAGCTGGTGAGCCGAGAGTGACTCAGATATTTGGAATATGACTTTCCTCAACTGCTGGCTTTGAAACCTTACGTCAAAGCTCCCAGTTTTGCAAATAGCAGTTTTGCTGGTTGTGCATGACTTACTGTGCTTGGACAGAGAGGCAACAGAAATGCAGAGAAGGCTGTCCTGGCATCCAGCGACTGCCCAGAGAGCAAACCAGGGTCTTTGCCATGAAGATGCCTTTTATACCAGGCAAATCCACTTGGCAGAATACATATATTTTGTCATGCAACATAACCACCGTCTGTCTTTCTCTTGTAAGCCTAGTGACCAGGCAGCAGCCATATGTCTATAAAGAACCCATCTTAGCTCTTGTCGAAGAAACTTGGCTGAAAAGTTAGATCCTGACAACGTTTTGGGAGTTGCTGTTAGCACAACTGATAGTGGCAGAGCAAACAATTCCCGTGTAATAAGGATATTTTCCCCCTGTCAGTGAACTTCTTGCCAGAGCTCAATGAAACAGGATACACTGAATTGACAGAAAGTCCCAGATGTACAGAGTGTAACTGAAGGATAGTTTTCAACATTCTTTTTTTCCACCACAATCTGAAATTTTTTTTATTAAAAAAAAGGGAGAAAGGGGGAATTTCCTCTTTCCTCTCTCTCCGCCTAATTTTAACTGGTTTTATAACTTTGGGGATTAAACTGAGCTCTGCATGTGCATTTTCTGTGCATACAATTAACAAATGCTTGTCTTTCAGCTCCTTTAGTAAGCAAAAGAAAACAGAACAGGATTAACTTTGCTGTCCTCCATTGGAAATGAGTTCCCCTGCTGAGCAGTAAGCACAACCATAGAATACACAGTGCTTACTTAATACACTGGAAAAATATTCTTTGTTGGACTTACGCTTTCTTTCCTAAATTATTTTGCTTGTTGTTTTTTGGGTTGTTGTGTTTGTTTGGTTTTTATTTTTTTTATTACAGCCAGAAGGGACAATCAACATAATTTCCACATAGAAACTGGACATACATATTTTTTCCAGTAACTTTAATGAGAGCCAGCCTTGTGTAAGGAATCTAAGGGTGAATTTTTTCCTGCTCCCTCTCACATCAAAAGAAAAGTTTTCATTGACTTCATTACTGCTAGGTCAGGATGGAGTAAGATATTGGGAAACAACACTCTGAAAAGAAAAGTGGCATCAGCAAGATCTTATAGTATCTTTCTCTTATCACAGGTCACTGCCAAATTTATATAAATGTAAATCACTAATTGCATTAATATTTTGCAGAGTACCTAATGCAGCAGCTATTTAATGAAGCAGAGGAGTAGTAGCAATGCAGTAGATAAAGCCTGCCAGTGTTGTTGTGCAAGTTTTATCAAGTTTAAAGAACCCACCAAGTTGGAAAGACCTTCATTAGTGTAGTAATGCAACAATGAATAAATCAGCGTGTCCTTCAAACTCCCAGGAGTCCTCCAGGCCTACACACAGTGTGATTGTAAGACGAGGGGAAGGAAGGCAGGGAAGTCCTAAAGATTAATCAGATAATAAGGGAAATTCCTTAGTCCTGAGCACAAGGCCTTTTCCCTCCCTTGCCTCCCGGAGAACCCACAGAAGCTGTATTGCCCCGATTTGCAGCAGAGATAAGGATGCCCTGGCCACAGGGAGATGTACAACAAACACAACTTTATCTCCACCACCACACTCAGGCTCAGGATCAATAAGTAGTCATCACTTAGACATCTTGCAGGAAGGATCTGTGAGATGGGACACCCCCTTGTGCCCCCCTTTCCCAGCCTTAGAAGTCCCCGGGTCACAGAAGTGGTGCCTTGGAAGAAACAGGAAAATCTCTTACCCCAGGTACGAGCCTGGGTCTCAGCAGCAGCAGCCAAACAAATGAAAAAGGAGGAAAACGCTTGATTTTGACTGTGTTTGTTTTTTCTTATCTGTAGAGTTTGCTCCTCAAAGCTACCATAGGAGAGCAGTTTCATTCTGTGTGTGCTTTCCTGTAGGCATGGCAGGAAAACAGAGACCAAAAGAAAGGAAAAAAAAAAATCCTGATACTGGAAACATCTGGATTTTTATATGTGCATAGCATCTTGGGAGAGTCAGTTTTTGTTTGTCCTTCTTGCCAATATATTCAATGCTTTTCCCTGAAATATATGGGAGCAGGAAATATACATTAAAGATAAGTATTCCTGTTTAAACTCCAGCTTGGGTTATTAACAACAGTGTGGCTGTGATGAGAAGCAGTGAGATGATAACCTTTATGAGCAATATAATGCTATCTCTCAGCCTCTGCAGAGTTAGCTGTAATCATTGTGCAACTCAGACCATCAAAGGAAAGATAAGATCAGATAAGCAAAATACTGCTGTGATTTTGCATCAATGCCATTGAAGTTATAATTATTACTTTTCCTATCTTTGTTTAAAATGAGGGTGAAAACCAACTTCTTATTTACCACACTTACATATGTATATGTATATCTTTGACCTATGAGACCCTTAAAAAAATGTATGTCTGTACTACCTCAGGAAGACCCTGGTTAAATTGCTGGTGGCTCAGTCAGATGTTTTAGCACACAAGCAGGCAAGACGCAGCCTTCACTGTACAGAGGAAGCCACCTGCAGAGGACAGATGATGGACAGAAGCTTTTAGAAAGGCAAAGTCTCCTTCAAGAGACAGCCAAGAGACACCAACACAAGTAACTCTCTTCAGTAGATGAACACTGGTCTGAAGCTTATAGTCATACTGGCTGGGGCTGTCCCCATTCCCCAAAGGAATTATGATTTCTGAGACCCAGAATAATCATGACTTGACAAAGTGAATGAGACAGACAACTGGAAATACCCCCTCTGCTGTGTCTTGAATGCCCATTCCAACTTCCAGCTCCAAATAGGCAGATGGGGTGCCAAAGAAACGCTCCCCAAGAGGTGCGTTTCTACAGGTTTCATATGTTTGTAAGATCTGTAAAAGCGACAACAATCTGGGTGCCTACCTCAATCTTAGCTGAGCTAGACAGAATCCCTTTGTTTGCAAAGCCAGGAGATGATCCCATACCTAGTGAGGTAACTGGGTGCTTTATTACTGATATTGGTGGAAGGAGGCTCACACTGGCACCCTCTAACTTCCTTGAGGTCGTTTGCTTCCCATATTTCCAGCACTTCTGCTTCTGGTCCTGAGTGGAACAGACTTTCTTGTGGGTAGGTTTGTACTTCCCAGTCATTTGCATGTAATTTTATGCAAACATTTTTATCACAGATCAGTTCACTCAACCACAAGCTGTGTTTTTATTTTCTCTGTCAGCTGAAAGCTTTGTCTACATTGCTTTTTTTTCCTCTCCTTGCTCCAGTATGACTACTTCAAAGTAATTGCACAGGTGCAAACCCTGACTCTGGATGTGCAAACCCTGACTCTAGATGTGCAGACCGTGACTCTAGATGCTCTGCATTTGTGCAGCAAAATATGCTACTTTCCACGTACCTTCTGTTGGTCTGAGCCTGGGTATCTCATATCTTGCCAGCATCAGGACTTTCGGACCTTCAGTGAAACATATGCATTAGCGTAATTGCAGCAGAGCAAAACTTGAGCAGGCCAGCAGATCTTTAAGACATTTCTTGTGGCAGGAGAGAACTAAATTCTTTACAAAACATGCAGTTCTTGTGTTGGTGGATTGTTTCTACGATAGGCTTGAATCAAAAGATCCAATGATACTATAAAAATCTTCCATTTGCCAGTTGATGCCACGCATGCACTTGAAGTGCCCCTGTAGTGTCTGTCCCAAAACGATTGAGAGGGTCAGAGGCAGTGCTGGTGGAAGCAGAGGCTGAAGCAGCAGGAGCAGACTGTGCAGGGACCCACTGTGGGGAGGGAGATGACAGGCTTGTGCAGAGCGTGATTGGAACCCTCTTTTTGCCACTTCAGAGAGCAGCAACTCCCTGATTTCACGGGTAACAGGCAATGGTGATCCACAGTGCAGAGCTCAGATGAGATCAGAGTGATGAAACTAGAAGTTGTTGCTACATCACATTGTGGATTTATCAGAAAGTAATTCTCAGTTGGGAAGATATGTATTTCATGTACATATACACAAGGTGCTCGTTGCTCAACTTAAAACATGCCTGATCTGAAGTTAATACTCAGATTTGTTCACCCTTTCTTTCAGTGGCTCCTACCAGTTTCAGTTACAAGGAAACAGGAATTCACCCTTTGAAGATGCCAGAATCTGGCGCGATATGAGAAACTCACTCCCCAGGTGAGCCTTGAAATGACAAGTTTCAGCCCATTGAATTTTTTTTCCCACCCCACTTTTAAATCCTAGAGAACAGGCATTTATGGTGGATCTGCTGAGGCAGCTCTCAGTGAACTGTAAAAGCACAGGCTGCACCACGATGCCATGAGGGGCCAGGAGCTGCTCATGGAAAAGCTCCACGTTTTCACACAGGAAAAGAGAGTGTAAGGTCTTTGTTAGTACAGCCCCGAGTATTTCACGGTGTGGCTCCAGGAAGAGCAGCACATTTAACACAGCGCTGTGATCATGGACAATGCGGGTGCATTAACCCCGTGGTGGATGGCCATAGGAAAGGGGATCATGATTAACTCCATCGGTGCCGAGTCATACACCTAGCTTGTGCTCCAGCTAATGCCCCTTTCTTGCTACGAACACTAAAATAAACGAAAACACATGGCATGTCAGGAGCTTTTTTTTCTACAGTTATTCATGTAAATTTTTTACTTTTTGCTGAAAAATGATCAGAGCTAAGGCATGAGCAGGTGCTGCAGGATCTGAGCTGCACTGTCAGCCTCTTTAATGTGACCTTGAACTACCAACCACAAGTACAGACCAGAATATGCGGGAGTGTGCTCTACAAAGGAATATTCACAGAAGACTCAGATCAGTCTTAAGATTGTATTCACCATCATTCCTTTAACTCACATCTCTGGAAGTAAAACCACACCAGAGAAAGAAACTGCTCCTTAGCAAAAGTAATTCATTTTCAGTCCCCCTTGTTTTTCAAGATTTCGGTGGGGGAAAGTTTCCTGGGTTGTTGGAATGAACTGGGAACCTTTTTGATCCAGGAGAAAATGGGTTAAAACAGCCACAGACTTTAAAGCTCTGCTTTGCTCATCCTCAATGGAAACTCAGGGACTGAATTTAGAATTGTGTTTGTTGAGAACAAGGAAAAAAGTGTCAGAGAGGAGGCTGGCACAGAGAGATGGTATGCACAGGAATTAAATGCGGTTGGGTGTCACTGTGCAGGGCGAGTCTGAACTATGTACGTGCGTGTAAGAATTTGTAGTAGTCTGTGTGCTGGCAAAAGAACTGGCAACCTGCCCTAAAACATCTCCTCCTGAATTTTTGAATCCTTCCTGAGTGCTCAGTGACAGAGGAGAACTTGATCCCCATTCTAAAGCATCCCTAAGTATGGGTTATGTGGGCTATGTGGACATTCAGACTGACAAAATAAAAACATCAGTTTGGACCTTAATAGAACTGGAGACCATCTGCAGCGTTCGGAACCAGCGCTTACCACATTAAAGTCTGGGGTGATTGGTCATGTGCTTACTTCAGAGTCAGGATCCAACTTCAGATGTCTTCTCAGTCCCCAGAGCCCATCACTGTTTTCAGACTGGATTTTGTGATTCAAACTTACATAGAGTTTTCTGCGTAGAGAAATCAAATGAGCTGTGCAAGTTCCTCTGAAAGCTGCTCTCTCAACCTCTAAATATGTGAGAGATCTTGAAGTTCTCTCCTGAGAAAGAAGTCAGCCTCGATGGTGTCACTTGGTGGCTTCTTTGCTTCTTGCAGTAATCAGCTGATTAGTCCAGCTTTGGCCATAGCCTATGCCAATTTAGTTACTAATTTTGGAGGTTGAAGACTCAACAGAACAGCAACTGCAGCAGCCTGATCCATTTGCTCTCTGTCTTGATCATGGCTCTTCTGCATTGCTGACTGAGGTTTGGCCATGCTGCAAGCTGAAAGTACTGCAAGAGCTGAGGAAGACTTCAGAAGAGGACATCTGTGGGTAGATCAACCTATCCATACTTGGTCCACCTGGATGCCCTGAGGTGTCCTTCACACCACAAGGTCCCTGCGCAGTCTTCTTCTGCGCTTGGGTTTGCATGAATGGCAGGCGTGTCTGGCCCGGAGATAGGGCTCTGACCTGCTCTGAACGAAAAGCATTCAATACCTAAAGATACTGAACAGAACATGGGTAAGAGGAAGAGGAGGCATCTCAAAACAGTATTTCTCATGTCAGACGGACTCATGGAAAGCCCCTGATTGCCCAGCACCAGGGGTTTGCATTACTAGATCGGTTTTGCACAGGCGTCTAGTGAAAGCCATTGGACTTCCGCAGAATCCCTGTAAGAGGAACAAACCTGATCACCAAAACCAAAACTAGCTGTGCTGAGAACTCTCCATCTGCCTCTGATGGCCTCACACGGCACTTACGGAACAGCATTCATCCTGCTATTTATTGCAACTGTCTAAATGCATTTTTATATGAAAGCCCAGAATAGCTTCAAAAGCCTCTATCTTAGGAAAATAGCGTGCATTTAATAGCCTTCCAGGAAAGTATCACATATAAATTGAACAAGTTATTTAGCCAAGTAGCACTTAATTACAGCCAGCAGAATAGCACCCAAACACCATGGGGCTCCTCCATAGAGGAACTCTTCTTCCTCGGGCGAAGACTCTAAAATCCAACAGGACTGTGTAAATTCAGGAGGCTCCCTGTCAAATGTAGATGCTGGAGAAGGCTTTTTCCGGCACCTCATCACCCAGCCCAGACTCATGCTCATCTTTTTCTAGACCCCAGTAGACTGGAACTGCACCAAGGAGGAGAGTTGCACTGATGACTGTGCTGAAGCAGTGTGGGACCTAGAGGTGACTGAGACAGTCAAAGAATATACCAATTAAAGCATTTCCCTCTTCTAATCAAGGTCCGGTGAGGAGTCACCTATCTCTTAATGCTTCCCTTACCCACAACATCTTCCCAGCAGGCTGCAGGGGAAAAACAGCTGCCTTTCAGCAAGCCTCAAACTTTCTATCCACCTTCAATAAAACAGAACCAAACAGCTGTCACCTCTCTAAAATGGAACATTTGAGGGGTTAAACTGAAGGCCAAAGAGGCTAAATTAGTATTATTTTTAGCCAAAATTTGCTGCCACTTCGTAGAAAAATACCCGTCCAGCCAGCATACTGCTTCATAGATAAATATACAGCAGCTCTCAGTGCTCAATGAGACAGGTGGGCTCTCTGTGAGGCGTAGGAGGCCAGGAGAGCAGTGAGAATCACTGCACCATCATTGCCTGTTCAGCAGGCAACACAGGACTGGGATATGGGAAAGGTCTGGGAGAAACTGCCCTCCCAGACAAACGGCAGAGCCTGTCCTCAGCAGTTGGTGCATTGAAGTGGCAGAGCAATCCTTCCTGGTGCCTGGGGGCAAACTGCCCCTCTTGGATCAGTCCCCTGGCAAAGAAACAGGGACAGCTCAGCACTGCTTGAGGGGCTGACCCAGCCCAGCATCTCAGGAAAGCGCTTGGTGACGGGAACGAAGGGCCTGCATCGTCTGTCGCAGGCACCTGCGTCAGTGCCTTAGTCACTTGTGACGGCACCGACTCTCACTTCTCAAAGCCGGGAGGACTCCCGGGTCCTGAGTCACCAGCCTCCCTCTCCCTGCTCCATCGCTGGGGCTGGCACCAACCAAAGAGTCCTAATGATGGTCCCTATCAGTAACCGGTCGGGGCTGGGCTGATGGCCTGGGCGGGGGTACCGGGTAGCCCAGGGGAGCGGCTCTCCCGCTGTTCGCAGCTCTGGCTGGCGTGAGGCGGGGATGAGGAATGCCAGATTTAGATTGCTGTAGATGTCTCTAGTGTTGATTATTTTTGGTGATACTAAGTATTAACATTTGTGTCCCCTGAGTTTTTTGTCTTTCAGAAGAGGACGCCTACTTGTTAATTAGTTCAGGCTTTTACCCGAAGGGTTATTTTGGGAATAGCTTCCAAAGTGCTCAGTCTGTGTTCTGATCAAATAGTTTCCTGTGAATGTGGAGTTGACATCACATCATTTAGTTCATTTATTTAAGTGTTGATTTGCAGCTGATGCACCCACGGGTAATGCTGACAACAGCTCCAATGTCTTCATTAAAATGCAGTGAAATAAACACAGCCCTCCCACCTCGTCTTTCCTTAGCCGTAACCTGCTCGCACAAGGAACAGTCATAGCATCACTGATGACAGCTAGGGCCAGTCAGCAGTGGTATCGCTCCTATGGCATCTGAGACAAGAGAATACCCGGGACTCCACCCAGCCAAAAGATGCTGTCAGTATCTCCACAGACACTGGAAATCTCCTGCTTAATTTAGGCCATGAATGGGATCCTTGATACGGACACAAAGCCTCCTGGCAGAGATCTGGACCCTTGCTGGAAGGATGGCTTTGTCCCGCGGAGGAGGATGAGGTTTTGGTTCCTGGCCCCGCTCTTGTCCTTTGTTGTGCCTCCAGCAAGCTGGATCACTACTCCATGGCCTCAGCTTTCTCTCTTCTCCTCTGTCCAATCTTTTTATTTCTTTCGGATATCGTTTTGCTCTGTGTGAGCACCTCACTCATTTTAATAGCACCTTATAACACTGCTGGCCGTGGTAACTAAAAGATCCCGTGAACTCACCTGTATGTGCTCCAGTCAGGGAGTAAGGAACATAGAAACAATGTTGTTCCTAATGGCAGTGAGATAACTGTTTACTCCTGAATATCTCAAAGACGTAACTTCAGAGAGGGGAAACTGAGGCAATGACAAGTTTTTGTGAAACATGTCTGGAATGATAGAGAACTAGATCCAGCTCCCCAAAGAATCAATTTAATACACCATTCACTAGGCTACTCTTCCTCTTTAGCCATATAAACAGTGAGTTTGTCAGGAGCTGGACAGCTTGCCCAGGTCCTAGCATCTCTCAAGCTCATTGTGGTGGCACTGCTGTAAAGCACTGCTTGAACCCCTGAAGTCCTGGATTTTCCCACAGCAGGTTACAAGGCTGGCATTCGACATGGTCATGGGAGAGGCTGGGTTCCCCGTGCTCAGTTGCGGTTTGGAGGACATTGCTCCATCGAGCCACAGCCATGCTGTGTCTGCAGGGACGGTCCCACAGCTGTGCTCTGGGACCCTGTGCTGTGGCAGTGGCTGGGTCTGGACAAGGAGACATGTGGCAGGGGCATTGTGGGGGGTGGAAATGTTGCTGTGGGAGGATGTAAGCCAAAAACTAGACGAGTGTTTTTCACTAACAGATCACATGAAGCTCAGTGGTTTGCTGTCACTGCTGGGAACCATCCAGAGTATCATTTTGGGTCAAGCACTGGCAGAGGGAAAGCTAAAAGCTGGCAAAAGCAGCTCACTCCCACCAGCTGCTAGGACAGTGGAGCATGGGGCAAAGGCTTTGGTGAGAGGTTGGACCTCTTACTGGGCCACAGCACCTCACAGAACCACAGAATCACAGAATGGTACCTCCTCTAACCTATGCAGAAGGATGACACGGCTGTAGATGTCTGTGCATGACCATCAGATGATGAGTTTGGAGGGCATACGTGAAATTGGTACAGATTTGTGAGACGCTAGCAGGGGACTGGACCGACTGACTGCGGGAGTGCGAAGTGTGGTCTCTTCTGCACAGTGAGCTGCAGCTTGTCCGGCTGCTGGGATGAACATTTTCCCTTTCCCTTTCCCTTCTCATGGGCTCTGTGTTGCCTCATTGCTATTCTTGGCTTATCAGAGAATTGACTCCCAGTAGTACCAGTGGAGTACGGTATAGCTTGTGATACGTACTGGGCTCCTTTAGGAAGCAACATACTAGAGAGGAAACTGTCATAATGGTAATAGCAGTAGCTGTGTCTAACACTACAACACTGTGAGCATCACGCTGATTAACGTTGTTCCTCTCACTGATTGTTGCGACAATTCAAACTAGAACCTCGAATCAAGGAATTGTCCCTAAATATTTGTGGAAAGACTTGTTCTATCTCCCTCCAATTTATCTGGTTTGGGTTGCTGTCACTATCAAGACAATAGATAAAATACATGAGAAGTCTAATCCTAACTGCCAGTTGCTATTCTGCCTTACGATTTGGGTTTGTATCTGCTAGTGGATCCTAAGCTGGCCCATCTCCAGCTGGAACCAATTTCTAAATCAGAAGGAACATTGGGTCCCCTTAAGCCCTGAGCAATTTAAAAGTTCTCTCCCATCACAACAGCTTTGACCTGGACCGCCTTCTTTAAACTGCCTCCAGAGTATTCTGTTTCATAACCAAATTGTTCTTTATCGTTGCTCTTTCCAAACTACCTTTTCCTGCTTGCCGAACTTAGTGGGAATCCTCTTCGAGATGTGCCTTGTGCAGGAGCAATGTTGGTGGCTCATTTTGGCCATCCTGTGTCTGAATGACCTCTGTATGGGACAGCTGGTGACAACCGAACAGCATCTCTTGTGATAAAAGCATTCCATATTCATTCTGTGTCTGTGCACAGTAACATCATGCTACTTTAATTATATGTTTTCCTGCTCCTTCTCTTTCATCTTTCTGTAACTTTGTCAAGGTTGTAAACACACCTAGGCCTTAAGGCTTCTTCAGCGAGAATTGCTTTCAAATCCATCTGTGCATTTTCCTTCTATGGGGCTCAGTGTTCTGTACTTCTCGGAATTGCAGGGCCACCGTAAATGCCTGAGAATAATGCATGCGTATAAAGCCTACACTATAAAAGTAGAATTGTGTGACAGCATTAGCAAGCATCTCTGATGAAAGATGAACACAGAGGCTGCAAGAGGCTTTCTCACATGTAGTTCGTAAGTGCTGGCAGACTTTCCATTGTTTTGATGCTCTGGTTTATTAAAAACTCACTGAAATTTCAGCTTGTTTCACAATGGGTTACCATTATTCACAGACCCATTCTTTGTGCATTAGGCTGGCAACTCCTGCGAAGGTTTCCTGTCCCATACTGGATTGCTTTTGAAATTGTTTATTTTAATTTGCCTTGTGGTTTTTGGGTTAAATGAATGTAGAATTGATTCAGTGGGAAGACATGGGATTTTTCTGCAGTAGAACTATTATCCTTCAAGAAATACAGGCTGCTCAAAGATGCTGCCCCTTTAAACAAGACACAAAAAGAAATCAACCATTGCCTGGATAATGCCATTCTCATCAACATTCAAGGAGCTTGCCTGTCTGTCACGTCGCCCACATCTTCTCAATCACTCCCTTTCATTTATCCTATTATGCCCCTATTTTAACTCATGCTGTGGCTGATACTCAATGACTGACAGAAGAAATCCAGCTGAGAATAATCCCTCCTTTGCTTACCCGTTGGAGATGCAGTGTAGGACCTTACCTGATGGAGCTGAGTACCCATGCACCTGGTGGAGCTGGAGTGGGAAGAGACTTTTTACAGCTAGAGGAAATCACTGGCCACCCAGAGGAATCTGGGTGATGAGATTTGTTGTAGGTAATTGTTTTTCTGACTTTTCCCCACTTCTCCATGTGTGAAGAGACAGTAGGTGTTTTTCAAGCATTCGCAGTTTGGGAGACGTGATCATAAACCTTGACTAATGTTTGTGGTTGGTGGGTCTGTGGCAACAAGTCAAAGAAAGTGCTAATTACTATGGTTATTGCTGCTATTTTATTATTTAATTTCACTGTATTACTGTGGCATTGAAGGGCCCTAACCTGAAGGCACAGCCCCACAGGCAGGACACTATCCAAACCCAGAACAAAGCAACGGTCCCTTCTGCTAGGAACTTGCAACCTAAATGTACTGGTAAGTTGACTCCTGACCTAGTGGTGTTTGAGCCTCCTGACTCCAGGGATCCCAGAGCTCGTACTGGTCTATGTCAGAGTGCAGTGGGGCTCTGTGGTTGAGCAATGGTGTTACTGACCCAAGTTGCCCAACCAGGAGGAGGTACTTGCACATGCAGGTGGGGAGATCTGTTGGAAAACAGCGGGTCTCACAGATGAATAAGAAAAATAAATATTTCTGGTCTTCACTAAGAACATGAGTATTAAATCTGAGCCTAAAGCAGTTTGCTCCCGTTTAGAAAACACAACCCCTTTAATATGGCTGATTCATGGCACTCTATTCCTAAAGTTGTCTAGCACATGTCTACAAGTTGGTGCATTGACACATGGCAGCTTAGGACAAAGTTATTTCTCCCTGGCATGCATATAGACAACGACAGCCAAATGAAGCAGCCAGCTCCAATGCTGCTCTCTGATTGATCCAGTTCATGAAGACCTGCCCAGTAATTCCCATGCTTATCAAGTGAAGTTTAACACACCATCCCATCAAGCAGTGTCCCACAGCACTGCAGGAGAAATCCTTCAGTTAACCCTGTGCGTTGCAAACAGCTGGAACTGACTGTTTTAATGAATCTGGTGGGTTTTCCATTATAAATGATCTAGCAGCACTCTGCTAATTGTGTTCCTTAGTATCCTGGGTATTTCTTCGAGACATAAAAAAATGCTGAGAGCCTAGGGGTCTTACTTTCATTTACAGCAGCTTAGGACACTGCAAGCTTCCTGTTCTAGCGAGAACCTTGCAACTATCAGCAATAGTAACAATAAAAATACTTAGTGTTAACATTTCTGTCTCTCTCTTGATTCAACAGCAATATAATTACCCAGAATAATTTCTAATAAATGAAACAATTTAAGTCAAAATCCTGGAGGCATTGGATGGGAATTTGGCCATTGGTTTCCAAAGGAAAATAAAGATTCCACTCCTTCTGTACAAGAAGACTCGTGCCTATTACAAACAGTTTAAAGTTTAATGTTGAAACAAACTTTATCTCTCTCTCTTTAATTCTGTGTTTTACTCTGCGTTAGGCTGTCCTTGTTGGTAATTCAGATTCTCGGGGTAGAAGGAGGCAGTGACCGACAGGATGCATAGATCAGGTTTTGTTTGCACTTGCAAGCGCTGGTGTAGTCCAGCCTCACAGCTGGCTTCACGACTCTGCAATATTTGCTTCTCTCCTTTGGCCATTGCTTGGGTATGTCAAAGTCAGAAGGAAGAGAGCCCATGGGATGACAAGGAGAGGGAGAGAGGGCATGGGGAAATCAGTGTGCTCCAAACCAGCCCCTGCCCTCTGAACAACCCTGCAGCTGGGAGAAGCAACTGCTGCTCACCATCTTCCAGAATCAGCGTGGATGCTTGTGGCACCAGGCACTTTGCTGGGTGATGTGAGGTCACCAGCATCTGACCTTTAGATGGGAGGAAAAGAGAAAGCAAGCACAAGATCATACCAGGCAATGCGCTGTCATGGCTTGTTCCTCAAGCCCCAGAAAGCTCCACACCCATTTTACTCTTCACCGTTTCCTCACCAAGCTTGCGTGAGACACTCCTGGGAGATGGATTTGGGAAAACCCTGTCATTTACACCTTAATGGCACATGGCGAAGCAGTAACAATCTCTACGGGAATGGGGCTACCCCAGCCTGGCTCCACCCAGCCGGTGAGGGTGGATGACCTGCCAGCTCATCGCACAAAAGCACACCGAATTGCAGGGATGGACGGACAGACGGGTAGATGTCACGCCTGTGGGAAGCTCACTGCTAGTGATCCTGCCTGTTTGCTCTCCATAGAGAAGATTGCTCTCCAGCTAACTTACAAGACAGCCATCTGGCACATGCATAAAGAATACATGATGGCTGATCACTCAGAGGGCATTTATCTTCATGAATGAGGAGGACAGGGTTATAGTGGCGAAGCCCCAAGGAGTTGGCCTGTCTCTCCTTGCGAGTGAAGATTAATGTGTTGTGAGATGTTGGTTAACATGTATCATGCACACACAGTGTACCTTTTCCTCCACCCCCCCTCCTTCCCTCAGCTCTCTTCTCATGGATTAATACCATTTTGAATGATGACAGGTTACAAGGAATACATTCTCTCTCCCCACAGAATGTAGGGGAAATCTGTGGGAAACAAAGTGCTTAAAATTGTTAAAGGGATCTTTGATATTCTATATTAAGTTCTCACTGAAAAGAAGAGCAGCCTATGGAAAGGATTTCATATCTCTCTCTAGAATAAACTGGATGGAGAGTATCTCCTCTTTGCATGTATGTAGCCCATAAATTAAGTTCTTGCATTTTTTTGTGTCACCCAGTTAAAGGGCAAATTGAGGTACTATGGTTCACATGTGTACCTAAACCAGTAAACTGACTTCCTTTGTAAGTTCAAGTATAGAGGAGAATTTTCAACTGAAAACAAAGATTTCTGAAGCTGGATGGGTACATCAAGGCCAATAAGAAACAATGGTTGATGTTGGCCCTGCACATCTCTCTGCATCGTTTACTTCAATAATTTTTCAGGTACACATTACCTGCAAAATAACTGTATGCAAATGATAGAAATGAGCAAGAGGGAAAATTTACAAGAAAAGACAATGAAATGGCAGATCTGTGCAGATAGCTTCCTAATTTGTACCTGGTATATATTTTGCCTCAGAAACACAGGTTCTAATTCTGTGGAGGCTGATCTGTGCAAAGCAGCTCAATTTTGGAAGCATGCATTTTACAGGTTAAATTAATGCTCTTTGTAGTCAGCGCAGCTCCAAGCTTATGGAGAACTGTGGGTTTCTGAGTATGGAAAAAGCAGGGCAGCGTGTGTATCTCCAGGCCCTGATCTGGGCCACTGTAGGCAATGGCAAAACTCCCTGTTGCACTGGTGGTGAAACATCTGGCTGGTCTGCTCAAGTCAAGAAGAGCGAAACTAGAGTAGTTATGGAAATAAGGGAACAAGAGAATATGCAGAACCTTTACTGGGGGAATGAATACATTAAATGTGATAGCAGGCATGAGATGGGAAATTAAAGAGGGACTTGAATGATGTGGGTTTGTGGCTGAGCTGGGAGAGAAGTATTCGGATTTAAAGTGTCTCAGGACAGAGGGAGGTGCCAAAGCTGGGCAGAAGCACTTGTAAGCATTAAGGTGAAAGATAACTGGCCTTTCTCCAGAGGGAAAGACATCCTCACAGGAGCATGCCTTGTCCACCCGCCCTGCTGCAATCTGCTGCCACAAAGATACCAGATTTCCAAACCCTGCTGAGCGTATACAGGAGGCAATTATTCTGAAAACAGGGTACTTCTCATCAAAACCATTTTCTCAGCTGATCTATACTTACAAAGTCTCGGGTAGGAAATGGTAATCTACATAAAAGTGAAAGGAATGTCATGCAGAATAGCTTAAAATATGGATCCCCATCACAGAGCCTGTCATGTCTTCCTACTATATTTCCATCACGGCAGACAACATAATGCCACTACACCAGTCATGTTTCAGCTAACACCTCAAGTCAGGTAGACACATAGCAGGTTAATTAGGGGCTTTGGCAAATTGAGTCCACGGGCTGTAATTACCAGCACTCAAGACCTACAATTTCTCTTTTAATTAAAATAAACAGTGTGGAGAATCTGACATCACACCAGAGTAACCAGTGTGTAAGTCACAGTTAATTATATTAAGCTGTGGCCTCCGTCATAAAAAATACTTGGTTTGGATCTGGATTTATAGAGACTAGCTTTACCATTTCGGCAAAGTTTAATTGCTGTACGCAGGCCACTGACTGGTCTGGACAAGTTGGTCTGTTGCGGTGATGGGATATGCTGTGTGTGGAAGAGCTCCTTCATCTCTTGGGGTAAAAGCAGGCAGTGCCAGTCCTTGAATCATCCCTTCGCTGCCAACCCCTTGCACACAGACAAGCCCCGGTTGTGCCCCATCCGTGCTCGGGCTGCCTGTGTCACATCAAACAGGAGTGAGCACTGCTGCCTGTCCCAAAGAGCATTGGCAGGGAAAATGAGCCCGGGAATAAAGCTGGAAAGTGAATATTTGGGGAGGGTCTATGTGATCGGAGAGGCAGGGCACCAAGGTGCTTTGGGCAACCCTGGGTGCAGGAAAGCCACCGGTGACAGGGAGCCGGGCTCTCAGTGCCTGAGCACACCTAGGGCACAGGTGGTACATTCGTTCACTGCATCTAATAAACGCTTTTTCCCTGGCACAACTCTAGCCTTTCCCTCCATACTCACTCTCCAGCTAATTCCTTGGGCGGCATTGCAGAGCATAGTGTAATGCTGCCATGGCCCACACTCCAGCCTCTCATCTGCCACCTCTCCCGCTTCTCGTCCTCCACCCAAGCTTCTCTCCCAACCCTGCCTTTTGTCTCCTTCACCCACTTTCAACCTTGTGCCTCCTTTGATGCCACCCGACGTTAGGTGCAGCCAGATCCACCCTGCCTAGCCAAAAACA